>Ga0209344_10000735_pt1 | contig 51149 bp, 54 predicted proteins | sample Cruoilmetagenom6_FD_187293 | JGI IMG/M metagenome (GOLD analysis project Ga0209344, IMG submission 187293) | Oil polluted marine microbial communities from Coal Oil Point, Santa Barbara, California, USA - Santa Barbara Oil Seep Sample 6 (SPAdes)... | ecosystem: Environmental > Aquatic > Marine... | reverse complement strand
GTTTATCGATAGAAAAATGAAAATCGCCAAAAACGTAAACGTTTTTGATTGTTAAAAGAAAATAATCCAGTTAGAGTCTTTTCATTATTTAATTTTAATAAAAACGAGTAATTCTACAGGCTCGTTAGCAGGCTTATAAAGTTTGTAATTTATAATCACTAATGGAATGTAATCTTACATTAAGGAAGTTGTATGTTTTCTCAAATATTTATGGCAGCTATTGGACTGTTACTTTTATATATAGGTGTCGTTGAGGGTAATATTTTCAATATTATTATTGCTACTCTTTTAATAATTATATCAGCGGGTAGGTTTTACGCTGTAAAATCAGGCTCCTCACTCCAAGAAGAGTTTAATAAATGGCGTGCTAAACGTAACCAATAAACAAACGGTGAGTAGCTGTAGCGCTGCTAACAAGAAATTAAACAAGGACAAATAACAGTTGGCTATTTGCTCCTTCGTCACCTATTTTAGCCAACTATCATTTGCCTCTTAATGGGGCTACATGGACTCCCCTTTGTCAAGCAATAGCATTCTCTGACAACAAGAAGATCTGACAGCAGCTCTACATTCGGCGTTTGTTAGCTTTGTACGCTATCGCCCTGATGATTTGCGCTTGAGCAATGCCTCATTCGTTAGACAGCCTTTTTATGGCTTCCCGATAAAACAGGCTTTCTTGCTCTCGGTCTGACCGTGTTATCGTCAATTGCTAGTGCTAAGACGCGGTGGGGTTAACCGTTTAATTAACCTTTTTACTCCATAAAAAAACTACTTTACATAATCTACTTGGTATTCTTTATCTGAGTGTAATAATGCCCAAATTAATCGAGCGTTCTTAGCAGCCAATGCAACGGTTGCTCGTTTAAAACCTCGTCGCTCAACTAAGTCTTTGACCCAAAGACTGGTTCGGTCTGTTTTGTTTTTACAGTTAGCTATCACGGCTCGTGCGCCGTGAATGAGTGAGGTACGAATGTGCTTTTCACCTCGCTTGCTGATTCGACCTAAATGAACCTTACCGCCAGTGCTATATTGCCTAGGCACTAAACCAATCCAAGCGGCAAATGAACGACTGGTATCAAAATGCTTAGCGTCATTAACGGTAGCAACAACCGCTGTTGCGGTGATTTCACCAATACCTGGAATACTCATTAAACGTTTAGCTTCTTTCATTTGATTCGCTAGGGCATAAAGTTTTCTATCGTATTTGAGTATTTCTTCGTTTAAACCTTTAATGCTTTGGAATAAATCATCGAGTAATTCACGGGCGAGAAACGGTAAATTGTTTTCTCCGTCTTCTAGAATATCACTAATAGCCTTTTGTGCTGGATAACGACCTTTAGGCATGATGATACCAAATTCAGCCAATAAGCCTCTAAGGCGATTAATAAGCGCGGTTCTATCTTTGATAGCGCCTTGGCGAATACGATGTAAACAAAGTACGGCTTGTTGTTCTTCATTTTTGATACTAACAAAGCGTGTTTTAGGCCTGGTTACGGCTTCACAGATAGCTTCTGCATCATTGGCATCGTTTTTTTCACTTTGACGATAAGGAATAACGAATTTAGATGCCATGATACGTACATCATGCCCAAGCTTAGTAAATTCTCTTGCCCAATAATGCGCGCCAGAGCAAGCTTCCATCCCGATGATACAAGGTGGTAGCTTTGCTATTTCAGCTAACAGCTTGTTTCGCTTAACTGTTATGCGTAATTTACACTTGTCATGTTGGTCAATTCCGTGAATACTAAAAACTAACTTGGCTAAATCAATGCCAACAGCTTTAATTAAAGACATATGGACTCTCCTTTAATTGAATGTTTTAACACCTTTCAATATGGCACATAGATGCCGTTTGGTAAGGGGAGTCCATATCATTCGTTATGTTTTCAGAGGGCTCGGTGTACATCCATGCTTTTATGGAGAACTCGAATAATTACTACCTCTTCCTTGCCGAATTCTTTGTAATAGATGACATGGCTTCCTTGTGGTCGCTTTCTATAACCTTCTCTAATGTAATCGCAGACATAACCTAGTTCTGGCTCCTCTGCAATTTGATTAAAAGCGCTATCAAGTAACTTTAAATAGTCATTTCTCTGCTGCCTGCCCCAGTTAAGTTGCGTGTAACGACCAATTTTCATTAAATCTGAATGAGCTTTTTTAGATAAATGAAACTTCATATTAGTGATTTTCTTTATCCAAATCATTTAAGAGAGTGTCATATGAATAATTAGCTATTCCGCTGTTCTCTCCCTCAACTAACATATTCCTTAGATTATTCATTTTTAATTCTTGATCTTCTAAGGCTCGTAATCCAGCTCTCAGCACTTCACTTGCAGATCCATACCTGCCAGTCTCTAACTGCTGGCTAATAAATGAGTCAAAATGCTCACCTAATGTAACACTTGTATTTTTCGCCATCACAACCTCCGATACCAATATCTGATACATTTTGGTACCAAAAACATAACAAGTCAATTAAGGAAGACAAAAAACAGTTGCCTCCTGCTCCTACGTCGCTAAAGTATAAGCAACTATTTTTTAGTTTCTTATTGAAGCGGTATGACTCCCCACGTCAAGTTAAATACACTGATCCCTACTCAATGAATCACACAGATTATATGCTACTTGCATTGGATGCATCGAAAAGTGCTTTACCTTCTTGTGTTCCAAATCCTCCCGTTGGTTGCGTACTAGTAAAAAATGGAAAGGTTTTATCGGTCGGTTTTACTCAACCTATTGGTGAAAATCATGCTGAAGTTGAAGCTATAAACCAATATTCAGGTTCATTAGATGGCGTAACTGCTTATGTAACACTTGAGCCTTGCGCATTTGAAGGCCGTACTCCTTCTTGTGCAAAGATGCTCGCGGCAAGTAATATTTCAAATGTTGTAATTGCTGTTACTGATCCAGATCCCCGAAACAATGGTAAAGGGATTGATGTATTAAAAAAATCAGGAATAAATGTTACTGTTGGTATAGCAGAAGAGCATGTAAAAAATTTTATTACGCAGTATTTATGTAAGTCGTAATCGGCTTATAACAAGCAATTTAACAGGACTTTTAACAGTTTGCTGTTTTCGCTCTGCTCAACATTTTAGCAAACTATTAATTTCCCCTTAATGGGTCTATAGATACAAAATCTAATCCAAACGCATCAATTCAAGCTCCCGCATAATGTCTTCTTTGTGGCAATCTCAGAAACAGAAACCCCTGCTGATGTAAGGTTCCTGTAATTCCTATATCGATACTTGCCGTTCCCAAATAAGGAGCCGGATACATTTATTTTATCAAGTGACTAGAAAATTTATCCGGCCTTTTTTTTGTGGCTTTAATCCCCCCAAGGCACGCTGCTAGACCATACTCAGTCTCCTATTTTCTGATATGCCTTACAGATCATCCGATAAGCGAGTTTCCACTGCCCTTTCGCTCGAAAAGACTCCGCCTTGCCGAGATAGCGCTGTGAGTGGCTTACTGGAACAAACTCGTCAGCGGCATTTTCTACCTTAGTTTGTACGAGCAAGTAAACATCATCACGCTTGCTCGGTAAAGTGAAGTCAACGAGCTCTATGCACTGGGCAACTTGCATCTCGATCTCGCGCCGTTTCGCTCGGCATACATTGAGGTTGTCCCGAAATGTTTGTACGCCGCGTTGTACTACATCAAATACTACTTCTGCAATACTTATATATGCTCTGAGGGGATTTGGAATGACTGATTCATTACCTTCTCCGACTAACGTTACTCCGACGGTCTCGTGCATCAGTTTATTAAAAAGCGCCAAGCTCTGTCTGCTGCGGTATACGTAAAGCTCTATTCGGTTGAGCCTTACTGGATCCATCTCATTGTCGACTCTCCTTTCCCAATTGTCACAAAAACGCTGGCTAGGAGTTTTTTTAATATTATCCGCAATCTTTTCCAAACGTAGCGAAAATGCGTCAGGATAATCGATTTCATCGAAAATACTCTGAAGATTTGCTGGCATCTCTCGCCAATCAGGGATTCTGTTCATTACCTCATATAGAGCGAATAGAATGATGGGTGGAGTGTTCATAATGGTATTCTCAGCGCGACTGCCGTCGAGGCCGACTTTTTTGATTACTGGGAAATTGATTCCCTGGTTAGCAATCTCTATAAAGAAGTCACTCAGCTCTGTCTTGAATTGATAGCATTTCGTAGTAAAGTTGCACCTTTCCGAACCCAATTCTCCAACGAAATCCCGGTATGGCACTTCGCGCGTCTGCAGCCAGATCAGTATGTCCTCAACGGATTCCTTAACCATGACGCCTTTACCTCTCAGCTTATTTAATTGCTCTTTGACATCTTTGGCGACATCTCTGGCGTCACCACCAACATTATTTTTTATATCGATAACGTTTTGGGTGATTTCATCGATTTTGTTTGGCGAGTCTGGTAGCCATGGCCACTGCAATATTGGGCCATCTTCCCATTTGGTAGCCGCCGCCAATACCTGACTAGAGAAAAATGAAAAAAACAAGGCGAATAATGCACAAAGTATTTTTGACTTATTCATCGGGTGTTTCCTCCGTAAAGCTAAATTATGAATTATTACAGCCTAGAGGATTCCCCATTGAACGTACCACATACCCCCAAACCGGCTGCTCGTGTTGTAAAACACTCACCGACCTGGATTGATCTGGATTGATCTGGATTGATCTAGATTTCTTTGATAGCTAATAGAAAGGTAAGCCTACTAACTATAGTATATTTGCGAGAGAAGAGTTATCGTGGGTGGCATAGTTTATTTCCCATAATAACTTCTCTAATGCTTTGAAAACCACATTATCGGCCCTATACTCGCCAGTTTTTAATGCTCAACGATAGAAAATTAAAATCGGCTAAAGCGTAAACGTTTTTGATTGTTAAAAGAAAATAATCCAGTTAGAGTATTTTCATTATTTAATTTTAATAAAAACGAGTAATTCTACAGGCTCGTTATGTTTACAAATTTACATCGGAGACTTTTATGAAAAAATTTATAATACTCATACCATTATTGTTAACGTCCATGTGTTCAATCGCACGAGATGATGTCACTGATTATTTAATTGAAGAAGCAATGCAAATTCCCAAAATATCATCTGCAATTGGTAGTGAAGTTAAATTTTATTTTGCTGGGCAAGAGCATAACCAAGTGGAACAAAAAATTGGAGAATTCAAGAGTAATAAGAAAACTAATGCCTTTGGTATAAGTGATAAGGAAGCATGTCAATGGGTATTCGCTTCTGCAATGAAAAGCCTTCATCAAAGAGCAATTAAAGAGGGGGGAAATGCTGTCATAAATATTCGCTCTAATTACAAAGGAACTATTTCATCAAGCCCCACAACCTTTAAATGCGGTGCTGGTGCAATAATGGCGGGTGTAGCTCTGATTGGTGATATTGTTAAATTACAGCAAAAATAAACATAACACATATAAGCCTTATTCCCGTCCACAGACAAAATACTTATCAAGCCATAATAACCTCAAAACTTAACTTCAATGTTGGCAATGAGCTTGCATCTGCTTGTCAGATATAGTGAAAAATGAATATGCCTACTAAATAGCACTTCTCTGAGCTAATACTGTTAAATATTTAGCTAGGCCAAAACCAGCTGTAATGCCGCTATTTCAAGTTCGCAAGCTTTAAATCCTTTTAAGCTTGCGAACAACTTTAATCCAGCTAATAGTTAGCGGCTTTTGTCGCAGCCGCTTGCATCGCATTATCAACAACAGCTTTTAAGTTGTTTTCAGTAAATGATTCAAGCGCTTGATGTGTTGTCCCCTTGGGTGAGGTAACTTTTTCTTTTAGCTCAACCACTGATAGTTCTGAAGTTAACGCCATGGTTAACGCGCCGATACCCGATTGCATTGCTGCAGTTTTCGCTTGCGGATACGTTAGCCCTAACCTCTGACCAGACTCGATCATTGCCTCTAAAAATAAAAAGAAGTAAGCCGGTGCGCTGCCCGCAGTGGCAACCACGGCAGGCATATGGCTTTCATCATCTAGCCAGAGCGTTTTACCTATGCAGGTAAAAATATCGTTGGCTAACGTTTTACCTTCACTATCACAATCTTTAGCCGCTGCTAAACCGGTTAAGCCTTGGCAAACGGCACTAGGTAAGTTCGGCATCGCTGCAATAATTTTATGATTATCATCAAAGTGTGCTTGCAGCTGCTCTGTGGTTATGCCCGCCGCCAGATTAATAATAAGCGGCTGTTTGCCTGCGCGCTTCATTGCTAAGTTTAACTCAGCTGCTACAGTGCTAACAATGTTAGGCTTAACAGCAATAAAAATTACCTCAGCAAACGCTACTGCGGCACTATTTTCTTCGCTAACATTTATTGCAAATTTTTTCGCTAAGGCATCACGAGTTGTCTGCGTTGGTGCACAGGCCAAGATATTTTTTGGGTCAAATTTAGCAACAAGCAAACCTGTTAAGATCGCTTGCGCCATATTACCACCACCAATAAAGGCTATTTTAGTGTTAATTAGATCCACTGTTAGCCCCTTACTTGTCCATCACCATTCACCAAGTACTTTTCAGTGGTTAACGACTCAATACCCATAGGGCCGTAAGCATGTAGCTTGGTGGTTGCGATACCTATCTCTGCCCCCAATCCTAACTGAGAGCCATCAGAAAATCGTGACGAGGCATTAACCATCACTACCGAAGCATCGACTAATTGTTGGAATTTTGTCGCTGCATCGACATCTTCAGTACAGATAACTTCAGTATGATTACTACCAAATTGATCAATATGCTCAACTGCTTGGCCAAAATCATCCACCACTCGAACAGCAATTTCTAAGCTTAAGTATTCTTGTCCAAACTCATCTAGTGTAATTTTATTACTGTTCTCAAAGTAAGGCACACTGGCGGCACAGCCATTAACACGCACACCTTTTTCTTTAAAATGTTCAGCTACCAGTGGTAAAAACTCTGCTGCAACATCTTGATGAACCAGTAAGCCTTCTAGGGCATTACATACACCAGTTCGCTGGGTTTTACCGTTCGACAGAACTTTTAGGGTTTTATTCAAGTCAGCCGCTTTATCAGCATAAAGATGACAAACGCCTTTATAGTGTTGAATAACGGGTATTTGGCTGTTTTCACTGACAAAATTTATAAGACCTTCACCACCTCTTGGAATGACCAAGTTGATGTATTTTTTCTGCGTCAGTAATTGCGTCATTAAATCTCTATCGGGATCAGCAATAACTGTAATTATTTCTTTTGGTAACTGATATGCAGCTAAAACATCTTGTAATACTTTCGCAATTGCTAAACTGCTGTTCAAGGCTTCTTTACCGCCGCGTAAAATCACTGCGTTACCAGATTTGATACATAAACCTGCGGCATCAGCGGTCACATTTGGCCGGGCTTCAAAAATCATACAAATAACACCTAAAGGTATGCGCATTTTGCTGATCTTCAAGCCGTTAGGCATAACGTCTTGAGCTTTTATCGTGCCGACAACATCGGGTAATTGTGCGACAGTTTCTAGGCCTACGGCCATATCTTCAATACGCTGATCGTTTAATTGTAAACGGTCGATCATCGACTCGCTGAGACCATTTTTTTCAGCAAAGGCAATATCGATAGCATTGGCTGTAAAAATCTCAGCTTTACCTGTACGAAGCGCACTAGCCATACCATTGAGTAATTTGGTCTTAGTTTCAGCGGTTTGAATTGCCATGACTTTAGCCGCTTGGGCTGCTTTATGTGAGATAGTTGTGATTAAATTCATTATGACTCCATTAACGCAATATATTGTTTCGAAATAATAGGTGCTTGCGTTTTATCTAATTGTTCGGAAAAATCTTGATTGTCGCTATCGGCAACAAAGTTAAGTAGACAGCTACTGTAATTGGTTTTCACTTTCGCTAATTTGTCACCGTTGTCTTTGCGCAACATAACAATGTCACCTGATGAGAAGTCACCATTAACGCTCAGTAAATCTTCGGCAAGTAATAAATCACAGCTGTCGTTGTTAGTGATATCGTATTGATTACCAACAATTAACTCACCTTGAGCGCGCGTGGTGTGACGCATCCAATGCACACCATCAAGCATAGGGTTTTTATGTGAATAAAAGTGCGTACCCGGATTACCATTGGCCAATAAAGTTTGAAAGCTTTCTGCTTTAAAGCCGTTAACAATATAAGTATCAATACCATGTGATACTGCCTTTTCAGCGGCTTGGATTTTGGTTTTCATGCCACCCGTACCAACATCACTCATTGCGCCGCCAGCCATAGCGTAAATTTCATCATCGATCTTATAAACATCAGCCACTAATTTAGCGTCCTTGTTGATATGAGGGTTTTCTTCATATAACCCGTCGATATCAGAGCATATAATTAATGCATCAGCATGTGCCGCTGAAGCGACCATGGCAGACAAGTTGTCATTATCACCCACTTTAAGTTTATCGGTTGTCACCGCGTCATTTTCATTGATGATGGGTAAAATGTCATTTTCTAACAGGGTTTCTATCGTTTCCCTGATACTTTCATAGCGTACTCGGTTACGCAGATCAGCATGAGTAAGCAGCAATTGCGCAGCAGGGAAGTCAAATAACTCATCCCAAGTTGCCATCATTTCCGCTTGTCCAGCAGCAGCCATGGCTTTTTTAATAACGATATTTGCCGCATCGCTGTTGGTTTTATTACGGTCAAATAAGTGTGCGCCTGCGGCTATTGAGCCAGAAGAAACCAGTACAACTTGAATGCCAGATAAGCGACATTGCATGATAAAACTTGCGATACTGAGTAAATATTTACTACTACAGCCGGCTTTCTCTGGTGCGATTAAAGCACTGCCAACTTTTATTACTATTCTCTGCCATTGTTTAAAATTCACGGTAAATCCTTGGGTTTTTATTTATATTTAGCTTGTTACTTGTTACTAGCCTTAAGACAGACTAATAAACTAGCGGCACAGTCAAATGTCGATAAATTTTGGGGATGATATTGCCACCAAAAACTAAATAAAAAGCTCGTTCAGCTATGTGTCATGTATGAAAGAGCAATGCCATAACATTGTTATTACTGTCTTTTGCAAGCTAGGCTGCTGTTTTCGCGAAAAATATCAACATGCGACGGATAACCAGCAACTCAAGATATAAAGACATCACTAATGCGGCCAAAATGACTATTTATGCTTGATGATTACGTTCATAGTGATTTATTTATCTTATTTACGACTTGTATGTGCTTAAAATGTAGGTGGGATATAACAGCTAACGATAACAGCTCAAACATAGCTTTTCTAAGGTACGAATGTCTGTTGAAGTTTTATCTATAGTATTGATAACTTTGTCCTCTCTGATTAATCCATTCAATATAGTTAGTGCACTAACGATGCGTATACTAACGACATTGATAGGAAAAATCAAGGTTTGATTATTAAAGCAACAATAAATGCGGCATGAAACGCCAAGCTATAACGTTAGTTAGCGCAAGAAATAACTAGTTATTGCCCCTATTCCCCGCTAGAATTTCACCATAGAAATAAGCGCTAAAAAAGCAGGTAGGGTCACTATGGAAAAATACGATGAATTATTTATTTCAATCCGTAAAATTATTCGGGCTATTGATTTGCGTTCAAAAAAATTAAGTAAAGAAGCCGGAATTACAGGGCCTCAATTACTTATACTGCAAGAGCTAGAGCGGGTTGACGGCATCACAGCTAAAGATGTCTCCACTCATATTCATTTAAGTCAGGCAACGGTCACCAGTATCCTTGATCGTTTAGAAGCCAAACACTTTATTAAACGTGTCCGCAGTGATAGTGACCGCCGCCGTGTCGCGTTATATTTAACTGACGAGGGAAAAATCGCCCTTTCTAATGCGCCTCAGGCTATTGAAGATAGCTTTATTGAAAAGTTTAGTGCTCTAAAGGACTGGCAACAATATCAATTACTGTCGAGTGTTGATCATATCGCCGAAATGATGGGAGCTTCTGAAATTGATGCCGCGCCAGTACTAAATATTGGCGAGCTAACGACGGTTGAGCAAACGGATAAATAACGCTGTTTTGACTAACATAACCTTAAGTTGGTTTTTATATAGCAGGCCACTAACTAATGAGTGTGCTAGCGCGAACAGTTTATCACGCCCGCGGGTTTCTCATGTATTATGACAAAAACGAGTAGCGCTCTAAAAGCATGGGCTTTATAGCTCGCTACTCGCTGGTATAATACGTTTGAGGGTTACGCTATTTTCAGATAATTTTTCACAATTTCTGCGCCGGTATCAGCTTGAATAGGTTTAAAGATAAAACCCGATATGCCCTGACTTTCGCAGCGCTTTATTAATGCTTGATCTGTTACCGATGACAACATGACAACCGGCACCTTGCTGCCATTCGCTCGAATATTTTCCAAGGCTTGATCACCGTTCATTTCACCCATAACCACATCCATGATCATAAAGTCTGGTTGTTCTTGTTGCACCATAGTAACGGCCACCGCACCGTCATCTGCTTCAATAACATTGTGATAGCCAAGCTGGGCTAAATAGCGTCGCAATGCTTTGCGGATCATGCCGCTATCATCAACTAATAGTATTTTACCTTCTACTGGGAGTGCTTGGGTGTGAGGGTTGGCAATACCAGTACTGGCTTCGCGCTTAATGCCTACTGATTGATATTCAACATTGCGGATCAGCAGGTTAAAATAATAGCGACCAACACCTTCAATAGTGATCGGCACGGTAATAACTTCTTTAACGCCGACTAAGTACTTGTCCATATCATTAACATCGTGCACAAAGTACGGACTAGAAAACTTATAATCTAAGCTATAACGACCATGTAGATCGGTCGAACGACCGACAATCGTATTACCCCATTCTGCTAATGCATTACTTAAATCTTCATTGATTTCTGTGAATTGATACTTTTCTTCAAACATATGTTCACAAACTGAATTTCCTATTGCGATTGCGGTTTCTGGATAATGATGCATCATGATCACGCCATCTAAACCACCAGTCACTTCAGAGCATACCGCATAACCTTTAAAGCGAAAATCATCAACGTTGTCGACAAAGGCATCACCCGCCTCACCAACTAAATTAGTCATCGCTTTTAAACTCGCTAGCGACTCATTAATAAAAGGGTATAAAATAACTTTATATAAAGCTTCTACTGACATGGTACTTCCTCGGTTTTAATTATTTTTATAGCAACGATGACTTGTACCATACTAAGCCCAAAGAAGAATTACAAATTTAGCTAAACGCGCCGCTACAATCAGTGTTACTAGGGCAGGGTTTTACCACACACGACATCGTCTACAACAGCAAAGTACTATCAATAGGGAAAAATTCATCCGCGGCATTAATTAATGATTGCGCGGTTAAGGCAGTCACACCATAAACCTGCGTTTTCACTTTATCGCGCGACATCACTTTTTTCAGCAGTAAATCAAAATCGCCATCACCGGAAAGTAATATTACGATATCGACACTGGGCGCAGTTTCCATAACATCAATGGTGATACCCACATCCCAGTCGCCTTTGGCCGAGCCATCACGACGCTGAATAAAAGGCTTAAGCTTGACGTCAAAACCTATGTGTTTTAACGCTTTTTGGAACTTATGCTGCTGGTCATCACTGCGTTGTGTTGCATATGCATTAGCTAATACAATCTCACCTTGCTGACTGATTTTATGCCAAAATTCACGATAGTTAAATTGCTGCTGAAAGCTATCTCGTGTGGTGTAATAAATATTTTGTACATCAACAAATATGGCAATTTTTGCCACTTGCATATTATTTTGCATAAAAATCCTGTTGCTAGATGATGGAAAGTATTGTCAATATTGCTTTAATTTTCATTATGATATTTAGCTTATATAGCAAACTACAGCTTTATTAACAGCTAATCTCGACCTTTAAAAGAGAAATGCCACCTGAGTATAATACCTCATAGCACAATGAAGTCTGCTTTTAGTACTGGAAAAGGCAACGGCGATAAGAGACAAGTTTTAAGCTAAGTGCTACAATAGACAGTCAAATAAAGCTGAGTAAAACAATATGTTAGCCATTCGTAAATTATTTTATTTATTACTGCGTTTACCCATGAAGTTATTGGTACACTGCAAAGTTGTTGCCGACGAAATGATTAATTCCGGTCAATTAACCACTGATCAGCCAATATTCTATGTTTTGCGCCATCAGTCGGCCAGTGATGTTTTATCATTGCGTACCGCCTGTAAGAAAGCAAACTTACCGGACCCCTTAGTGCCGGTTGAAGTTGATGGGCAAACCTTATCACGACTGCTGTTTTTGGAAAAACCGACAGCATTATTTCATTGGCGAAAACCTGGTAAAACCACGGCAATTACGCAAGGTTTTACATTACTCAATGCTCACGCCAAGAACGAAAAACTTGATGCACAATTGCTTCCTGCCAATATAATTTGGGGGCGCACGCCGACCAAAGAAAAAAACAATACCAATGTCGGCACACTATTAACTGATCAAGAATCGCCGACTTGGTTGCGCAAATTTTTTATCGTATTATTTTTAGGCCGCCATACACTAGTGCGCTTTAGTGAAGCCATTTCTTTCCGCCAGATGGCAGATCAACATGGTAGCGACGAAGCCAGTGCTCGTAAACTTATGCGCATTGCGCGCTTCCACTTTCATCGCCAAATTATTGCCGCCACGGGTCCTAGGCTGATGCATCGTCAGCAAATGTTTAAAAGCTTAATGGCCAACCCCGCTATCAAACGCTTGATCAGCGAAGAAGTCAAAAATAAAAACCTCACTGAAGCAGAAGTTAAAAAGCAGGCCTTAGCAATCATGGACGAAATTGCCGGTGATTATCGTGATGTTACGGTACGTTTCGGCGAACGCATACTAGGCTGGCTCTGGAATCGCTTATATAACGGTATTGAAGTACATAAAGCCGAACGCTTGCGCAGCTTGGCACAAGAAGGCCATGAGATTATTTACGTGCCTTGTCACCGCAGCCACATGGATTACTTGCTGCTGACTTATGTAATTTTTCAACAAGGGCTAGTGACGCCGCGCATTGCCGCAGGTATCAATTTAAACTTTTGGCCGGCAGGACCTATTTTTAGAAAAGCCGGCGCTTTTTTTATTCGCCGCAGCTTTAAAGGTAATCGCCTCTATTCCACCATTTTTCGTGAGTATTTAAGCTTGCTGTTCGAACGTGGCTACTCTGTCAAATTTTATTCTGAAGGGGGCCGCAGTCGCACCGGACGCTTACTGTCACCCAAAACGGGCATGCTCGCCATGACCATTCAAAGTTTGTTACGTGGTATCGACCGACCGCTAACCTTAGTGCCTGTTTACTTGGGCTATGAACACGTGATGGAAGTCGGCACTTATCATAAAGAATTAAGCGGCAGCCAAAAGAAGGGCGAGTCGATATTTGGCGTTATTAAAGCGATTCGCAATTTACGCAATTACGGTAAAGGCTATGTCAACTTTGGTGAGCCGATCAATATAAATCAGTTTTTAAATAAGCAAGTACCGGATTGGAAACAAGCGATAGACCCGATTGACCCACAAAAACCTAAGTGGTTAAACCCTAGCGTTAATCTGCTCGCCCAGCAAGTGATGACCTCAATCAACCAATGCGCGGCGCTAAATGGCGTGGCTTTGGTGTCATTGATTTTACATGCCACAGAAAACAAAGCGCTAACTAAAGCAGAGCTTGTCAGCCAACTTGATTTTTTCTTAGCACTACAACGTGCTGCGCCATACCATCAGGAATTAACCATACCGACTGAAACCGGTGCACAACTGTTAGAGCACGTAATCCTGCTCGATAAAGTCACCATCAACCAAGATAGTTTTGGTGAAATAATTTCTTTAACCGACAGTGCCATCTTGGAATTACGCTACTATCGCAACAATATTCTGCATACCTTTATCTTGCCGTCACTGGTCTGTCGTTTATTAGAGCGCAATGCAAAAATTAGTCAAGATGATTTAATCGCTCAAATTCAGCGCTTGATCGAGTTATTAAAAACCGATTTATTTTTATGGCAATCAGCAGATGACGTTCAGCAGCAAGTACAAGCTATTGGCCAATTTTTAACTGAGCACAACATTGCTAAACAAAGCAAAGCTGGTTTTTGGTCACTTAGTAGCGACGATGAAACTCGAGCGAAAGTGCGTTTAATCGCAGAGTGTGTCAACGAAACCATGCAACGTTTTGCCATCATTACCTCGTTACTGACGCAATTAGCACCAATTAAAAAATCGGAATTAGATGAAAAAGTAGTGGCTATCGCTCAGCGCTTATCCGTATTAAACAATATCAATGCCCCTGAGTTTATCGATAAAAAGGCCCAATCGACCTTAATTATCGCCATGAAAGATCAAGGCTATATTGTTTTGGATGAGAATGATAAATTAGTTGATAGCAGTACTTTAGGCTTACTGAAGAGTTCCGTGAGTAATTTGGTCGATATCGAAGTGTTACAAAGCATTATCCGTTAAAACTGGCCTGCTAGGGGTTAATAATACATAAGCATTTGCTGCTAGTAAAATATGCAAATGCTTACCTTTCCTCGATAAGAATTTACAAGTATTCCACCACCACACCAACAAAAACTACCAAGCCAACATAGTGATTATTTAGAAAGGCCTGAAAACAACGCTCGCGTTCGCGTCCAGCAATTAAAATTTGTTGATAGCAGAAAAAACCTGCTGCAATAACTAACGACAACTGATATGGCCAACCAAAGGCTAACAGTTCTCCAACGGTAAATAACAAGGCTAAGGTCATTAACTGCAAAAACAAAATGATCCGCTTGTCATGATTGCCGAAAAGTATCGCGGTCGACTTAACACCAATGCTTAAATCATCATCACGATCTACCATGGCATACATAGTGTCGTAGGCAGTAGTCCATAAAACATTAGCACTAAATAACAACCACGCCACAACGGGTATTTGCCCCTGCTGCTCAGCAAATGCCATGATCATACCCCAACTAAACGCCGCACCTAATACCAACTGTGGTAATTGGGTAATGCGCTTCATAAACGGGTAGCTGGCCGCCAATAAAACCGCCACCACTGAAAGCATAATAGTGTAGTGACTTAGGCTGAGTACTAAAGCAAAAGCCAAGAGTATGAACGTTGCAAACAGCTGCAGGGCTTCACAACTCGACAAAGCACCGGTAACTAACGGGCGATTTTGCGTTCGTTTTACTGCGCCATCAATTTTGCGATCGGCATAATCATTAATAATACAGCCAGCACTGCGCATTAAGAACACCCCTAAACTAAACACCAATAACAATTGTAATGATGGCCAGCCGTCTGATGCTATCCACAAAGCCCAATACGTCGGCCACAACAATAAATAGGTACCAATAGGTTTATCCATACGAGTAATTTGCTTAATCGCTGTTAGCTTTTTCGTTAACTCACTCAAGATAATGCCCTTTTATTTCTGATATGCCACTGCACCAGGTAAAAATACTTCTGCCACCATCAGTGGCTTAGCATCAAGCACAAATACTGAACGACGGCCCCATAGCGGTTGTTGATTTTGCTCTATGGCTAAATGATTCACTAATTTAGTGACACTTGAACCTTGCTCAAATACGGCTACTTCAATTTTCTTTCGCATTAACTCTGGATGATTAAATAAAACCTGACCTAATGACTGAGTGCCTAAATTTGCTAATTGCTGCTGAGCGCCCGTTAACGAACGCAGCGGCAATAGGCTGCGAGCAAACACTTGTGGTATATCATCGCAATATAATAACACTTCACGCACTAGCACTTGCTCGCCAGTGGCGATATCGTCATTAGATTCTAACGCATCACAAGCAACAACTTCCTGACCAAGGACTTCAACACGAAAATGCTGACAATGGCCTTTTAACCGCGCCGTTAATGAGCTGGGGTCGAGTAGCCAATCTCGTAAGCTATTGGGCAGAATACAGCTTTCTGGCGAATGCCAGTTTGCTCTCATGTGCACTGGAAATAATAAATGCTTAGTTGTCATACCTGAAAACACTTTAACGAAAAACGCCGTATGATAGCGCTTCGACTAACAAAAATATAGCCTGCTCAGGGCAAAGGCATAGCTAAATCTCTCTTGTTCACCGTTAATCATTTACTTCGAAAACCCACTGCGAGTTAAAAAATAACGAAATAACTCAGCGCTCGAACAAAATTCGAGTTATCATTTCAAAATAATAAAACTATTAAAGCTATTTTCTAATTTGAGTATTAGTCTATGAAAACATCCATTATTTTAATGTTATTACTGCTGAATTTCCCCTTTGCCAAAGCAAGCAATTATGCTTACTTTGGCTTTGAACCATCAATAGTGACCAATTACGTAGCGGTACAGACAAAAATGGGCTATGTTCGCCTAACTGTTGAATTGATGATTGAAGATGCGGCTAATTACGATGCTGTTGAGCACCACTCTCCGCTATTACGCGATGCGATTATTAATATTATTGGTCAGCAACCTGAAGCAAAAGTGAAATCAATCAATGGTCGCCATCAAATACAGCGATTATGCGAAGAAAAAGTTAAACAACTTTTGAAAGAAGAAACTGGCCAGCCATTAATTAAAAAACTCTTATTTACCCAATGGTTAGATAATTAAGTTCGAACTTAACTCAGGGCCAGCAGCTAATATTTAAACACACTCTTTGTCATCAAATAGAGTGTGTTTTTTCTTGTAAAACTTGTAAATAAGCCAGTAAACAACCGCTGAGCAAACCCAATAAATGCGCCGTGTTTGCGACATTAATCGGCATCAAACTGGTGTAACCTAATAGTAGCCAAAATAGCATAAAACCTATAATGGGCTTCGACAATGACAAGCCTTTTTCTGGCAGCAGCCAGCCCATCCACCAAACATACCCCACCAGTGCATAAACCACACCTGATAAACCACCAAAATTTGGCCCATCAACAATAAATTGACCAATGTTTGACACAACAGCTGAGATAATCAACACCTTGACCAAACTAGCTTTACCAACTGAGTGTTCAATCGATCCGCCTAGTTGCCACCACCACATGGTATTAAACACAATATGTAACCATGAAAAGTGGAAAAACGCCGGCCCCAATAAGCGGTGCGGCGCTTGTAATACCGCTTCAACACTGAGCTGCGGATAAAATTGTAAATGATGAAATACGACATTGCCCCAGCCAAGATTGCTGGCCAGAAAAACCAACCAACATGCGCTAAAAACGACTAAAGTTACCAGCCCTGCATGCGATAAAAATTGTGCTTTAAAGCTGCTTAATAATGCCGGAGCATCAGGAGCAACCGCAGTAACATCACCGTTTTGCCACGCCGCTTGCTGGTATTTAGCTTGGTTAGGGTTAGCAATAAATTGCTCAAACTCTTGTTGAGCAAGGTCATGCCTATCTTGTTGACAATATATAACAAAGCCAGCTTGCTCATTTGCCACTTGTGCCTGAATATCAAGCGTTTTTAAGTAATCACAAAACAGTAACGCAATATTATGTTGCGTTACTTTCACCAAGGGCTGCATGGGTTGTTGTGGCATTAACGGGCGACCGTATCCGGGTAGTGCAGCTGCCAATCCGTAAAACCGCCATCAAGTGAATACACCTCGGTGAAGTCTTGACTGATCAAGAACTGCGCCGCCTGCTGGCTTGAAATACCGTGATAGCAACACACCACCACCGGCGCATCAAAATCCGCGTCACGTAAAAAGTCAGGTAACGTTTCATTACTTAAATGAATCGCATTAGGAATATGCCCCGATTGAAACGAAGCCGGATCGCGAATATCAACCACCACATGTGTTTCATCTGCTAATACCTGATGCAACTGACTTATTTGCATGTGTTTAAAATTTTCTTCGCTACTTGCCATTATGCATTATTCCCAATTTAAAATAACTTTACCTGATTGACCAGAACGCATGATATCAAAACCTTGCTGAAAATCATCTATATTAAAGTGATGGGTGATAATTGGCGTTAAATCTAAACCAGATTGGATCAAACTTGCCATTTTATACCAAGTTTCAAACATTTCACGGCCGTAAATACCTTTAATGGTTAAACCTTTAAAAATAACTTGGCTCCAATCAATTGCCATATCTTGTCCTGGTATGCCTAACATGGCAATTTTTCCGCCATTATTCATGCTGGCTAACATCTCAGTAAATGCCATCGGCACGCCCGACATTTCCATACCAACATCAAAGCCTTCGGTCATACCTAACTCTTTCATGACATCAGTTAGCTTTTCTTTACTAACATCCACCGCGCGGGTAGCGCCCATTTTACGCGCTAAGTCTAAGCGATACTCATTAACATCGGTGATCACAACATGACGCGCACCGACATGTTTTGCTACGGCCGCCGCCATAATGCCAATCGGGCCAGCACCGGTGATCAAAACATCTTCGCCGACTAGGTCAAATGACAATGCGGTATGTACAGCATTACCAAAAGGATCAAAAATAGCCGCTAAATCATCGGAAATTTCATCCGGTAATTTAAAGGCGTTAAACGCCGGAATCACTAGATATTCGGCAAATGAACCTGCGCGGTTTACGCCAACACCGACGGTATTTCGACATAAGTGCGTGCGACCACCGCGACAGTTACGACAATGGCCACAGGTAATGTGTCCTTCGCCAGAAACGCGATCGCCCAAGGCAAAGCCTTTAACTTCTTGACCAATACCGACCACTTCACCGGCATATTCATGACCAACCACCATCGGCACCGGAATGGTTTTTTGTGACCATTCATCCCAGTTATAAATATGGATATCGGTACCGCAAATAGCGGTTTTTTTAATTTTAATTAACAGGTCATTATGGCCAACTTCAGGTTTAGGCGAATCTGTCATCCAAATGCCAGGTTCTGGCTTTAATTTTGCTAACGCTTTCATAATTAGCCCTCAATCACTTGCATTTCTTTGCCAATACGAATAAAGGCGGCAATCGCTTTATCCAATTCAGCTTTAGTGTGAGCGGCAGAAATTTGCGTACGAATACGAGCTTGACCCTTTGGCACCACAGGGAAAGAAAAACCAATGACATAAATACCTTCGGCTAATAAACGATCCGCCATTTCGCTCGCTACTTTTGCATCGCCTAGCATCACAGGTATAATCGCGTGATCGGCACCAGCACAGGTAAAACCGGCCGCTTCCATTTGTGTTCTAAAATAGCTCGCGTTGTCTTTTAAGGTTTTACGCAACGCATCACCGTCAGCTAGCATATCAATGACTTTAATTGAGGCATTAACAATGGCAGGGGCTAATGAATTAGAGAATAAATAGGGGCGTGAACGTTGGCGTAACCATTCAACCACTTCTTTTTTCGCTGCCGTGTAACCCCCTGAGGCACCGCCCATTGCTTTACCTAAGGTACCGGTAATAATATCAACACGACCCATCACGTCACAGTACTCATGACTGCCACGGCCTTGCTCACCGACAAAACCAACGGCATGTGAGTCATCAACCATCACCATAGCATTGTATTTATCTGCTAAATCACAAACGGCTTTTAAGTTGGCAATAACGCCGTCCATTGAAAACACGCCGTCAGTGGCAATTAATTTAAAACGGGCACCGGCGGCATCCGCTTCAATTAAACGTGCTTCAAGCTCTGCAGCATCATTGTTAGCGTAACGGAAACGTTTGGCTTTACATAAACGTACGCCATCAATGATCGAGGCATGGTTAAGTGAGTCACTAATAATAGCGTCTTCCGGGCCTAATAAAGTTTCAAATAAGCCGGTGTTAGCGTCAAAACATGAAGAATATAAAATGGTATCTTCCATACCTAAAAAGGTACTTAATTTTTGCTCTAAAGTTTTATGAATGTCTTGTGTACCACAAATAAAACGCACTGACGCCATACCAAAACCGTGCTCGTCTAAACCTTGCTTAGCGGCCGCGATTAATGTCGGGTGATTCGCTAAACCTAAATAGTTGTTAGCACAAAAGTTCACCACATCTTCACCGGTATTCACCGCGATTTGTGGTTGTTGCGCTGTGGTGATTACGCGTTCAGCTTTATATAAACCGTCTTCTTTTACTTGGCTTATTTGCGCAGTTAAATGGCCATAAAAATTGTTGGTGCGGGCAGAATCAGTCACGGTAAATCCTTAAAAAGTTAGGGTCTTGCAATCATCGTATTATCAGCCTAGACCACTGGCCAATAAAAGTGACATTACTTAAAAATTTGTCCTTTTTTATAGTCAAATTGACATATCTATATGTCAAAGTGTAATATCCAACATGTTTTTTTGCTTATACCATTCAGGACTCCGCTTTGTTAACTGAAAAAGATGAAGAGCTATTATCCATTTTACGACTCAATGCCCGCGCCAGTGTTTCTGATATGGCCAGGGCAACCGGTGTATCAAGAACCGCGATACAAAATCGACTGAATAAACTTGAAAACAATAATGTCATTAAAGGCTACAGTGTGGTGTTAGGTAGTGAATATACCAGTGGCTTGATTTCATCGAATGTGTCATTAAAAGTAAATCCCAACTTACGACAAACCATTTGCCTAGCATTGCGAAAAGTACACCAGATCAGTCATATTTATTCAATCAGTGGCGAATATGATTTATTAGTCACCATCCAAGCCAGTACCTTAGAAAAATTAAGCGAAGTGCTGAACATGGTGTGCTCTCTAGAGGGCGTAGCCAGAACTAACTCATCCATTATTCTCGATACCATTTTTAAACGCTAATTTCATAACACCTAAAACTTACAAAGAATTCATAACTTACATACGAAGAAGTAGCCGTTAGCGCGAATCTTTAGGTATACTAGTGAACATAGAACTTTGATTTTGAGTCCGTTTTAGTGCGATATTTTTTAGCTTTATTGCTGTACCGTTTATGCCTTTTATTACTCACGCCAATACTGTTAATCGTGTTGTTGCTCCGCTCAATTAATCATAAAGCTTATCGGTTAAGACTTGTTGAACGCTTGGGGCTATTACCAAGCAAACTAAAGTCAGGCGGCATTGTGGTTCATGCGGCGAGTGTTGGTGAAGTCATCGCACTTAAACCTTTTATCACCAAGCTAATGACACATTATCCAGATTTAGCCATCACAGTAACTACCTTCACACCAACTGGCTCAGCACAAGTAGTTAAATTATTTGCCGATAAAGTACAGCACTGTTACCTGCCGCTCGATAATATTATTTCTAGCCAATTATTTTTACAGCGCTTAAAGCCTAAAGTCATGATTTTTATGGAAACAGAATTATGGCCTAACTTAATAGCCCAGTGTAAAAATAGCGATATTAAGCTGTTGTTAGTGAATGGCCGATTATCGGATAAATCTATGCGCAGCTATAAAAAGTTAGCCTGGTTAATAAGCCCTACCATACAAAGGTTCGACAAAATATTAACCCAAAGCCAAGTCAATCAAGACAATTACCTCGCCATGGGCGCCAGCAAATCGCAATGCGAACTATCAGGCAATTTAAAGTTTGATATCGCCATAAATGATGATGTTGCTGCTAAGCAAGCAGAGCTCGCCAGCTTAATGGTCAATAAACGCCATGTTTGGCTAATAGCCAGTACTCATCCCGGTGATGAAACGTTAGCTTTAAAGGCATTTGAACAAGTAAAACAGCACAACAAGAACGCACTATTGATAATTGTGCCTCGACATCCCGAGCGCTTTGAGCAAGCAGCTAAACTGGCGCTAGATGCCGGAAATATCGTGCTAAAACGCAGCCAAAAACAGCCAGTAACTGAAAATACTAACGTCTGGATTATTGATACTTTAGGGGAATTACTCGCGGCATGTGCATTAGCGGATGTGGTAACAATGGGTGGAAGTTTTTGTGATATTGGCGGCCATAACCCATTAGAGCCGGCATTATTTAAAAAACCTGTTATCGTTGGCCCAAATATGAGTAACTTTACTGAAATTTTAACGCAGCTAAAGGCTAAGCAGGGCATAGTGCAAATCGATGAAAATGAAAATATGCCTCAAGCGTTAGCCAGCGAAGTATTACGCTTATTCGCCAGTCAAAATAGCGCACAAGTTCTTGGCGAAAATGCTTATAAAGTTGTGCAAGCCAACCAAGGCGCAACGGCATTGTCGTTAGCCGCATTACAAAGCTTGCTACAACAATAAAGGGGCAGACTAACGGCGTTGTTTTATATAAACTCTAACGCCTAGAACAGTTAACAAAATCAATAATATTAAACCGAATATACCTAAAACTTGGTCAACACCTTTGTGACCAGTCCACTGTAAGTAGTGAATTTTATAAAGCTGATTGATTAATTTAGTGTCTTGCCCTGTTTGGCTGAGTCTTAAGGTATTCCAGTCAAGCGTAAGCTCTACACCTGTACTGGTTTTCACTGATAATTCATCAACACTTACAATATTGCCATAACGCTCACTATCTTGGGTAAATGCATCATGGAGTAAGCTCTTCAGTGCTTGCTCTGATGGTTTGGCTTTTTCCTGTAACGTTATGGGATTTAAATGCAGGGTTTTATCTGTGGTTTTAATTAACAAATGCTCACCCAAAATACTACGCACGACTTTCAACTCTTGCCAGTCTGCTTTTGGCGCGACGTTGACAGGCTGATTTAACGGATAGGCTTTAACTGCAAGCTGTTGGTACGCACTTTGATAGCCCGGCTTAATAAAAAACACTAAACCGGTTAGCGTCCAACCCAACATAGGTAAAACAAGGATAAGACCAATAATTTTATGTAATTTACGACTTTTTATCACGTTAAGCGTTCTTCTGTTGATATTGTAATGGCTGCCTAGGGTTAATGGTTTATCTGACTGCATGAGTAATCGCTACTCCAAACTGCAATTAAGGAAGGTGGATATAATCAACTGCAACCGACAAAAGTGATTAATGTGTATCTGACCCTACTTTTAAATGTGTATCTGACCCTACTTTTATTTTTCGAAAAAGCCTAGCTCTGCGCTACCCTTAATTTCAATTTTGGCATTAATCACCTCACCGGTTTCTTTCAATTCAATCCAAATCGCCGAGTAACTTTCGCCAAGTACACCTTTGACAATATCTTCTTTATTCACCTCAGGGCTACCTTGTACTTCATAGACTTCACCTGAAAACGCTTGAATAGGGGCAGCATGTTCGGTCCTTCCGATAATGCTAAAAGTAGCTTCTTGAGATGGCAGCTGGGTTTTAAGCAAACAAGTTGTTAAATTAAATCCTTGTCCATACGTAGCACCTCTAGTGGCACTACGTGTATTAACTATATGTTTTCCTTTTACTTTACTTAAGTAAAACAGATCAGACTTACTACTTGAGTGCCTCATTTCAGAGCTATCGATGAAGCATATTGCTCCTTGAGAGTTTTCAGGTATTGGTGGATAAGTTGAAGCACCCCGAGAGTAATAAAGCAAAGATTACAAATATCGTTTTCATTTAACGTCCTTATTTAATTTATTTTGTTTGCCGAATTTATATAACAACTAAGTGTAATTGTCACACACCCAGTGCTTATTATCTCCTCTGGCTTAGCTTTAAGCTTGTGAACGCTCTTGCGCGATTTCTTTTATGCAAATAGGTGTTGAGAAATCTGCTTGTCTGTCTAGCGCTAAGGGAATTAACCACTGTAGATTAGGGATAAGGTTGTTAGGTAATTCCGCTACCTTAATAATGTCTATTGCTTCAGCTTCAATGGTTTTAGCGCTATAAGCGAGATCTGTGTAGGCAAAGTATAGGTCGACATCATAAACTTCTGGGCGAAATACATTAGCAAAGTATGTCCAATCGGTTTCGGCGGTCATAACACCGGTTTCCTCTGCGCACTCTCGCACCATAGCATCGAGCGAAGACTCATCAGCTTCAACTTTTCCGCCAATGCCATTGAATAAACCATGTTGCCATTGAGGATTTATTTTCTTGATTAGCACCAGATAACGTCTATCTGCGGAAAACAAAAATCCGGTGACATATTTTTTCAAAGCACTTCCTTATAAAACTTGTCAGTAGAACTAGTACAACTTAACTTAAAGCAACTCTGGGTAGTGATCTTTGATTAACCGATCTAGGCTTTGTTGTACTTGTGCAATGCTGATTTGCATCATTAAATCTTTACCTTTAGCCCGTGTGCCCCAAGGTAAATTCGCGACACTTTCTTTATATTGTTGCTGGATCGCCGACTTATAGGCACTAACAACATATTGTTGGTATAAATATGGCCCGGTGCGTTTTGGGTTGCTGTGCGCGTACAAGCCGACCACAGGTGTGCCAACAGTCACCGCCATATGGGCAGGCCCTGTATCAGGTGCCACCACTAAATGAGCAACCTTTAACACCGCCAATAGCTGTTTGAGGCTAGTTTTACCAACCAAGTTCTGAATTTCGTTTTCACCCTGGCTAAAATCACTGCGACTAATAATGGCTTCAGCCAATAATTTTTCCATGGTTGTCGGGCCACCGCAAATCACCACTTTAAAGCCACGAGCACTTAAATGCTGAGCGGTTTGTGAGTAGCCTTCCGCGTGCCAGTTACGTTCCGCTTTACTCGCTGCCGGACAAATAACCGCAATCGGTTTATCGGTGGCATTGGCGGCACTGAGTTTCTCGCTGGCCCATAACTGTTCTTCATCTGACAAGGGCATTTTCCATAACGGTGCAGTGACTTCTAAGCCCAATGCTTTAGCAAAACCCATAAAGCCATCGAGTACATGAGGCTGACTTTGTCCGGCAATTTTTTTATTGCTAAATAACCACTGCCCCTCTTTCGCCCGCTGATGATCAAAACCAATTTTAATCTTGGCGGGGATACATAAGCTAGCAATACTGGCACGCAATGCCACTTGCATATGCAGCAATACATCAAATTTTTGCCCTTTCAGCTTTTGCCGTAAATCTCGGTACCCCTTTAGGCCAGCGCGTTTATCAAAAATGACAAATTCAACCCCCTCCATACCAAGTAACAAGCTTGCTTCAATTTTACCTATCACCCAAGTTATTTTGGTTTCAGGCCACTGTCGCTGAATACTTTGCACCATAGCCACCGCATGACATACGTCACCAATAGCTGATAAGCGCAATAAACATAAATTTTTTGGAACAGGTAATTGACCCAGCATAAAGGATTCACCACAATAGGAGCTGAAATAGAATATAGGCCTATTATCTTGAACAAGCCCGCAATTGTAAAACCCTGTTATGAAAAAACTTTTCAACAAGGCAATGTTTATTGCCGATATGACAGTGATGAAATTACCGTATTTAAGCCTGAGATGCTTAACAGCGAGTATTGGCACGAACAAAATGCCATTGTCGGTAGTGCGCAAGGGCGCGGTACGACTTGGTTTATCGCGACAGAGAACGCTGCTAGCATTCAACGCAATTGGGTATTACGGCATTATTATCGTGGTGGCTTAATTGGTAAAGTCATCAACGACCTCTATCTATTTACTGGCTTGAACAATACTCGTGCTGCCCGTGAATTTACGTTACTAAAATCAATGCGAGCATTAGGCCTCCCCGCCCCCAAGCCAGTCGCTTTTCGGGTCATTAAGCAGGGATTATTTTACCGTGCTGACTTATTATCATCACGGATTGAAAATGCTCAAGATCTAGTTGGCATTCTTAGCACTAAGACTATCGAAGACCAGCTATGGCAGAAAATTGGTCAGGTGATCAGATTATTTCATCAGCAGGGTATTTATCATCACGATCTCAATGCCCATAACATTTTAATTGATGACAATGAGCAAGTTTGGTTGATTGATTTTGACCGTGGTGAGCAGCGAAAACAGCAAGGTAAATGGCCTGAAGAGAATATGGCGCGGTTGCTAAGGTCATTTCGCAAAGAAAGCCATAGAGTAGTTAATTTTCAATGGCAGGAAAAAAACTGGCAAGCGTTATTAAACGGCTACCAGCCTTAAATAATACGCGCTAGGCTATCAGCTTGATGAGGCGAGTCAGCAAGCATCAAACTGTTGCTAAGCTATCTTGGCAACGTTTGCGATACATAGCACGAGCCTCTAAGAATTCGCTCTTCGCACTCTCGCTAATATAAGGCTGAATAATAACTAAAATTTTCAACACCCCTTGATAAAATACCGCATCGTTGATTTCACTGTCATTATTTTGAGTTTGATAAAAGCTCAACCAGAATGTATTGACTAAGCGCAAAATACTAACAATATCAGGTAAGTCTTCATCTGAAAACTCCATCATATTGGCGTCACGCAGGGAAAGTAACAACTCACTTACCCGTTGCGCAATAAATGCTTGTACCTCAACATATTTGTCATGCAGCAAAGGGTTTTTTGCTAATAACACAGGTAAATTACTGTAGAAAAAACGAAACTTCATCAAGGCTTGAAAAACTACATCCATATACAAAATAATGGCATCAAGTGGCTTAACGTCAGGGCTAACTTCTGGCATTGTTTCGATCAATAAGTTGCGAGCATACTCTTCATAAATAGAGAGAATGATGTCTTCTTTGTTACGAAAGTGGTAATAGAGATTCCCTGGGCTGATACCAAGATCGGCAGCAATGTGATTCGTGGTAACATTACGCTCGCCTTGCTCATTGAATAATGCAATGCTAGCTTGGATTATTTTATCCCGAGTTTTCATGGGTACTACTTCTTGTATTAGTCGACAGATATTTTTCTATCATACTATCAAAATTGGCCTAAATTAAACTATTTCGAGTAAATACTTTAAGACCGCTTGTATTTTTAAGATTATTCTTACTGCATTTTGCTTAATGGCGCGCCGAAGACTGGTTGATAGAGTGCCACTGACAGCTTAGATTTGCACTCGCGCGCTATCAACTCAAGCATGACAGCCACTCTGCATTAAGACTAAGCAAAGTGACAGGCTACTAGCCATGACTCTAGCTTTGTCGCTACCGCGTCAGTCAGCAATAAAGCCTGGAGCATAATGGCAACTTAGCCGAAAAATTAACGCTGCGCTTAATTGACCTTTCATTCTTTTTTGAAATTCACGCTAAGTGCAATTACAATGGTTTTTACGCCCTATGAATTTAGCTAAAATTATGTCAGTTAAAGCGATTTACCCTGGAACTTTTGATCCTGTCACTAATGGTCATGCCGATTTAATCGAACGCGCAAGTTGTTTATTTAGTGAGGTGATTGTTGGTATTGCGGCTAGCCCAAGTAAAAAACCACACTTTGATTTAGCACAACGTGTTGCCTTGCTAAAGGCGGTAACTGAACATTTGCCCAATGTGACCATTGTTGGTTTTACGGGCTTATTAGTCGATTTTGCTAAAGAGCATCAGGCGAAAGTGCTTATTCGAGGCTTACGTGCGGTGTCTGATTTTGATTATGAGTTTCAATTGGCCAATATGAATCGACGCTTAGCGCCCGATTTAGAGTCGGTATTTTTAACTCCAGCGGAAAAAAATTCTTTTATTTCTTCAACTTTAGTAAAAGAAGTTGCCTTGCACAATGGCGATGTCGGCCAGTTTGTTCATCCCGTTGTAAAACAAGCGCTTGAGGCAAGTATTCAGCCAAGATAAAGCAATAACGGTTACATTCTGCTTAATAAAAAGCGAGTACGACCAGCGTACTCGCTTACTTTGCGCTAGTGCTTAAACAGCAACAACTTTATTTGCACATGGACCTTTTTGTCCTTGGCCAACTTCAAACTCAACCGCTTGACCATCAGCTAAAGTGGCATATTCGCCACCTGACTGAATTTCTGAATGATGAACAAATAAATCTTTACTACCGTCTTCTGGGGTAATAAAGCCGAAACCTTTATCTGCATTAAACCACTTAACTATACCTTTACTCATATGATTCTCTTTATCTTTGGTGAAAAATATAATTCTGACTTGCTATCACCATTACAAAGCAGAATGTGAATTTAGTAGTATAAGTTAAGTCGAGCCGTTTGACAGGTTATCGCTGCTTGCCGTTTTTATTTTTCATACTCGTGACTTGTCTTGCCAAAGCCAGTAACTCAGCAGAGACGTCATCGCTACCATCTTTTATTAACTTACTGACATCGCCTGAGGAAAATAGCGAGCCGCGTGCAGACTTAACACCTAACGAGCGCACAAAATCTTTAGTTTTACCGGTACTACCAGTTTCAATATATTTAAAAAGAATTTGTTCATTAAAGCTCTCTGGCGCTTTTTTTAAGGTGGCAATTTGTTCGGTAATTTTTTCAATTTCCGACTCAAAATTTTCAATTAATTCAGCAATATTTGCATAGGGTTTCATTAAGTTACTTAACTCTTCTTGGGTTATCGAGTTGGCACTTGCATGCGCTCTAGCGCAGGAGAACAACAGCATAACCATTATGCGGTAAAACATCATTGTACAGTGAATACAGGCGAGTAAATAGCTTTTGACAAATATACTTTTTCATCCAGGCTGCTAAGCGATTCGTCGGATAAAAATCGACAAGCATTTTTATACTAGCAGCGGTAAATAATATTGCATCTGCTCAACATCACAGCTAACGTGTCACTTACATTTATTTACACCACGGCTCGGGGTCATGCTTGATTATATTTGAGGTATTGCTATTCATCGCAGTCGTGTTTATCGCCATCTCACTGCTTTACAGTACTGTTTTATTGGGAATATCTCCGATGCCAAGCTCAAGTAAAGCCTATAAGGCTTTGTTGACGTTAGTCAATAAAACGGGCAGTGGCACTATCATTGATTTGGGCAGTGGTTGGGGCAACCTTGTCATCCCATTGGCAAGAAACCAACCGCAAAGACAAGTAATCGGCTATGAGCTATCGCTATTACCATGGCTGGCTTCGACATTATTAAAAAAAATTTACGCTTTAGACAATCTGACTTTGCATCGTGTGAACTTCTATCAGCAAAAACTACCGGCGGCATCAGTATTAATTTGCTATTTATACCCACAAGCAATGAGTAAAATCAACGATAAGCTTCGCTTAGAGCAACCTAACGTTGATTTTTTGATCAGCAATAACTTTGCTTTACCTTCATGGCAAGCAGAACAAATGATCCTGCTAGATGACTTTTATCAATCTCCCATCTACCGATATAAAATAGCCTACACCGGCACCAGTGCTCAACTTAACATCCGCCAGTAGTCGAGCAAGTCACGCCTAGCTATTTTTCTCCACTGGATTGCTGCTAGGCTGAGCAATAACTTTCTTTTTAAGCACTTTTTTCTTCGTTACGGTTTTTTTTAGCCTCGGCTTGGCTGCTGGTTTAGGTGCAAGCTGACATTGCGGACAAAACACTGAGCTGCGATTCGACTGGCGAATTTCCTCTAAAACCGTTTGGCAACCATCACACTTTTCACCGGCACGGCCGTAAACAAAAAGTTTTTGGGCAAAATAGCCCGGCTTACCGTCAGCTTGAGTAAAGTCTTTTAACGTCGTGCCACCTTGCTCGATTGCCGCTGCCAATACTTGCTTAATAATATCGGTGAGTTGATTAAACTTCTCTTCACTAATGCTATTCACTAACGTGGCAGGGTGAATGCTGGCGATAAATAATGCCTCATTGGCATAAATATTACCAACGCCGACCACCACATGATTATCCATTAAAAAAGTTTTAATCGGCACTTTTCGGTTCTTGGCTTTGGCAAATAAATGCCCATAACTAAAGTTATCGGTGAGTGGCTCAGGCCCCAATTTCGTCAGCAAACCTTGCAAGTCATGATGCTCGGGCAACCACAGCACGGCGCCGAAACGACGCGGGTCGTTCAAGCGCAACATTTTGCCGTTCGCAAATAATATTTCAAAGTGATCATGCTTGGCCGCTGCTGTGTCTTGTTCAAGAATACGTACTGAGCCCGACATACCTAGATGCAATAACAGCGTGCCAGTTGAAAACCTGAGCAAGAGATATTTAGAGCGTCGTTCGACGTTTTGTACCGTTTGCTCAACCACATTATGGACTTCATCCGGAATCGGCCAGCGCAACTTGGCATTGCGCACCACCACATCGGCAACTTTCTGGCCCAGAATATGGGGCGTAATACCTAAACGACAGACCTCAACTTCTGGCAACTCTGGCATATTAAGAGCTACCTTGCGTTGAACTTGTCTCGCTTGCCCTCATGCGCGCGTCAAAAGCTTGTGCAAAACGCTGCGGCGAGCCTTGGTCCATATTAAAATACAGCGAAGGTTCAATTAATTCCGCTTCCATCAGTGCAAAGCTATCTTGATGGCGGACAAAATCAATGCGAGCATAAAGTAAATCACCATGATACTTGCTAATAGCCTGCATCGTGTTGTTTGCCACCGCGACTAATTCAGTCTCGGGTGTTATGGCCAATAAAACACCGCCATGCTCTTCTTGCACACGAAAATCACCTTGCGCTGGGGTTTTTAAAATTGCATGGCTATACTGACCATTAAAATAGAATAACGAAAATTCACCCTCTTCACAGATCGCCTTGATAAACGGTTGCACCATCAATTCACGACTCGCAAAGGCCTGCGTTAGCTCGGCAATTTTATCTTGATAATTATCTTTCGTTAGCCAAAAAGTATTATCTGCATTAGCACTGACCCGCGGCTTTAAAACAATTTGTTCAGTGGCAAAATGCTCAAAATATTGCTCGATATTTTTCGCGTCAAACGCCTCTGGCCATAAGGTTGGTACGATAGTGACGTTATCTGCTGCCAAGCTTTTTAAATAGCTTTTGTTAATATTCCATTGCACCACCGCTAGGCTATTCTCTAATCGTGCTGTTGATTGTTCAATATTGCTCAGCACCTTGAGAAAGCCTTCCATATCATCCTGATAATCCCAAGGACTACGAATAATAACAGCACTAAAGTCTGACCAATTAACACTGTTACTGCGCCATGAAACTAGCTCAGTTTGCCAGCCTAAAGCCTGCATCGGCTGATCAATCAAACAATCATGAGTTTCAAAACCCGCTAAACTGTCCATGGATAAAATTGCGCATTTTTTCATAAAATATACTGCCTCTAATTTCAGTACTGTTAGGTGAATAAAACTCAGCTGGTTAACCTGAGCTTGAGTAATTTAACTGGCAAAAATCTCTGCTGGAAATAATTGTCCATACATCGCTAATGGCATCATGAGCCACTGTTGTGTCGCTTGATTAAAGATTAATAACTGTTGATCTGTGGCATAAAAATTTAACTGTAAAGGCTGCGCTTGATCAGCAATTTCAAGCTGAACATCTAGTGAGAATTGTCGATCTATCATAGGGGCTTGTGCCGTCAGCTCAGCACGACCTTGCTGCCAAGACATCATCATTTGTGCTAAGGCCTGCTCAGAAATATTTGCTGGAGTCGCCTGCCAGCTGCGTCCAATGCGCTCTATCGCCACAACATTATTAATCTTGAGTGTTAAAATAATTTTTTGCGCACCAACTAAAGTAATGCCCTGTTCGCCATTTTGCTCAGCATTGTCATCCAGAAAATAATTTTTTTTACTGGTGGCGTTGATCAATAAAATAAAGCCCATCACCGCAAAAATGATGACGTTATTCCAACCGGTTTTTGATAATTTCACCCTTAACCACTCCCAAGCTTACAACTAGTATCATGATACGAAATAATTAAGCTTATTAGTACATAGCTTTATACTAATGCCAATAAATAATACCATCGCGCCACAAAGTAAAATTTAACTATGAAATTCAAACCATTTACTATCGGTGTCTTCATGCTCAGCGGCTTATTTTGCTATTCTCTTGCTATTGCCAACCAAGTCAGCAAACTATAACTCGACGAGCATTGGCAAACAGCAAATAAAGAGCAATTCTTCTTTCGAAAAGATCCTGACGCATTTCACATACAAGGTAAATGACCAGAGATGTCAGCACAAGGTCACGATAGTAGAGCAAAATATAACAATAACTTGTGAAAGCACATTAGCCATTTCACTATCACTACATTATCTGACAGCGAGTAAAAGTGCTAATAGCAGATAAGGTCATGCCTGAACAGCGAACTTTTTATGACTTTTTCAGCTAAGAATATCTGGCAAACTTTCGGACAACAGCTGGCATTAGTAGTGCTGAAGGCGGCGCAGAGTACTATCAATACTTAATCGAATATTACACCACTAACTCTTCCGCCGAGGAAATTCATCAATCAAGTCTTGATGAAACCAGCCGCATTCACCAGGAAATATAGTAAATTATCAAAAACGTGAGTTTGAAGAGCTAATTTAAAGACTTTAGGCAATTTCTGCGCATCGAACAGCAATTTATATCGATACTGCAATGGATATAATGGAAAAAGCCAGCGATATCACCCATAAAATGGCAGCGCACTTACCGAAGTAGTTTTCCGTCTTGCCCCATACCACCATTGATATTAAACTCAGTACGAACGTCTGCACTTACTATGTTGCTGCAGACGGCACGGGTACCACACTGGGCACCTATTGTTTAGAAACTAGGGTTCTAAAAAGCCAATTCTTATATACCTTAGAAGCCTTAACCTATCATGAGGCTAAACCCAGTCATCATTTTCAAAGTGCCATCGTTCAAGAGCTTGATATGGCTGAGTTTCGTAAAACCTTATACCTGTTTCATTAAGTTTGTGATCTTGTTGTGCTGGTTAAAAACTGACGTGGTCGGTAAAGCTGCACTGAGCATCTTTATTAAATTCAATAAATTTATCCGGAGCATTGCCCCCCAACCTTGGCATTGCGAGAATACGTCTGGAAAATGGATGCTGCTTCTTCTATATACAGATTAGGTAAATATAAACTTATCGCGACAATTTATACCAAGTTGATTAATTAATTAACTTGGTATTACTGAGCGAGCACTTTCTTTAGGCAATAAAAAACCCGGTAAAAACCGGGTTTTTAAATAAGAGGCTATCAATTACTTGATTTTAGCTTCTTTGTAAATCACGTGTTGACGGATTCTTGGATCAAACTTTTTGATTTCCATTTTTTCCGGCATAGTCTTTTTATTCTTATCAGTAGTATAAAAATGACCTGTACCAGCACTAGAAACTAAACGAATTTTATCACGCATGGTAATTCCTTAAACTTTTTCGCCACGGGCACGGATATCAGTTAAAACTGCATCAATACCTTTTTTATCGATAATACGCATTCCTTTCGGAGTTAAACGTAATTTAACGAAACTATTTTCACTCTCAACCCAAAAACGGTGAGTTTGAAGGTTAGGTAAAAAACGACGACGAGTCGCGTTTCTTGCGTGCGAACGGTTGTTACCAACCATTGGCTTTTTGCCTGTTACTTGGCAGACTTTAGACATATTGAGTACTCCAAAATTAATTTCAGGTCGTGCTGTATTTCCCCAAGACCGTCGCCTCGGGATCCTGAAAAAGGTGGCATATTATAGTGAAAGTGAAAAACGAATACCAGCATTAATCAAAAATTAAGACAGGAGTTTTTAATTTAGATTAATTTCAATAAGTTAAATTTAAAAAACTAACTAAATCACGCTATTTTATGCTGTATTATTATCCGAGTAGAACAATAATCCAGCATAAACAGGCTATTTTCGCAGCCGGACATTTCATTGACTTTTATTTTTTACCCTACTGACAAGCTTTATCAAGTAAAATACTCGTAATATCTAAGATAATTAACACACAATCTTTATATTACAAATAACGCTTTAGTCATTTACTCAACGAATTGATCTCTAAAACCTCAAATAAAAATTAGCACCTAAACAGCCAAAAGCTTTTATTACTATTTAGGGCTTAGAAAAAGAGTTAGATTCATCTAGTGTCATCAATATCCTAATATTAAAGACTAATACGACCATGTTCGGCATACGAATAACAGTAACAGCCCGCAACAATGATATGATCAAGTACTTTGACATCAATTAACGCCAGCGCTTGCTCTAAGCGCGTAGTGATTTGATTATCGGCAATACTTGGTTCAGCAATGCCTGAGGGATGATTGTGCGCGAGAATAACTGCACCGGCTTGATATTTTATCGCGAACTCCACCACAATACGTGGATAAACAGCCGCCGCATTAATTGTACCGTGAAATAAACGTTCAAACTTAATCACTTGGTGTTGAGTGTTTAAAAACAAAACCGCGAAAACTTCTCTAGTTTCATGACGTAATTCCGCAGTTAAAAAATTTTGGGTCATGGCAGAAGATGTTAACGCTTGCCCCATATCCATTTGTTCAGCCAAATAACGTTTCGACATTTCCAAGCAGGCTTGCAACTGCACATATTTTGCCACACCTAAGCCATGATGCTGACAAAAGCTAGCTAAATCAGCTTGATATATTTTAGATATGCTACCAAAACTTTTTAACAGTTTTCTAGATAGATCTACAACATGGCAGCCCTTAACCCCCGTACGTAGAAATATTGCCAACAATTCAGCATCACTTAAACTTTGCGCACCATGCTGTAATAACTTCTCACGCGGTTTTTCATCGGCAGGCCAGTCTTTTAACATAAGTGCATCCTTGCAAAGTGATTTCAAAAAAACTGCGAATAATGCTATCTTATCGCCCATTGTCGTTATTAAGATTAGCAGTTTATGCAGATTCTTCAGGGTAAAAAAATTCTATTGGGTATTAGTGGTGGTATCGCTGCTTATAAAACGCCAGAGCTAGTGCGCCGATTAAAAGATCAGGGTGCCGATGTTCGCGTGGTAATGACTGAAGGTGCCAAAGCCTTTATTACACCATTAACCTTGCAAGCGGTTTCTGCCAATGCGGTATCCGATAGTTTGTTAGATACACAAGCTGAATTAGCTATGGGTCATATTGAACTGGCCAAGTGGGCTGATTTTATTTTAATTGCTCCCGCCACTGCCGATCTTATCGCTAAAATTGCTGCCGGCATGGCTAACGACTTATTAACCACACTTTGCTTGGCGACAGCTGCGCCAGTTGCTATTGCTCCAGCAATGAATCAACAAATGTGGCATAACCGTGCAACGCAAAAAAACATCAACACATTAACCTCATGGCATTATACTATTTTTGGCCCTGGCGCTGGCGAACAAGCTTGTGGTGATATCGGTTTAGGACGCATGTTAGAAGTGCACGAGCTAGTTACATTAACTTGCCAAGCAATTGAAAGCATAAACAATATTCCATCTAAGCCAAAGCCTTTAACGGGCCAAAAATGGTTAATTACCGCAGGTCCAACGCGTGAAGCTATCGATCCAGTACGCTATATCTCTAATTACAGCTCTGGAAAGATGGGCTTTGCTATCGCCAGTGCCGCGCAAAATCTTGGCGCCGAAGTAACCATAATTTCAGGTCCAGTTAATTTAGCCACACCAGAGAATTGTCATAAAATAGCGGTCACCAGTGCGATAGAAATGCATCACCAAGCTTTAGAGCATGCCTCTGCAGCAGATGTTTTTGTTGCTTGTGCTGCTGTGGCTGATTATCGTATCGACAATATTGCTAATGAAAAAATTAAAAAGTCGCACGATAGCATGCAACTGAACCTTATCAAAAACCCAGATATTGTGGCTGATGTTGCCGCGATGGCAAACAAACCTTTTACGGTCGGCTTTGCCGCTGAAACGCAAGATGTTGAACTTTATGCTCGCGATAAATTAGCCCGCAAAAAGCTCGATATGATTGCTGCGAATAATGTCGCAGCTAAAGGTCAAGGTTTTAATAGTGACGACAATGCCTTAACCGTGTTTACCGCTAACGATGAAAAAGCGCTACCCTTGATGAACAAAAATGAACTGGCCAAAAAATTAGTTCAGCATATTCAGCAAACGTTGCAAAATACACTGAAAAAATAAGTACGTAGCCGTTAAGTTCTTTATTGAATATCAACTAAATAACGCTATACAATCATGCTAATTATTCAGTAGCAACCCTGTTAGGTTTGCACTGAAAATATAACAAAAACAAGAGAATCAGTTTTATGTCGGCGACTCAAAAACCTAATCGTAAACAACAAATTTTAGAATGCCTTGCTCATATGCTACAAACGAGTGCTGGACAGCGGATCACAACGGCAAAACTTGCTGTTGCAGTCGGCGTTTCCGAAGCGGCACTTTACCGTCACTTCCCATCAAAAGCACGCATGTTTGAAGGCTTAATAGAATTTATTGAAGAGTCGATTTTTTCTCGTGTCAATCTGATATTAACTGATCATAAAGAAGCCCTTATTCGGTGCCACCATATTTTACATGTTTTACTCATATTTGCTGAACGTAACCCTGGCATGTGCCGTATTTTAGCTGGTGATGCCTTAATGGGCGAAAACGAACGTTTACGAGCACGGGTTAATCAATTTTTTGAGAAGCTAGAATCACAATTTAAACAAGTGTTACGCGAGCGCAAGCTCAGAGAAGGTAAAGGTTTTACTATCTCAGAGCCAGCTTTAGCCAATATTTTAATGGCTTTCGCGGAAGGTAAAATTAATCAGTATGTTCGTTCTGATTTTACCAAAAAACCCAGTAATGATTTTAATGAACAATGGCAATTTTTAATGGCTGATAAGTAACACCATTATCGACTATATACCAATTTCTATTGGCAAATGAAACCTTTAAGGAAACATCGTGAGTAAGTTAGCACAACTACAACCTAATAAACTGTGGCAAATTTTCGAGCAAATTTGTAGCATTCCCCACCCATCAAAGCACGAACAAAAAATATCACTTTGGATCCAAACTTGGGCTAGTGAATTAGGTTTGAGCGTTAAAGAAGATGCCGTTGGTAATTTAATTATTAAAAAACCAGCGACTGCTGGAATGGAAAGTAGAAAGGGCGTTATTTTGCAAGCACATATGGATATGGTGCCGCAAAAAAATTCTGCTACTAAGCATGATTTTCTCGTGGACCCGATTAAAGCTTATATTATCACTGAAGCTGATGGTGATTGGGTTACTGCTGAAGGGACTACCTTAGGCGCTGATAATGGCATTGGTTTATCATCAGCATTGGCTATTTTGGCAAGCGATGACGTGCCTCATGGCCCATTAGAAGTATTGGTGACTATTGATGAAGAAGCCGGCATGACTGGTGCTTTTGGCCTTGAGGCCGGTTGGTTGGAAGGTGACTTACTGATCAACACCGACTCAGAGCAAGAAGGTGAAATTTACATGGGCTGTGCTGGTGGTCTTGATGGTGAAGCAATGTTCGCTATTGCCAATGAGGATGTACCGGCTGATGTTGAGTCTTTTAACTTATCTATTTCCGGTTTAAAAGGTGGCCATTCTGGCGTTGATATTCATACCGGTCGAGCCAATGCCAATAAGCTATTAGTGAGGTTTTTACTGGCTGCAAGTAACGAGTTTGAGCTACGTTTAACCGAATTAAATGGTGGAAGTTTACGTAATGCTATTCCGCGTGAAGCTGATGCTAGTTTTGTTATTAGTAAAGCTCAAGTTAGTGCCTTTAAAGCTAAGCTGGCAGAATACTTAACCACCATACGCCAGTCTTTAGGCTCAATCGAAACGGGTATTGAAATGTTATTAATTTCGCCAGAAACTTTTGATGAATGCTGGACACTCGACACTCAGAATAGCATTTTACGTGCCCTAAACGCCTGCCCTAACGGCGTGTTACGTATGAGCGATGATATTGAAGGTATTGTTGAAACCTCATTAAACTTAGGTGTTATACGCAGTAAAGGTAACAAGTTTGTTGCCATGACGTTAATTCGTAGCTTACATGATGATGGGCGCTTAGATGCACAAACTATGGTGAAATCGACATTTGAGTTAGCTGGAGCTGCAATTAAATTTTCAGGCGCTTATCCTGGCTGGAAACCAGATACAGGCTCAGCATTAATGCAAACAGTGCGTGATACTTATCAGGAACTTTTTAATAAAGTGCCTGAAATTATGGTTATTCATGCAGGTCTTGAATGTGGTTTATTCAAAACAGCCTATCCTCACTGGGACATGGTATCATTTGGTCCAACCATAAAATTTCCACATTCACCTGATGAAAAAGTGCAAATAGCCACGGTTGAACAATATTGGCAGCTATTAATCGCTGTATTAGCCAATATCCCAGAAAAGGCATAGTTACGCTTGTCGCGCGTTATTTTTATAACGCGCTACTTCTTCTTTTGGCTGCAATAAACTATGATTAAGACTGCAAGTAGTGCATATCTAGCCTAAAGTTTAATTAATAAATTAAACTCAACCACCTAAGCTTAACTTGGGTTTTTTACAGGAAACAGTAACATGATTCAGCCAGAAAAAATTATAATAGCTGACGATCACCCATTATTTAGGCAAGCGTTATTGGCCACATTAAAATTAAAACTAACGCAAACGCAGTGGTTAGAAGCACAAACCATTGCCGAACTAGAACAACAGCTGAGTGAAAATAATGACAGTGATTTAGTTTTATTAGATTTACATATTCCCGGCGCACATGGTTTTAACACCTTGATTCATGTTCGTAACCACTTTCCACAAATTCCCGTGGTTATCGTCTCTGCTCACGAAGATCATGAAATCATACATAAAGCTATGGGTTACGGCGCTTCAGGATTTATTCCAAAATCTACCCCTGTTGAAGATATTTATAATGCTATTCAACACGTATTATTAGGTAATATTTGGACCCCTTCAGCTTATAACGAGTTAGCACCAACACAAGATAATAACGATATTGCCGAGCGTGTTGCAAGCCTTACTCAGCAACAATATCGAATTTTAATGATGTTTGCCCAAGGCATGCTCAATAAACAAATTGCCTATGACTTAAATGTTTCCGAAGCTACCATTAAAGCACATGCGACAGCAATATTTCGTAAACTTGATGTACGCAATCGTACACAAGCGGTGATTGCTATTGCACAACTTGATATTGCTGATGTGCAACTACAAAACAATTAGCTAATGGCTTATTAAAGCATTATTGCAAATATTTTTCTTGTAGCTTTTTCGTTAACATAGCACTCATCATTGCTCTAAGCGCGGCAGGCTTAACCAATTTGCGCATAAAGCCGATATCTGCTGCTAAAGTTTTTTCTTCTAAATCGCTATCTGTGGTGGCGGTAATTAAAATAGCAGGAACATAATTTCTACTCAGTTTTCTCAACTGAGCAATAAGCGCGATACCATTGAAGTCATAATCAAGTTGATAATCAACCAGCAATATTTCGATATCGCTTTTATGGTCATCATACAGTGCTATGGCTTGGTCATATGAATCCGCCGCTAAAACATTACAGCCCCATGCAGACAGTAACTCAACCATACCGCTGAGCACATCAGGGTCATTATCAATACACATTACCGTGACATCACTTAAACCGACATTGACTGCGGGTTTAGTCACCAGTACTTCTTGTTGTGCTTGAGCTCGCTCAACGCCAACAGAAAATTTACAGCCCATGCCCACTTCCGATCTTAGCGCCAAAGGGTGTGCCAATAAATTAGCTAAGCTTTGGGTGATATTTAACCCTAGACCTAAGCCTCCTGCGGATGCACTCTGCTGATTATCTAACTGAGTAAATTGTTCGAAGACCATGGTTTGTTTATCAAGTGGAATACCCGGGCCGTTATCTAGTACTTGAATATCAACAAGCGCGCCTTTTACTCTTGCCCCCAATAACACTTTACCAGGGCTGGCATAGCGAAAGGCATTACCGATTAAATTTTGTAATATCCGACGCAATAAGCTCCGATCAGAGCGCAACCACAAAGAGTTACTATGCACACAAAATTCAACTTTAAGCTCTACCGCACTCGCAGAAAACTCTTTTGCCAGATCATTAAATAACGATTTAACTGAAAAAGTAGTAATATTCGGCTTGATATTACCACTTTCAATACGGGCTATTTCAGCTAAATCCGCAACCAAATCATTGGCCACTTTTAAGGAATGATCAATATTATCAACTTGTCGTTGTTGTGTAGCAGTCAAGTTACCTTGGCTAGCTAAAGCCGAGGTAAACAAACGTGCCGCTTCTAAAGGTTGCATAAGATCATGGCTACAGGCTTTCAAATATAAACTTTTCTTCACGTGAGCTTGTTCAGCCTTTTCGCGCGCTAATGCCAAAGCATCATTGGTTTGTTCTAGTTTTCTGGTGCGCTCTAGTACGCGAGTTTCCAAATCGACATTGGCTTCGATCAAACCTCTTTCGGCTTGACGATAAGCAGTAATATCAGAAAATAGCATAACAAAACCACCGCCAGGTAAGGGGTTGCCTTCGATACGTATTACTCGGCCATCACTATGCTCTCGCTCAGAGCTATGCGGGCTGCCATTACGTAAATGTGTCAATCGCTTATTGACTTGTTGATCAACCTTACCAACACCACACAAGCCACGTTTAACGTTATAACGAATTAAATCACTCACTGGGCTACCTTGATAAATAAGCTCAGCAGGGTAGTCAAATAAATCAACATATTTTTTATTCCAAGCAACCAGGTTTAACTCACTGTCAACAATCGAAATACCTTCACTGGCATTTTCTATCGCACTTTGTAATAAATCCTGACTATATTGCTGACGCTGACTTGATGCCTCTTCAACTAACACGGCAATTTCATCTAATGCAATATCACGCCCTTCTAGGGCCGAAGATAACACCAAGCGAGCAGATGACGCGCCCATAACACTTGCTAAGGTATTTTCTGTGTGTTGTAGTAATTTTTGGTTATAAGCGACATTACTCATTTGAGCTTTAACCGTTAAGCGCTGAAACTGCGCAAAACTAATGGCCGACTTTTTTTCACCAACGAAGCGCGATACCAATAGCTCAAGCTCTTGGACATTAATTTGTTTATTGCGCTGTAACTGTAGCGCTTTAGGTGCTTGATACTCCATAAATAAAGAAGCTTGCATGCGCTCTTGTACGCTCTGACGACTAACGTGAGAGAGTAACCACATCGAGATAACATTAACCGATAAAGACAGCAAACTTGCCATTGAACTTGCAGAAAGCAAACTACCTTCAAAAGGATTAGGGTAGACACCAAATTGTGGGATAAAATTGAGAAACAACCAAGCACCAAAACCAATTAAAATACCGCCATAAACCGCGGTTAATGTTGCTCTACGCCAATAAAAAGCGGCAACTAAGGCCGGAGTTAATTGGGCGAAAGCACCAAAAGCTATTTCGCCTAACGAGCTTAAGGTATCAGGCGATGCCATTAAAAATACGCCATAACCTAATAAAATAACAAATAGCACCAACACCTTGCGAATGGTTAATAGTCGTAAACGAAAATTATCGTAATCACTGTGACTGTGGCTATGCTTATTGGCACGATATAGCCAAGGAAAGACAATCTCATTACTGAGCATGGTACTTAAGGCGATAGAAGAAATAATCACCATAGAACTGGCCGCCGATATAGCGCCCAAGAATGTTAATAAGGTCAGCCAAGGTTGTTGCTGATACCAAGGTAAAAATAAAACATAAGCATCTGATGGCACAGTGTCGCCGAGCAATAAATGCCCTGCTAAGCCCAAAGGCACGGCAAATATGGCAAAGACTAATAAATAAAGTGGAAAAATACGCCGGCTAAGCCAAGTATCTCTTTCATCTTTAAGCTCTACCACCATCACTTGAAATTGCCGAGGTAAAGATAAAAAAGCCGCCATGGCGATCACTAACATGGCAAACATTGACATAATATTAGGAAAGTTAAGCTGTTGGTTGAGCTCGATATTAGCTGATGAACGTCGCCAAATTTCCATCGGTGAGTCAAATAAAACATAAGTAACAAAAATACCAACCGCAAGAAAGGCAAATAATTTCACTAAAGACTCAAAGGCAATTGCGAGCATAACCCCAGGATGACGTTCCGTGACATCAATATTACGCACCCCAAAAACAATGGTAAAACCAGCTAAAATTAAACTAACAACCAAACCAAAATGCCAATTGGCTAAGCTTTGTTCTGCTTGGAGTTGCTGAAAAGAATAAACAATGGCTTTTAATTGCAAGCCGATATAAGGCATAGTGCCAACTAATGCGACTATGGTGACTAAAATAGCGAGCTTATGTGATTTACCAAATCGGGCTGCAAGTAAATCGGCAATAGAAGTGAGGTTTAGCTTTAAACTGACACGAATAATGCGCTGAATAAAAGGCCAAGCAAAAGTAAAAAGTATGATTGGCCCTAGATATATCGGCAGGTGAGAAATAAAATTGCTTGATGCTTGCCCAGTAGTACCTAAAAAACTCCAAGAAGTACAATAGACACCTAAAGTTAATGCATAAATAATCGCTTGGCTTTTTCGCACTAATTTATGACGATATTTATCTCCCATATAGGCAATAAAAAACAATAGGCCTATATAAGCAAAACTTAAGCCTGCTAATTGCCAATTTGGGAACATAAAACTTCTCTAAAACTGATATTAATAATTAGATTATATGGATTTATCGCCACAAGTCATGCATTGTCTTCAAGGTATTGAATGCCTATAGATATTAAGCTGCATTCAGTTTAAAAGATTACAGCACTACTTAACGGTTTGAGTATAAAACTCAGCAATATATTGCCCACCTTTAATATTGGCAATAACACGTAATTTATATTTTTCGCCTTGCACACTAATCTGCTCACGTAACGGTGTCGAACTTTGCCAATAATACGGATTATCAATCATACCCAACGGATATGCACTCGCCTGATTGCTTTTATCAACTAAAAACAACGTAGCACTATCAAGTGGAAAAGTTGAATTTACCGTAGTTGTCCCAGCCTTGTCATATATATTAACCTCAAATTTACCTGATTTAAGAATACATTTTTGATTGATCACATCACAATGACCAAAGGGTACCAGTTTAAACACCCGGGTTTGCTCTGCTTGCTTTTCAAGATAAAAATCTGACGCTATGTAGCCACCCAAGATAAGAAACGGTGCCACCATTAAAGCTACTTTTGTATGACGGTTCATAATCATCCTTATTTTCTTTAGTATCCAAATGTAAAAATTATTCTTCAATACTGCATATTGCAGTGGTTATCACGACAATGCCTATTTGTTTTTCAAAGCGAGTTAATGAAAAAATTAAAGGCTCCACAAGTGGAGCCTTTATTCCTGTGGTATTCAATACCGTTACCGTACTCTAGTGATCATGTGCTGCCGATACACCACCATGCGGTGTACGGAAGTTTTCAACCAGCTGTTGAATATGAGCAGGTGCTGGACCGGTAAATCTCAATACCGTAAATGCTACGACAAAGTTAACGACTGCGCCTACTGAGCCAAAAGCATTAGGTGAAATACCAAAGAACCAGTTAGGACCCATATCACCAAGAAATGACGTACCAGGGATAAACATAATACCTTTATGTTGGAACACATAAAGCATAGTAACACCGATACCTGAACACATACCCCATATTGCTGCAGTGCCACTCATTTTCTTAGCGAATATACCCATCATTAATGCTGGGAATATTGACGATGCTGCTAAACCAAAGGCTAGTGCCACCGTTCCTGCGGCAAAACCAGGCGGATTTAAACCAAGCCAACCAGCCACTAGCACTGATATTGTCATGACAATACGCCCCGCTAGTAACTCATTTTTCTCAGTCAAATCAGGTGTTAGTATCCCTTTCATTAAATCATGAGAAATAGAGGATGAAATCGCCAATAGTAAACCAGCGGCCGTAGACAACGCAGCAGCTAAGCCACCAGCTGCGACTAAAGCAATAACCCAGTTTGGTAGATTTGCAATTGCAGGGTTAGCCAATACCATAATGTCACGGTCAACTTTCACCATTTCATTGGTTGCTTTATCAGCATTATATTGTATTTTGCCGTCACCGTTTTTATCTTCAAATTGTAATAAACCTGTATGTTCCCAGTCTTTAAACCATTGAGGGCGCTCAGCATAATCCATATTTTGACCCGCTACTGGCTCAATAGTATTCATTAAGTTTAAACGCGCCATGGCACCAACTGCTGGAGCAACAGTGTACAATAATGCGATAAACACTAATGCATAACCTGCTGATTGACGTGCGGCTTTCACTGAAGGAACCGTGAAGAAACGCATGATAACGTGAGGTAAACCAGCGGTACCAATCATCAATGACAAGGTATAAGCGAACATATTTACTGTGCCGCCCATGTTATCCGTGGTGTACTCTTTAAAACCAAGATCGGTTACTACCATGTCTAACTTATCAAGTAAGTAAACACCGCTACCATCCGCTAAAGTAGAACCTAAACCTAATTGTGGAATTGGATTACCCGTTAACTGTAACGAGATAAATACCGCAGGAATAGTGTATGCAAAAATTAAGACACAATACTGGGCGATTTGCGTATAAGTAATACCTTTCATACCACCGAGTACCGCATAAACCCAAACCACGAACATGCCGATGTAAAGGCCTAAATCGTAATCAACTTCGAGGAAGCGAGAGAAAGCAACACCCACACCTTTCATTTGACCGATAATATAAGTTAATGACGCTATGATTAAACAAACCACGGCAACTATACGCGCAGTTTTTGAATAGTAACGGTCAAAAATAAATTCAGGAACGGTAAATTTACCGTGCTTACGCATGTAAGGCGCCAGCAACATGGCAAGTAAAACATAGCCACCGGTCCAACCCATCAAGAATACAGAGCCGCCGTAACCTAAGAATGAGATCATACCGGCCATTGAGATAAATGACGCTGCACTCATCCAATCGGCGCCAATCGCCATACCATTTTGCATTGGCGTAACACCACCACCAGCAACATAGAAGTCGCTAGTTGAACCCGCTCGAGCCCACCAAGCAATACCAAAATAAACGGCGAAAGAACCGAATACAGCAATGTATGTATAGAGTTTTAACTCATCCATTATGATTCCCCCACATTATATTTTTTATCAAGGTCGTTCATTTTTTTGGTATACCAAAAAACTAAACCGACAAAGGTGTAAATTGAACCTTGTTGTGCAAACCAGAAACCTAGTTTGTATCCACCTAGACGTATTTCATTTAATGGCTCGACAAGAAGCAAACCAAAACCAAATGAAACTACGAACCAGATAGCAAGACATATAAATATTAGGCGCAGATTCTCTGACCAATATGTTGCATTACCTTCCATCATTCTCTCCTAGCAATTATTCCTATTAAGTCTATTTAGCTTAATAGGCACAGCGTTTTATGATTTTTATACGCTTTAACCTGTTGTTTAAAGAGAGGTTGACTATTCATTCAATCCTCTACAAGGATAAATCAACACTTAACCTACTCTAAGGTACACACTAGCAACCTTTTTTCAGCGCTCCTATTAAACTTTAGTCTAGGACACCGTTGAAACAGTTGACTTAAGCGTCGTAATTCCCCTAAATACAGTGACACTATTTACTCGAGATATCGCTATGGACTCAGCATTAACCGAAATCAGCGAATTTATACAAGCGATTCCGCCAATGGATTTATTACCGAGTAATATTCTTGAGCAGGTCGTTAAAGAAATCAGTATTTGCTACGTGCGCCGAGGAGAATCACTTCCTCCCAAAGATGTTAGCGATGAAAATCTCTACATCTTACGCAAAGGCGCATTAAGTTCTGTGACCGCGGATGATGAATTATTGGCCAGGTATGGTGAAGGAGAAATATGTACCGTATTCTGCTTCAACAATAATGACAATATCAAAGTTACCACTGACGAAGACACTTTGTTATATAGCATTAACTACAATAGTTTCTATCAGTTAGCTGGTGAATTTTCAGATGTAATGGCATTTTTTCAACAAACGTCAGAGCAACGGCTCAATAAAAAAATGCTGCAAGTTAATGAAGATGCAATCTTAAATGCATCATTACTCAATAGCTCAATTGCAAATTTTTATCACAGCCCTGTCGTTACTATCGCCTCAGATGCCAGTATTCAACAAGCCGCTATTTTGATGACCGAAAAAGGCTTATCCTGCTTAGTTATCACAGATAATGAGCAACCTTTAGGTATAGTGACCGATAAAGACATTCGGCGTCGTTGCGTCGCACAAGGCTTAGCTATTGATCAGCCCGTCAGTGCCATCATGACTGACAACATGGCCACCATCGACCTTAAAAATACCGCCTATGACGCTTTGATGATGATGACTCAAAAACATATTCATCATTTGCCCGTTACGGTAAATAATCAACTTAAGGGCATGGTAACAGTCACTGACTTAATGAATAACGAAGGGCAAAATGCCGTCAATATCATCAGTGTCATTCATAAAGCAAAATCAGTCAGTGAATTAACTGATATCAGCCATATGATACCGAAATTACAAATTCGCATGGCAAAGTTGGGCACGACTGCTGATCATGTTGGTAAAAGCATCAGTGCCATTACCATGGCCTTCACCATTCGCTTAATTGAAATGGCCGAAAAGTTATTAGGCCCGCCCCCCGTACCTTACGCCTGGTTAGCCGCAGGCTCGCAAGCTCGGCAAGAACAATTTGCCCATTCAGATCAAGACAATGCCTTGATTATCTCAAACGATATGCAACCGCAACACAACTACTGGTTTAAAGATCTCGCGACCTTTGTCTCTGATGGTTTAGCAGCTTGTGGTTTTATTTACTGTCCGGGTGATGTCATGGCTACCAATCCAAAATGGTGTCAAACACAAGACGTATGGACGCAATATTTTGCCAAGTGGATTAACACTCCAGAGCCAAAAGCATTAATGCATTGCAGTATATTTTTCGATTTAGCCACCGTTTACGGCGATAGCAGTTTACTCGAGCAAGTACAAACAAAGATGTTAAAAACCACGCAACGCAGCACACTTTTTATCGCACATTTATCACGTAATGCTTTAAACTTAAGGCCACCGTTAGGCTTTTTCCGTGACTTTGTCTTAATTCAAGATGGCGAAAATAAAGCCACGTTAGATTTAAAACACAATGGTATTGCGCCTATCGTTGATCTTGCGCGTATTTATGCCTTATCTGAGGGCATTTCTTCGGTCAATACGATAGAACGCCTACAACAAGCAGCAGGAACACCTTCATTAACCAAAGCTTCTGCGGCCAACTTAATTGATGCCTATGAGTTTTTAAGCATGCTACGTATGATGCACCAAGCCAATAAATTACAACAAGGACAACAACCTAATAACTACTTGTCACCAAAGGAAATTTCAAAACTCGAACGTGAACATTTAAAAGATGCCTTTAAAGTGATCAAAACTATGCAAGACAGCCGTCAATCAACCTATTAGCGATAAGCCCTTATTATGTTTAATCATCATCCCCTGACTCGCTGGTTACTCGGCTATGAAGCACAAAGAAAACGCATGTTAAAAAAAGCCCCTAAAGGACCCTTGCGTGATTTTCTTAGCACTCCTTTTCCTGCGCTTTATACGCCTTTTGATCAAATCCCTATTTTAGCGGTAGACTTTGAAACCACAGGTTTAGACGCTGTACAAGACAAGCTACTCAGCGTGGGTTGCGTAGACTTAAGCCACAAACAAATAAAGCTAGGCAGTAGTTACCATCAAATTATTAACACTAAAGGTCGGTTAAAAGCTGATAATGTGACGATTCATCAAATTACTGATGATCAAAAAGACCAAGGCCAACCCTTAGCCGAAGTCGTAGAACAGTTGCTTAAACGCCTTGCCGGTAAAGTCATGCTAGTGCATTTTGCGCGTATTGAGCGCCAATTTTTACGCCAAGCTTGCTTAGAGCTTTATGGTATGGCACCACCATTACCGATTATTGATACGTTGGTAGTGGCTAAAAAAAAGTTGGATAAAAGAGACGTTGCTTACGACCCTTCACAACTAAGGCTTTCAGCTTTGCGGGCAACATATCAGTTACCCAACCACTATGCTCATAATGCCCTCAATGATGCCATCGCAACGGCAGAATTGCTGTTAGCACAAATCAACGATCGAACTGACAATATATCCTTGCAGCAACTAATTTTATAAAAAGTTCGTCTGACTTCCTAACAATAGATAAATATTAGCCAAGTTATTTTTCCTAAATAGACAAAATAACTTGGTCTATCGCCAAACTATGAGACAATTCACTTAAGCAATCACCTACCTAAGGTTTATGATGAAACTTTTAGCCCGTAATCTTTCTCGCTCAACCACAGAACAAGAGCTGCGCATTTTATTTTCTGCTCATGGCTCTGTTACTGAATGTAATTTGGTATTAGACCAAGAAACAGGTAAATCAAAAGGTTTTGCCTTTATCGAAATGCCAGATGAAAAAGAAGCAAAATTAGCCTTAACTAAGCTACATGAAACAAAAGTAGCTAATAATAAAATTCGCGTAAAAATGGCGCAGTAATCTTATTCAAGCACTGATAAAAAAGCCAGCACAATGAAATTACTGGCTTTTTTTTGATTCCATGCAGGCAACGCAGATACACATAAAAGTTGTAGCATTGACACCCTTAGCTTATCCCGATTTCAGCTTCAGTACTTACCTAAAATAACAAATACATTTCAGCACATTTTTCATTACCAACACTATGGCTCATCAAATAATTTATAGTAATCAGCTAGATAATCTACCAAAGCACGAACAGAGGGCAGTAACCCCCTTCTAGAAGGATATACCAAGTGAATAATATCTTTGTTGGGCTGTCAATCAGGCAAGATATGCATGAGTAAACCTGCCACTAGCTCTTCTGGCACTAATAACGATGGTAATTGCCAGTGATCATGATGTTGGGTGCCCCTAAACCTAAACTTGGCCAGACAGTTAGTTCACTTAGATGATTTACGACGCCATATTTTTCTACCAAAGCAGGGCTAGCCATTACAATCAGGCTGCGCTCAGATAAAACTTTTAAAATAAGCTCACTGTCTTCCATAGGCGCTGGTCGCACTCTAATGGCGACATCAACTCCTTCCGCCACTAAATCAATACGACGATTGCTCGCTGCTAATACCATTGTTATACCAATGGTATTAAACAGCTGATCACTTAGTTAACAATATTGGGCTACTATTTATAAGCAGAAATAAAATGACTAAACCTTACCTGAGATTAAATAAAGATGATGCGGCGGTATTATTAGTAGACCACTAAACAGGGTTACTTTCTTTAGTGCGGGATATTGACCCTGATAAATGTAAAAATAATGTCTTAGCATTGACCGACATGGCAAAATATTTTCAGCTATCAATCATTTTAACCACTGGCTTTGAAGATCGGCCTACTAGAAGCAATGTTTCCTGACCCACCTTATATCGCACGTCTCGGACAAATTAATGCTTGGGACAACGAGGACTTTGTTAAAGCCATTAAAGCAACAGGGGAAAAACAATTAATTATTGCGGGTGTGTCACCGAAGTGTAGGGTGTTTTCTGCACTGGAAGAAGGCTTAGGCGCCTTGTTTTCAAATCATATTGCTGATTACCGAAATTTGCTCACCCGCTACACGACAATACAGTCAAGATAACCGCACAACTTAATTAGGATCACGACAGCGTTTACGTATAGTGATCCAACAACAACCAAGAGGAAGATATTCAATGACTAAGGTAACAAAAATAGTTGCAATTTCCGGTAGTTTAAGAAAAGCATCCTATAATACGGCAGCAATCAAGGCTGCCATGACATTTGCCCCAGAAAATTGTGAAATTGAGCTATTAGAGATTAGCAAAATTCCACTTTATGACCAAGAATTAGCAGATAGCGGTACGCCAGAAGCAGTATTAACGTTAGCGAAAAAAATTCATGCCGCTGACGCGATAATTTTTGCCACGCCAGAATACAATTATTCGATATCAGGTGTACTAAAAAATACGATCGACTGGTTATCGCGCCAGCAACCCCAGCCATTTGAAGGTAAGCCGGCAGCAATAATTACCGCTAGCATGAGTTTTTTAGGTGGTGCAAGAGCACATTATCATTTGCGGCAAATTATGATTTATCTTGATGTGCACTTTATTAATAAACCAGAAGTCATGATTGCTAGTGCCCATGAAAAATTTGATAACAATGGTCAACTAACGGACAACATGACCGGTGAGTTCTTGCAGCAACTAGTGTCTGCATTAGTCACTTGGAGCGATAAAATAAACTCTTAATAGGAGAGCACAATGAGCAATGAAAGCCAAAACGTTGAAGCTTTATGTGATATTGAGGCTGGCTGCGGGGCCATAGATCAGTTAGTTTATCCTAAAGATAAAGATCTCGGTGGCTTTACTGTCCGTAGAGCTTTACCAAATCAAGCATTAAAGTCGGTAGGGCCTTGGATTTTCTTTGACCATATGGGGCCAGCCAGTTTTCCCGCGGGCGAAGGTGTTAATGTTCGCCCCCACCCTCATATTAATATCTCAACCGTCACCTATTTATTTGCTGGTGAAATTCTGCACCGCGATTCTATCGGCAGCGTTCAAGCGATCAAACCTGGTGATTTAAATTTAATGGTGACCGGCTCGGGCATGGTGCACTCTGAACGTGAACCAGATGAGGTACGCAATAGCGTGCATTCAGTGCATGGATTGCAGTTATGGCTAGCGCTTCCCGAGGCCCACGAAGAAACTGAGCCGGCATTTTATCATTACCCGGCAGCAATACTGCCAAAATTAAGTACTGATGGTGTTGCTGTTAGCGTGATGATCGGTACAGCTTATGGTGTAACTTCACCAACTAAAACCTTCAGCTCAACCTTATACATCGAAGCTAAACTTAACGCTGGGCAATCCTTAACCTTACCGACAGCAGATGAAAGAGCTTTATATGTCGTCAGCGGTGAAATTGCATTAAAAGATGCCTTAGTAAAAAATCATACCATGGTGGTGCTATCTGCTGCAGAAGGCATTGTCATTAAGGCGAAAACAGCTAGCCAAATCGCCTTAATTGGCGGCAGCAATGTTGGTCATCGATATATCGATTGGAATTTTGTTTCCAGCAAACAAGCCCGAATTGATAGTGCCAAACAGCAATGGATAGCGCGTGAGTTCCCTAGCGTACCGGGCGACGATAAAGAATATATTCCCTATCCAAGCTTGCCAAAAAGCTAACGTATAAAATAATTTAACGAATCAATGACATCAAAGTTAATCGCTTCTTATAAGCATATTAAGTCTATTGAGGTAAATGTAAGGTTGTTCGGTAAAAAGCATACATAATGTGTATTACTAATTGCCAGCAACCTTTATTTCTGCATTTAATAATTTTTTAAATGCAAACTTCCCTCCTAGCAACGGGTAATAAAAAGCGGCCAATCAATAAAAACCACTAAGCCATACTACCCAATTAGCCGGCAGTCCCGCTAATTGGGTAGTATGGCTTAGTGGTTTTTATTGATT
>Ga0209344_10000734_pt1 | contig 51227 bp, 46 predicted proteins | sample Cruoilmetagenom6_FD_187293 | JGI IMG/M metagenome (GOLD analysis project Ga0209344, IMG submission 187293) | Oil polluted marine microbial communities from Coal Oil Point, Santa Barbara, California, USA - Santa Barbara Oil Seep Sample 6 (SPAdes)... | ecosystem: Environmental > Aquatic > Marine... | reverse complement strand
CTCTAAGTTTGTTGATGATCTGCTCTGCTGAATGCCGCTTCCTGGCCATGAATGCCTGCCTTCCAAATACGCCCATTCTACGAAATCATTCGCATAAGAAATGGACTGGTTTTTGGGGGGCAGGTCAGAGCTTCGTCCACGATAAGGTAAACAAAGTCACCAAGCGGGTAGCCCATCTTCCTGCTGATCCAACAGGCGAAGCGGTGCAGATCACTGAGTATGAGTACGGCGTGACGGCCGGATCGACTTCAAATGTGATGGACTCGCTTGTCGCTTCGAACAACTTACTCTCACGTGTGAAGTATCCTGATGAGAGTACTGGCGAGTCCGGTGCGAGTAGCAAATACTACGTGGATTATTCCTACAACCGGCTCGGGGAACTCCGAGGTGTGACGGATCAGAACCAGACAATCCGTAAGTTCGAGCGTGATGAACAGGGGCGTGTGCTCGCAGATTTGGTTGACACGATCACGATTCATACAGGCACCAATGCTCGCAACATCGATGATACGATTAGACGGATTGGATATGAATACGATTCACTTGGCCGAATGGTCGCGACGACCTCGCATACAACCACTGCCTCATCGGGAAACATCCGCGACGAGGTGAACCTTGAGTACACTCCGCTCTGGCAGGTGAGCAAAGTCATCCAGCAACATGATGGCGTTGTGGATGTCAACTCGCCAACCGTGGAGTATGTCTACACCAACGCAGACGCTGACGGCGCCAATGACAACTATTCGAGATTGACTGAGCTCCGTTACCCTGAGGACTACGCGGCGTCATCAGGTCCGCGTGATACTTTGAAGTATGTCTATGGAGCAACTGGCTCAACGAATGATCGCCTGAGCCGCGTGAGTTCGATCGAAGTCAATGGGCTCAACGGGAAAGTCGATGGGAGCAGTAATCCGATCATGGAAACTTTGGTTTCGTATGATCGAGTTGGTTTAGGTCTAATGGCGAAGACCTCTGTGAATGTCGGATCAACCGGCGGATGGGATGTGGTTCAGGATCGGACAATCCAACATGATGGTGTACGGCCTGCAGGTGCATACCCGTCATTCGATCGTTTTGGGCGAGTGGTCTCGCACAACTGGGTGCGATCGGACACCGGGCCACAAAGTCCGCCTCAGTGGTATGCTGACAAGCCAGCTTACATGGAAGTCACACATTCGTACGATCGTTCCTCGAACCGATTGTCGTACAACGACAATCGTGAAGGATCGAAACTGCCAGATCGAACCCGTACGTTCACTTATGATCGACTCAATCGCTTGACTAAGGAACTCCGTCCGGGGATGCCAGTTGGATCGGTGTACACGCCACAGCATGCGAGCCAGCAATGGGATTTAGATGCGCTAGGTAACTGGGAATCAAGATCGATCGATAGTGATTATGATGGTGACTTCATTGTTTCAGGTGGGACGAATAAAGATAACGAGTTGATCCGCCAGAATAATAGTGCAAATGAGATTGATTCAGGATTGCAGTATGACAGCCGTGTGTACTTGAATGCGGTCGGGTCGACCTACCGTGATCGGTCGTACGATGATAATGGCAACATGACCGATGAGCGGAGTGGCAAAGCATTGCCCGCTCCTGGGACATTGATGGCCGGTCAGATGCATACTTATGATGCTTGGAATCGTCTTGTGAAGAGCGAGTATCTGACCACGCTCGGTGCATCAACAACTATCTCTGAGAATACCTATAACGGGCTCGGCTGGCGGACGAGTAAATCGTTTGATGCCGCTGAGGGGAGTTATGACGGGCTCGACCAGAAGCGTGTGTATTCCTACGGAGCTGATTGGCGGGTACTTGAAGAACGGATTGATACGGATGTATCTACGAATTCGGATTCTGCAGGCGGCACAGATGATGATACTGATTGGATTAGCCAGCAGTTTTGGGGCATCCGATATATTGATGATGCTGTTGCTAAGCGTGTAGACCGTGATGGCGATGGCGACTTTGTTGATGCGGATTGTACCTACTGGTATCAGCTCACTGATACGCAGTTCAGCGTAGGGGTGGTGCTCGATCAGGAAGGTCATGTCTACGAGCGGATCGAGTATGACGCTTACGGTGTTGCAAGGCATCGCTATGGCGGAGATACCAACGGTGATGGGTCATACAACTTCTTTGATATCTCTGGATTCTTTGGTGTGTATTCGATCGGTGACACAACGAACTATCATGCAGACTTCGATGTGAACTGTGACGGGACGATCGATACGGTTGATATTGGAATCTTGAGTGCTCACAATACGCCTGCGGCGTTGCCTGGGAGTTGGTTAAGTGATCCGAGTTCAACGAGTGGGCCTGATAACTCGATTGGTTACGCGGGATATGTCTTCAATCATGAGCGGGAAGATTACACGGTGAGGAATCGTGTGTATGACGCTGGGTTGGGTCGATGGATGACGAGGGATCCGATTGGGTATGCAGGAGGGGGGAACCTGTTAGAATATGTATGGGGGATGCCTTTAAATTTGACAGATCCATTGGGGCTCGAGCCAGGTACTGGAAAATCAGAGGATCAACAACGTAAGGAGATGTGTGAGGCATTGAAGGATGGTCTTGATAATGACATGCCGATGGATGATTTCTTAAAGAAATATAATCCAACATCAGGAGAAGACACAGGCCCATTTTTCCAGACTAAGATTAATATACCTGGGCTAGGAGAAGTTGACATGGATTGGGCAATGACGCTAGCAGATATTCATAATCGAGGATACGATCCGGCGAGAACAGATCCAACTCCAGGTGTAGAAAATTTGCTGCAGTTGTTCGGGAGGTTTGCTAGAGGAGTAGATCCTTGGGTTCTGTATCATCTAGGGAAATTGTATTGGATTTTCGAAGATAATAAAATTTTTAGTAACGATCCCGCCTTGCTAGCTGCAATGAAGCAGTTGAGAGATAGGTATAGACAGCAAAATGAATTAAATGCAGTTGATTTAGCAAAAAGAATGCTTGATGGGGATGTCACCCTGCAAGATTTATACGACGCTTTAGATTGCGATGAGCTCTGTGGAGATTAGATAAATGCTAAAAACAATAATACTATGTATCATGACACTGCCAGTGTTTGGGTTTTCGAGCTCATTTAATTATGATAAAGAAAAAATTGAATGGGGTGCAGCGATATATATTAACGATGAATCCAAAACTCCCGGTTGGTTCGTGTATTTCGCTATACCTAATATTGATGATAGACGACTTGAGCTTAGAGAGGAAGAGAATCAGATCAACAGACTCCTTGTAGTTTCCGAGCGGGACAGGAGACTAGATGATGGAGAGTTGCATTTTGAATGGAAAGGTAAAAAATATAGCCTAGGTTCTGATGAGTTGAATTATAATCTTTTACAAGCAGAAACAAGCAATTTTATAAAAAATGCTAATGCTGAATTTGATGGATTAGAGGGTAGACATTTTCGAAAACTCAGGCTTGCAATTGTTCCTCAAATTGATGGAAGTGTTTTGTATATTGGGGCAATGCTGGAGAGAGACACTGCAATTCGGTGTGTTTGGAAAATGGGGTTGACGGGCGAGATTTTTGCGGTTGCGTATCAAACGGTTAACAAGATGCGTGGGTACAGATACAATAAAAATTTTTCCGACTATAATGTATTGTTTGACAAATCTCCAGATTATTAACATCCAAATCAAACATCAGTGATTGGTGTTTCATCTAATTGTTAAAATTTTAATAGTTTACTCTGAACGTTGGTGAATCTTCCGGCCGCGAATTTCGCCGATCGTAAAGCTTGGTGGTGCTGATATTCGCATGGCCAAGCCACTTCTGCACAAACGCAATATCGGATTTGTTCTCCAAGGCATTGGTTGCCGCCGTTGCCCGCAACACGTGCAGGCACAGCCCATCGACGCTGATCCTGTATGGTTTCATACTGAGATTGCTTGATAACCACGTTTTAGGTGCGGTTTCATAATCTCATCCGCCCCTGTGAGCGTTGCGACACGTGGTCGAATGAGGTTCAAGCAGCGACTCTGGAGTACGATTTGAGCACGCCTCCAAGCCAGGTCTTGCACACGATCTTACCCGATGTCGACGGCGGATGCGAGTGTGGGATGATCAGTTGATTGCCGATGCCTTGGTGGGGGCGCTCGGTGTGATAGTGCTCCAGATACTGCTCCACAAGATGATCGAGGTGCTCATCACTGAAGCAGATAAAGTGATTGAGGCATTCGTGTTTGATTAATCGCACCCATCGCTCGGCATGTGCATTCATCACAGGAGTACCACGCGGAATCTGCTTTGCCTGGCAACCAGCAGCTTGGAGCACCTCATGAAACTCCTTGCCAAATTTCTTGTCACCATCCCGGATCAAGATCGAAGGAGCTTGTAGTCCTTGCTTTTTCGCGCTGTGTAGAAACACTTGAGCTTGATACCTCATCCATTTACTGTGGGGGTGGATGGTACTCGTACTCGCGATTACTTGCCGGGATTTAATGTGAATGAAGAAGAGTAAATACGCCGTGGGTGGTCCATAGCGCGTCCAGACTTTCTTGGTAAAGAAATCACACGCCCAGAGCGGCTCAGCATGCGACTTAAGAAACTGATCCCAAGGCGTTTTGTGCTTTGATGGCTTGGGTCCAATGCCGGCTTCGATCAGGACTCTTCGAATTGTTGATTTAGACACATCATGCACACCGACCTTGGCGAGCTCGCCGAGGATCCGCCCGAATCCAAAGCCGCTTTCTTTCGCTACTCGTACGATCAGCTCCCTGATCTCGATCGGCTTGCGAGGAGGCCCAGGCCGCTTCTCTGGGCTTGGTCGTGGCTGCTTCCGCAGCCATCGAGCATATGTTTCAGGTTTGACAATCGAAATGAGTTTCTTAGCGGTGGCTTTGCCGAGGTCCTGGCCAAAGCTGATGAGTGTCGATCGCTCGTCGTTAGTGAGATGGATCCTCCCCTTGATCTTCGACTTCATGATCTGGTTCTCAGCTCTCAGGAATCGGATCTGTTTGGCGAGATGCTTTCGTGACGAGCAGGAGATGATGAAAAGTGTTGGATCAGGTCTGCATGGCATGAGGTATCATATTTTGTCGGTCTCGGGAGTGTGGTATACTGGGACCTCGCATCAGCGTTCGAGAGCGATTGTGTTCGCTCTTTGTCGGGAGGATGAGATTATGAAACCCCACTGGGAGGCTCCAATAAGGAGAGTGGGGGACTGATGCAAGCGGATCGTCGGACATCCGAATCTCGGGTCAGAGTGACAGTCGGTGTCAGTGCTCGCCCTGGAGTGTCAGGGGCGGACAAAAACATACTGCACATGGTTTGGCGCAGTAAAACACGGAAAACAAGAAAGCATTGAAATGAAAGGACTTAAGCAACATAGGCAATCATGTTGCCAACGTGAATGTCGTCAGTTCAAATCTGATCACCCGCTTTTAGACCCCCAGTTCCTTACGGTGCTGGGGGTTGTCAATTAGTGCGAGTGTTTAGGTGGTGCAGATTTAAGTTGTGCGCTGACAGTAAATACTCATGATGGATTACGTTTTCCTCCACCCTATTCAAGGTGCAAAAGCGATCCCGGATGTCATGCAGCGAGATCAGTACACAACAAAAGCACGATTTCAGCCGAGCTTTATGCATGCTCTTGCTTGATCTCATCGGCGGTCGCAAAGTCGAGATGATCAAGTGATGCTGATAGTGAAAACTATCAAATACCTCCAATCGCCGCATATCCGATTAAACATGTTCCTTGTATGGATAAAGCGGTAATCTCAGATCAGTACTGTGTTCTATTGTCATGTGACCTTATCGAAAAAGATTGATTTGATTATGTTTCGGTTTACCATGATTTTCTATTTGATATCTTTGACATTCACATACAATCAAACGACGGAGGGAAACAACATGTTCAATATACAATTGATTGGTGCAGGGCTCGGGATCTTGTTGTCAGTGTCTTTCGCAGCAGGCGGAGACCCAATCATCAGTGAAGATTTTAAGTTCTCACCTGATGATGGTGCTGGTTTCGATTTCTTTGGTGCTGTCGCCGCGATCCACAACGGAGTCGTCGCGATGGGGTTACCCAACGATGATAATATTGTCGCAGAGAACTCTGGGTCAGTGTATCTTTTTGACGCGACGACAGGATTACAACTCTACAAGCTCAATCCCAGTATGCCTAGTTTCGGAGCTCGCTTTGGTATCTCAGTCGCTATCGACAATGACTTAGTTGCAATCGGAACACAGGAAGGTGACAACGGACTGAACTCCGGTTCAGCGTATCTGTTTGATTCAACGACTGGATTGCAAGTCCTCAAACTCCTTCCGGATGATGGTCAATCCGAAAACCATTTTGGATCATCTATCGATCTCCAAGGCGCCGTAGTGGCAATCGGCGCAAATCGTGACAACGACAACGGAACAAACTCTGGGTCCGCGTATCTCTTTGACGCGAAAACCGGAATGCAGACTATGAAGCTTCTGCCCGACGACGGAGAAACGGGTGATCAGTTCGGAATCTCGATCGCAATAGAATCAGGGATCGTTGTGGTTGGGGCATCGTTCGACGACGAAAATGGCGCAGACGCAGGGGCAGTGTATCTCTTCGACTCCTCAACTGGGGATCAACTCTTCAAGCTCCTTGCTGATGATGGAGCAGCAGGAGACGGGTTTGGAGAGTCAGTCGCGATCGACAATGGAATCGTTGCAATTGGAGCGAGGTTTGATGGGGACAATGGCGCAATCTCTGGATCAGCGTACCTGTTCGATGCAGCAACAGGATTGCAGCTGTTGAAAATCCTGCCTGATGATGGCGCAGCGAATGATCAGTTCGGAAACAAGTTAAGCATTCACAACGGCATACTCGCGATCGGTGCGCACCAAGAAAACGCGAACGGATCACTCTCAGGTTCTGCATATCTCTTCAATGTAGATTCTGGAGAACAGATTGCCAAACTAGTCTCGAGCGATGGAAGCTCAACCGATTTCTTTGGAGAATCAATCGCGATCAACAAAGGCATTATAGTTGTCGGAGCAATAGGCGATGATGATAATGGGTCCAGCTCTGGCTCTGGATATATATTCACTGCTCCAGTGACAACAGACTGCACAGCCGATTTTACTAACGACGGCGTGCTCAACTTCTTCGATGTGTCCGCATTCCTTCAAGCTTTCAATGCTCAAGATCCGATCGCAGATTTAACCAACGATGGCCGATGGAACTTCTTTGATGTTTCAGCGTTCTTGCAAGCATTTAGTGAAGGATGCCCGTGAAGAACTTACGATCTCGTTGCAAGCTTTCACTCGATAGAGAGCCTGCTTTGAGCCCGAATTAGTTCAAATATTCAATTCTGATTGTATTGAGCAACTCATCTTGTAAATTTCAAAGAGCAAGAAGTGAACGAGTTGACATGCAATAACAGATAGTTGTTTTGTGTACTTAGCTTGGTGTTGGAGTTTCAGTATTGAGTGGTTCGCCGCATTTTTTGCAGAACTCCGCGTCCTTGTCGTGTCCTTGTGCAGTGCATGAAGGACACGATCGAGTAGAGATTTTTGATCCAGCTTTAGCGGCTCCAGCGATCTCTGCTGAGAGGATTCCAGTCGGGACAATAATCAGCGAATACCCAACGAGAACCAAAGCTGCGGTAGTCATTTTTCCAACAACAGTAATCGGAATGATGTCGCCGTATCCAACGGTAGTCATCGTGATGATTGCCCAATACATCACACTCGGCATTGACTCAAAGTCCGTGTTTCCGTTGGAGCTCTCAACAACATGCATAAAAGCGCTCGCAATGAGGATCACGATCAAGACTGTGGTCATGAACACCGCGATTTTATGTCGACTGATATAAAAAGCTTCTCGTAATGCGCTTGCTTCTGAGAGATATCTTGCGAGTTTGAAGACGCGGAAGATTCTTAGCAATCTCAATGTTCGGACGATCATGAGCCGTTCGCTGCCGCTACCTGGGAGCAGTATCCCAACGAAAGCAGGGAGGATCGAGAGTAAATCGATAATCCCAAAGAACGAAGTTGCATATCGTAACGGCTTGCGGACGATCAGCAATCGAAGGATGTATTCGATCGAGAACAGAATCGTAAAGATCCATTCGAGTGTGTAAAAAATCGTTTTGAGTGGATCCTGCTCTGCGGAATCGAGCGTGCTCAAGATTACGACTATGACAGATAAGAAAATGAGCACAATCAGTGAGACATCGAACGCTTTTCCGAGCTTTGTATCCGCTTCGAAGATGATTTCATGAACAGCTTTCTTCCACGCGGCTTGTTCATATTGCTGATTTTCGTTCAAAAGTCGGCACTCCTCAGGAATATCGATCCAATGCTTCTCGCCTTTTCTCTCTATCGGACTGAGTGCTATCAGGGATTGATCAATGTTGGATATTCAACTATTGAGACCAACAGAAGTGATTGAAATGATGCGCTGAGAGTTCTCGTTGGACTTGGGATTTTCCTCAGATTACTCTGGTTGAGCAAAAGGAGATGTGATTCAAATCGTTCTGCGTGCGTTGAGTGCGCTATTCTGGTACAATAAAAGCGGACAGATTGATCCATTGAAAGGGACTCTCATGATTCATGGTGCTTTAAACATCAAGAAACTACTCTCAGCAATGGCTCGGCTCGACGCGTCAGATCTCCATATCAAAGTGGGGATTCCACCTACGTATCGAATCGGTGGGGAGCTCAAACCAATCGACGGCGATCCGGTCACTGAAGACGAAGCAGATCATCTGCTCGATCCGATCCTCTCTGATGTCCAAAAGAAACGCTTCGATGAAACCGGAGATCTCGATTTCGCATGGCACATCGAAGACACAGAAGGAGGAGCAGGTGATCGTTTCCGTATCAATCTTCTGCGATCAGGAAATCACACACACGCCGCGATCCGAAGAGTTAAAGCTGAAATTCCAAGCTTCACGGATCTGCATCTCCCAAAGGTGTACTCAGATATCGTCCATCGAGAACGAGAAGGACTTGTACTGATCGTTGGAGTAACAGGTTCTGGTAAGTCTTCAACGCTTGCTGCGATGGTTGATGAGGTAAACGCTTCGCGAGGCGAAAACATTATCACAATCGAAGATCCGGTTGAATATCGTTTCACTCCAAAGCAATCAATCATCTCACAAAGAGAGATCGGGATTGATGTCACAGACTTCCACGAAGCGTTAAGACATGTAGTCCGACAAGATCCTGATGTTATCTTCATCGGCGAAATGAGAGATCAAGAAACGGTACTCAGCGCAATCCAAGCAGCTGAAACAGGTCATCTTGTCTTTGCGACTCTCCACACCGCAGATACGATGGGCGCCTTTGGACGCATGCTCGAGTTCTTTCCTCAAGACGAGCGAGCATTTGTTCGCAACTCTCTCTCAACTACGCTCAAAGCAATCTGTGCTCAACGACTGATTAATGCGAATGAAGAAATTACAGGATCCAAAGTTGTTCCTGCTGTCGAAATCTTGCTGACATCTCCGATGGTCAAAGAACTCATCCGCGATGAGCGAGACGCGGATTTGCCTTCGGTTGTCGCTTCAAGTCGCGAAGAGGGAATGGTTTCATTTACCCAATACTTCGCAGAGCTGGTCAACAAAGAATGGGTCACGATGCAAGTCGCGAAGGAGTACGCTCCGAACAGAGAAATGCTTGATTCGATCCTCAAGGGTGTCGAAGTGAAAGCTGCATCGCTTGTAGGGCGGCTCAAGGGTTAACGATTTTTCGAAGGAGATTAATCAACCCGCTTGCGCATGATCGTCAGGATCAATCCCAAGCGCCTTCATCTTTTTGTAGAGCGTCGTTCGATTGATTCCCAGAATCTCAGCGGTTTGCTGTCGATTCCAATCGTTTGCGATCAAAGCTTGGTAGATGATTTCCCGCTCAGGAGCGAGCATCGCATCGTGTAAGCTCATTGGAGTCCACGCTTGATCTGGACTGTCATTCTTGTGCAATCGAAGAGTGGATTCTTCCTGCTCTACAACATGCGGCGGCAAATCCTCAAGCCCAATCGTTTGTGATCGTGAAAGGACCGCTGCTCGCTCGATGATATTCGAGAGTTCACGAACATTGCCTGGATAAGAATATCGACGGAGCGTATCAATCGCATCGGGATGGAACCCAGTGAACTGGCGCCCAAGCTCTTGTGATTGATCCTCAAGGAAGTGCTCTGCGAGTGTTTGAATATCTCCTACCCGATCACGCAGCGGGGGCATTTCAATCTTCACAACATTGATTCGGTAATACAAATCTTGCCGGAAAGTACCCGCTTCAACAAGCTCTTCGAGAGCTTGATTACTCGCGAGAATCACGCGAACATCAACTTCAATAGTCTCATTAGAACCGACAGGTTCAAACTTGCGTTCTTGGAGAACGCGCAGCAGTTTGAGCTGCATTGCAGGCGACGCACTGTTGATCTCATCGAGGAAGAGTGTTCCACCGTCTGCTGCGAGGAACTTTCCGACCTTGTCTGCATGAGCACCTGTAAAAGCACCTTTTACATGGCCGAAGAGTTCTGATTCGAGCAGGGTTTCGGGGATCGATCCACACGCGAGTTCGACGTAAGGCTGCGCTTGTCGATTTGAAGCTTGATGGATCGCACTCGCGATCATGCTTTTACCAACTCCGGATTCGCCTGTCATGAGAACTGTTGTGCGTGAGTTTGCTACAGCATGTACAGTTTCATAGATCTTAGTCATCCGATGATCGTTCCCGACCATATTACCGAGTCCGAATGAGGTTTCGAGACGGCTTCGCATCGTAGTGTTTTCACGAGCGAGTTCATGATGTCTCAGTGCGCGCTCAAGCCCAAGACGCAGTTCGTCATCGACGACTGGTTTGGTAAGGAAGTCTACTGCTCCGAGTCGGAGAGACTGTACAGCAGTTTCGACTGTGCCGTACCCTGTGAGCATGATTACTGAGGTTTGTCGATGGAGTTTCATCATCTCGCGAAGCAGATCGAGTCCGCCCATCTCAGGAAGATTGATATCGCAAAATGCAACTTGGTACGGCCCCGCAGAGCTCTCTTGAGCTCGTTGAAGCTCTGCAAGAGCTTCGCTTGGAGAATACACAGAGATCGCACAACACCCTTCATTCACGAAGAACTGTGCTAATGAATCAGCGACGATTGGATCATCATCGATTACAAGTATGCGCGGATGCTCAGAAATCATTCGCCTCCGATCTGCAGATCGAGATCGTCAGGTTCACATACAGATGGAATACACACACGCAGGATTGCTCCTGGGCGACGAGAGTTTGCTCGTTCTTCGCGATCAGTGAGCGTGATGATTCCTTCGAGTTGCTCAACGATCTGATGAGCCATTGAGAGTCCGATGCCCTGATGATCTTTGTTCGTCGAAGTTCCATGCTTAAATGCACGATTGTTTCGGACGCTTGCTTGAAGCCCGACCCCATCGTCAATAATCTCGATCACTGTTTCTTCTCGCTTCTGATCAACTCGCGCGACGATCTCGATCAACCCCCCAGGATCAAGAGAGTCAGGTGTAAGTGCTTTGGAGATTGACTGCACAGAGTTGAAGAGTGCGTTGAGCACCACGCTGTACATCGGTCCTGCAGGAAGTCGACCTGCCCGCGGATCGATGCGGATGTCAATCCGCACTCCTGCTTGATTAGCGAGCGGCCGAACAACATCAACAGCATGATCAATAACCATTGCAATCGTCACAACACTCGATACCCCAAGGATCGGTGATCCAATAGGGACAGACTTTGATCGCATCGCGGCATTGACCATCGAGCTCATCCGCTCAAGGGTCGACAGAACTGTACCAATTTGCTCGCGCGCCTTTGAGAGATCTTCTAAGTCTTTCGGCCGATCCTCCTCAGGCAACGCCGCGGCGGCGAGTCCTAACCATCGCATAGAGCCATCAAGCATGTTGCTCAGATCGTGCGCAAGCATTGTGATGTGATCCGCTGCGATTGGGCCTGACGAAGTATCTCGCACCGCGAGCACTCCAGGAGGACGAATCGTCTTTTTCTCAGGAGTACCCGGAGTTTCCTGCGGGTTGAAATCTTCTGGAGTCGAGTTGTTGGGATTGCTGCTCATAGCTTTATTGTCGGCGGTTTAGCACTCGCTCAAGCTCTGATGTCGCATTTTCACAACACACTCGCAACTCGGACCTGTTGTGTTTCTGCAACACGGCATAACCCGGAGCGATATCCACGTTCTCGGACGAACACGATAGAAAAACACCCCGGAGAACCGGGGTGATGATGAGCGAGCGTGAGAAATGGTATTTACTCTACGCCGACAGCTTTCGCGTCACGATCAGAGAGCATGCCGCCATCTGAGCGAGTTTTCACTGTCCCATCACGTTTCCATGATCGATCACAGCGAGGCTCTTTGCGTAAATCCGTGACGCTTGTATCGCCGCTTGAAATCGACTCTACTCTCGATACGCCACAGAAGTCTGCGAGATCATCCATCTTGAATGAACTGAGTAGCGCGTCAGGATCTGCGATCTTGAGACCTGCATCGAGCGGGTTATCAATTCCTTGATCCACACGAGACTGTTCAAGAACTCGCTGAGCATTTTCGAGTAGGTTCAATACCTTTGACCAATCAGCGGATGCTTTGACTCCAGTGTTCGGTGCAAATCCAATGAGATGCACACATTGAGATAAATCCTTAGCATCGACTCTGTGGACTGCTCGATACGCTTCATCTGCAGTATGACACATGACAGGAGCGATCAATCTTGCAAGCCCATCAGTCATGACAAACAGAGCTTGTTGCGATTGTTTCCTGCGATCAGAATCGACAGAGTCACAGTACAACCGATCCTTGACTGCGGAAAGGTATTCGCCGGACAAGGTTGTGTTGCAGAAGTTGTAGATCAACTTATGCACTTCATGGAACGCATAGGAGTTGTATGCTTCGATGACTTTGTCATTGAGCAGATCGAACTCGGAAAGTACCCATGCTTCAAGCGAGTTTTCATCGTATGAAATGGAATCATCTGATTCAAAGTCGTTGAGGTTCGAGAGCATGAACTTGAATGTGTTGCGGACCTTGCGATAGCTCTCTCCCGAGAGTTTGAAGAAATCTTCGTCAACCTTAACATCATTCTCATACGCGATTGAACAGACCCACCAGCGAAGGACATCCGCGCCGTAACGATCGAACAAATCTTTGAGCGAAGCACCTTTGGATTTCGATAGTTTCTTTCCTTCTTTGTCGACCATGAATCCGTGAGTGAGCAGTGTCTTAAACGCAGGTTCACCCATGACTCCGAGTGAGGGCAACAGCGAAAGCTGGAACCATCCACGATGTTGATCGGAGCCTTCTAGATACAAATCAATCGGGTAGTCTTCTCCTGCGGATCGTTCTCGCATAACTGCGTTCCAGGATGAACCGGATTCGAACCAGACATCGAGGATGTCTTGACCTTTTCGGAGATCTGCGATGTTCACAGTACCATTCTTGAGATCTGCTGGCGCATCAGGATCGCTGCTCGGATCGTATCCTTCGAGCAAAGTGGAAGGAGATTCACTAAACCATACATCTGAACCCTTCGATCGGATCAGATCCGCGACTGCTTTGGATGATGCTTCTGTCATAAACGCGCTGTCGTCAGGCATCGTGAATGCTGGGATTGGGAGTCCCCATGCACGTTGACGAGAGATGCACCAGTCAGGACGCGAGTCGAGCATGCCTCGCATTCGGTTTTGACCCCACGCAGGGACGAAGTTTACACTTCCGCCGTCTTGCGTCGCAGCAAGCGCCATCTCACGCAACCCTTTCCCATCACGCTTAGTTGGTTTATTGACATCAACAAACCATTGCTCAGTACATCTGAAGATGACAGGAGTCTTACTGCGCCAGTCATGTGGATAGCTATGCATGAACTTGTATGCGAAGAACATATGACCAGATTCAGTCAGCCGTTGAGCGATTAAATCATTTGCTTCCCAGATCGACATGCCTTCGAGCCATGCAGGTACAGTCTCGTCATATGAACCATCACCCTTAACTGGGCAGTAAACAGGCAACCCAACACGCAGGCCGGTTAGGTAGTCATCTGCACCATGTCCTGGAGCAGTATGGACTAGTCCAGAACCATCTTCTAGCGTGACATAGTCAGCGCTGACAATCGTGTAGCAGTTGGATGTGTCCGCGTCGGGTTCTCCTGATGGAGTAGGAGCGTTTTCGCGAAGTGGATGGAGATATCTCAATCCGAGTAGTTGAGCGCCAGTACAAGTTGCAATCTTCTCAACTTCCTCTGCTTTTGCTTTGCTGCAAACTTTTTCAAAGAGCTCAGTCGCCATCACACTGATGTTTCCATCAACACGAACGAGAGCATATTCAAATTTTTCGTGTACCGCGATCGCCATATTCGCAGGCAAAGTCCAAGGAGTCGTTGTCCAGATCATGAAACTTGGTTTCGCGCCAGGACGATCATCTTCACTGAGTCCAAATGCTTCATAAACAGCATCGCCGTCAGCAGCTTCAAAGTCGACATAGACCGACAAGTCTTCGCGATCTTGATACTCAAGTTCTGCATCTGCTAACGCAGTCTCGTTTGCGATTGACCAATGCACAGGTTTGAGTGCTTTGTAGACCAGTCCTTGTGCGCACAGACCCGAGAGTACATCAAGAACAGCACCTTCATAACGAGGAACCATTGTGAGATAAGGATCCTTGTAATCTGCACAAGTGAGCAAGCGTTCCATCTGTCCAGTCTGGAGCTTGACTTGTTTCGATGCGTAGCTCTTGCACTCTTTACGAACAGCCATACGACGGGTGTCATCATCAAGTCCTTCGAGTTTTTTGAACTTGCCTGACTCGACGAGATCAGTCATAACCTTGTGCTCGATTGGCAATCCATGACAGTCCCAGCCTGGAACGAACGGCGTGTTGTAGCCGCCCATAAACTTGGAACGCACAACAAAGTCCTTGAGACATTTGTTCATCAGATGACCCAAGTGGATTGAACCATTTGCGTATGGCGGGCCGTCATGGAATACGAACTTCTTGTCGAACGATTTCGCTTTCTCACGCATCGCTTTGTACAAGCCCTGCTTGTCTGCGAGCTGGTTCCATCGCTTGAGCGAAGCAGGCTCGTTCTGCACGAGGTTTGCCTTCATCGGAAAGCTCGTCTTGGGCAAGTTGAGTGTCTTCTTATAGTTTGGTGTGTCTGCGGTTTGTGATTCGGACATAATGAGTCAATCTCCAGATCGCGGCGTAATCGCGGCGAATCATTATCGTATGGCTATGGATGGTATTTTTGAACGCGAATCAGGATTGATCGAGTCAGATATGACGATCAATCTTGCCCCGTGAGATGGAGTGCGATGCACCCGCGCCCTCAACGGGGCAGCATAATTCGGATGGATACTCGAATCTGTTCGTGTATTGTGCAGTTCATAGCGATGAGCATAGTCAATCCATCGGCGATCCCGTAGTCAAAACTCACTCAAACCATGAAAAAACCCGGTCGAAACCGGGTAAAAATGAACTAGATGTTGGGTTTTTTAAAGGTGCTCAAAGAGTGATTGAGTTCGAAGAACTAATCCTTCGCGAGCAATTAAGTGATAACTTTGTACATGAATCTCTTTCGCGTATCGCTGAATGTTCAGGATACTGGCGCAAGGACCCATCTCATCGTCCCATCGTGAAACAAGAGAATCTTCCTCACGTGCGAACTCATCAAGCTCTTCAAATGTGGATAAGTACAGGTTAGAACTGAGTTGCTCAGTTTGGACTGAAGTCATGTAGTTGAGATCAGATCGAGCGAAACGATGTTCAAACTCGCGCTCTCCTGCACAAAGTATGGATTCAACAACTCCAGTATCAGGGAGTCCAGTGCTGCTCTCTGTGACGAGTTCACAAGCGCAAGCGCCTGAAATCTCGAAGCGACAGTGATGGCGACCTTGCATGATCCATGCTTCGAACTGGTAAGGTCCAAAGCGTATCTCTTTGTGATCCTGAATCGTGAAAAGCTCAGGATGTAAGGGTCTTGAGTACAGAATTGTCTGATACGACTGTAGGAAAGTAGCAGTCGAATGTGCGGTTTTAGTGTGGGCCATGGATTCCTTCCCATGCCAGAGGTGAATGTGAATGTCCCCACCGGAATGGATGAGATCCCGGATTGATCGATCTTCAATTTGTCGTGCGTGAGACGAAACAGCCGATCGAAGTGAAGAGCTTATAGGACGATTGCCAAGTTCCAAAGCTATAATTGAAAAACGGGGTAATTTGCCCAAATCAGAACTCTTCGTCCACAACATAGCAGATTTGTGCACACTACGTCCACAATGGGTAGCATGATTGAGCTAAAAAAGATGATTTACAGATTATTGCAAACAGGGTACTAACTTGGCGCATAGCGGCTCACAATTCGACTCCTCTGCTCAACTCGTTGCAAAGCTGCCGATCAAGCAGCGGATTGTTGCTCTGAGTGAAGCGTTGATTGTGGTTCCTCCACAGCAACGTGATGAGCTAGCAATGATGTTAATTGAGCTTGCGAGCTTTAATTCCGCGCCTCCTAAGAGCGATCAAAACCTCGGTATGCACTCTGCATCGAGCCCTTTAGAACTGTTTACGAGACTTCCTCAGCGACGAAGACAGCACTTTGCAAACGAAGCGATGTACGCGCTCGCGCGAAGTTGGCCGATGCTTTCTGATTCCATGAAGGAACTCAGCGCAGGACTTGGAAGAGATCGCTGGATCCATACAGCTCGCGATCTCGCGAAAGATCCAGATCCTAACTCGCGCCTCGCAGCTGCACGCATTGCGCATGATACCGCTGATCCAGGATTTTCAAAGATCGCAGGAGTGCTCCTCGCCGACGAACATCAATCCGTTCGCAAAGGTGCTGATCAAGCACTCATGCGACTCACGATGGTTATGCTCGAGCATCTTCCTGCTTATTTGCTCGGCGAAGAACTCGCGAAGATCGCCTCAACCAAAAGAGTCACGCTTCCTGTAGATCCAGCAGTCATAGAGCTTGAACGATGCACACTCCTCGGCGCGATCGCAGACGCTGCATGGTCCTTTGCTTCGCATCGCTGTCGATCTCCGCTGCTTGCTGCTTTGCTTGTAATGGATCGTGCGGTCGCAACTCCACTCGAAAGAGATATCTGTGCACGCATGCGAAGACTCTTGAGCGAACGCAATCATCCCAGTCATTCTCCGATCCGTACTGTTCTCAGACGGACACAGTGCCCGATTTTGCGAGAGCGTGCTCTCCGTTGGTTGATCATCGCTCCAATGAGTACTGCTGCGATTGATCGACTCTCTCAAGCGGATTCGATAGAAGAACATCAACTCGTGTTAAACCGAGCCCATCTTGCAATCCGTCCAAAGCGAGCGGCGAAGCTCCATTCGCTTCGTCAAGGGACACTCGCACAGCAGGACGCTGAGAGTTCGGGTCCACTACCAACACGCGAGCAGTATCCACAGCTTGGGGATGATTCTCGACTAGGTCTCATTCGACTTTCGTCATTGATTTCAATGGATGATCAGGTTCGTAGAAACATGCTTGAGCCGACTCTTGCAGATCCGAGCACACGAGTTCGGCTGCGATCATCCGATCAGTGTCCTTCGATTGATTTACCTGATTTTACCTATGACATTGATGAACCAGTCGCAAGACACGCCGCGATGCGTTGGTCTTCAGTAGGGCAGGCTGCCCCGCGGATTGGTTCGCCGTCATGGAAACGCCGCAATGAAATCGCTCAACAAAACAAGCGATCTCCGCATGCGAGTGTGCGACGAATAGCAATCGAAGAATCTGAACGACTGTCTGTTCTCGATCCTTCTTCTCCTGCTTCGATTGTCAATGCTCGGCGGATGTATCGTGCGGATCCAACAGGCTTTGTTCGACTAGTTCGAGATTACATCGCGAATCCAAGAACGATATCAGATGCTCTGATGCTGATCCGTCGGATGGAGATTGAGCATCGATTCGAGTTGGATCTCATTGCGATTGTTCAGTCTGCAACAAGTGATCCGCGAGCAAAAGCAACGGCGGTCATGTCACTGGGTTCGATTGATTCAAACGCTGCAAGGTATGTGCTCGCAGAAGCGCTTCGCGATCATGATGATCGAATTCGTGCGAATGCTGTCGAATCTGTGCGCCAGCCGCTCGATCAGCTACTCGAACTTAAATCTGATACTCATCATCGTGTTCGTTCGAGTGCAATCAGAAGGGTGATCCGCGATGCTGACTCTTCGCATACTGGACAAGCACGTCAAGCAGGACAAGCGCTCTACGAGATGTTGCATGATGATCAGCCGTTGCATCGGTTAGCCGCCGCCTGGGCAGCACAACGGACACTCATCATAGATCGCAGAGAAGTTCTTGGCGCTTCGTGGAAACCACTCGTCCGAGAGATCGAGTCGCTAGCGTCGGGTCGATCAGGAGGAGATGACTACGCGACACGGATCCAGTATCGCGCTCAGCAGTGTATGGATCGAATCGAAACTGATTTTCAACGGATCCAGATCCGCAATGAATGGGACACCGAGGAGAGATTGTCAAGCTCAGAGTTCTCGCTAGAGTAAGACGAATTACACACAATGCTCGATGAACCTACTCAACTTGTGATCCCGCAATCAGAAATGATTGGATCTCCAAGCGGATCAATGGATCTGATGAGCACATCATTTTACATCTTTGGGTTCATCGCGTTAGGTGCTTGTGTTTGGTTCATCTATCGAAAAAAGCACGGCGTTGATCAACGAGAGCTTGCATTCCGCTCTATCTGTCGGCGGCTCGGGCTCAGTAGAAACGAGATCACGACTATCCGCAATCATGCATCTGCAATGGGAATGACAACCCCAGTCGGGATCGTAATGAGTCCTGAGTTGATGAATCAAGTTCTAGACGGATCCGCGAGCTAGTACGAACGGCTCAGTGACCCAAGAGTTCAATCTTAATCCCTGATAGTTCAATACCCACTCTTTGTGAGAGCTCTTGGAGTACCGAAGCCGGGACAGCATCGAGGATCTGTTTGCTGAGATCCATCGGTACATCCATCACTCGTCCATCTTCGAGGACGAGATGAACATGCTCACCCATATCCGCGTCATATCGACAAGGTCCGCCAGCGATTGAGCTTGAAATTCTACGAGCAATTCCACATCCAACAAACGCTTCGAGTGTGTTGTAGATCGTTGCTTGGCTGATTTCAGAATCAATCTCACGAACCGCAGCGAGTAGTTCTTCAGCTGTAGGATGAGAGTTGCAACGGGTAAGCTCGCGGAGCACAATCTCGCGTTGACGAGTTGTTCGCAATCCCTTGCGTGAAAATAGCGCCCGAAGTTCTTCAGAGCTAAAGGGATGTGCGTGATTGTGAGTTTCCGTATTCATGAGGTCTATTTTAGATATCGATCTCAGTCTTCGAGCATCGAAACAGGAGTAATTGCCTAAAAACATGGTATTTAGACTGCATTACTGAGTTTCAAGTCTGTTTTAAAGAGCTGATTCGCTCGATTCGATCGGTTTTGGAGCAGAAATGAACATCTTCCGATGTTTGATCCCAGCTTCATCAAACTCCTCGCCATCAGCGTTCCATCCTAGTTTCTTATAGAACGGCATCGCTGAGAGTTGAGCATGACAATACAGATTTGATAAACCGAGCTCTCCAAATGATCTTGCTTCGATCGCAATCATTAGTTTTTGGCCGATACCTTCGCCTTGAAGCTGTTTGTCGACACAGACTTGCTGAACTTTCCCAATGTCTGCATTCGGATGATCTTGATCTATAAAGAGTGTCGCAGTACCAACAACGCGTTCTCCGCTTGGATGAAGGACCGTTGCGACAAAGTGCTCACATTGCTCCTCACGGCCTGGAGCCATCGCTTTGTAGTCTTCGATGTCGTATCCAATTGGAGCAAGGAGGACCGCCGTGCGAAGGGCAATCTCTTGCGAATAGAGTGGATGTTCGATTGAAATATGTTGAACTCTGAGCACGGATAGTCTCCCCTAACCTGAGTCAGAATGTAGCACAGAATTGGGGGATTGTCATGCAAGCAGATGATGGAAATTCGACGAATCTCATTTCCGATCTGCAAGTCTTATTTTCCTGGCCAGTTCAGGCACTTCTCAATCTCATGCTCTGCTTGTCTATCTGAACTCTGTGAGAGCCTTGACCAGTTGATGTTGTTCCAGTCATCATTGTCTTGGAGGAGATCACAAGTTGAGTCGTAACAGTTTGAACCTGAGCCGCATGTGCGCCATGTCGAGATAGAGTCACAGTTGATATTGGCGCTAAATGGAATCGCATCGATAATTCCGTTTCGGTTCCAATCAATCGCGAACGATCCAGTGACTCCTTGGAACTCATTGAGAGAAGTTTCGTCAAGATTGATATTGACGCCTCTGGAGTAATCGAGCAAACCGTCGCCGACAGAATCACCTGTCGTGTCAACGCCGGGGAACTGATGCCGATAGTTCATAACGGAGTTGTAGTTTGGTTTTCTATTCCGGTTCTCAAACCCACCGTGGCGAAGCCCGAGGTTATGCCCGAGTTCGTGAACAATCGTGTTGGACATATTGTTCGTGGAGTTGTAGTTGACCATAGTGACCATGAAGTCGTCGCCATTAATTTCAGCGACTCCTGATGAGCCGTTATTCGGATCGTTGTATCTATTTGCGAAGATTGCGTAGTGATAGTAACCCTTCCTGCGTTGATCAAAGTGAGCAGCTTTGTATAGATTGAACTCGAAATCAAACAAGATCACATCGGGAGAGTCAGGAAGTTGGTTTCCTCCAGTGAAACCGTTGCCTTGTCCATAATCGAGATGGATGCTAATCCCGTCAGGTAATCCGTATGGATTGGGAGTTGAAGCATCGTTGAAGCAGTTGACGACTCGTGCAACGACTGATGGAGTCGGACGATAGTTTTCGCTTCTTCCTTGGAAGATACCTTCGAACCAGTCACACTCGATGTAGATATCCTTGCGGACAGGAGAAGCTTCAGGAAGATCCAGTCCATCACGTGTGCCTAGGACTTCGTCACCGTCTGCTAGCCCGTCATTATCAGTGTCTGAGTTCAAAGGGTTTGAGCCTGTTGAGAATTCGTCGATGAATGCGCCGTTGTTTGTTTCTACATAGTCTGGGAGTCGATCTCCGTCAGTGTCAGTCAAGTCTGGGCATTCGCCGCCGATTTGAGCGAGGAACACAGAAACATCAAAGAAGTTGAGATGCCCTGAGTTGTTGAAGTCTGCTCGCAGATCATTGTTGTTGTATGCTTCAAGGAATGTTGAGATATCGAAAAAGTCGAGTCGGTTATCAAAGTTGAGATCCGCTTGGCAATACGGAGATGTTTGTTGTGCTTTGAGCACACTCTGGGAACATGTCGAAACAAGAACAAAGATCAACAGCAATCGAAACATCAATACACCTCCGAGAAGTTGGAAAACTATGGACCGATATTATGATGCATAATGAGTATCAGTGGTTAGAGAATCTTGAGAATAGGCCAGAAATGGGCAAAAACTGAGATGCAAGCGATCTGATCATCGAACTGAGCGAGAGCGATGAGTCTTACGCTGGAGAGTTGCCGTCAACTGTGAGAGTCGTATGACCCATCCGACTCGCAGCCATTTTTTCCCATCCTGATCCGAGTTCGCCCTCAGGATCTGGAGGGACGATATCGACCTTCTTCTCTCCGAGTTTAACTTCACCCGATCGGACTCGATCTTGGAAGTTCTTGCACTCAGTGAGGAGTCGATCAAGAATTTCATCTTCTCCAACCGTTGCGACCTTTTCGCCTTGAACATAGATAATGCCCTTGCGATCTCCTGCGAAGACGGCGACATCAGCGCCTTCCGCTTCTCCAGGACCGTTGACGACGCAGCCCATGACTGCGACTTTCATCGGAACTTGGATCTCTTCGTTGAGTTTGTCGTTGACATCTTGAACGAGTGAGAAGAGATCAACCTGGATGCGCCCACAAGTTGGACACGCAATGAGTTCAGCGCCGATGCGTTCGCGTTTTCCCAAGGTGTAGAGGAGTTCGAGTCCGTCTTCCACTTCGTAGATCGGATCGTTCGCGTATGAGATTCGGATCGTGTCTCCGATCCCGTTAGCCATCAGGGTTCCGAGTGCAACAACTGAACGGATACACCCGGTTTCTTTGGGTCCTGCGTGCGTCACGCCGAGATGCAAAGGGTGGGGGAATCGTTTTGAAATCTCGGTATACGCATCGATGACTAAAGAAGCATCCATTGATTTCGCGCTAATCGCGATGTCATAGAAATCACGATCGTAGAAGATGTCGAGGTACTCTTCGAGCTTCGCGATCATGATGGCCATCATGTATCCGTGCTTGTTCTCTCCGAAAACCGCACCAAGTTCTTTGGCGCGAGCTTGCTTGTCCTTGCGTTCGATGATCGAGCCTTCGTTGACTCCGACTCGAATTGGAATCTTGCGTTCTTTACATGCATCGATCACCTGCTCTACTTGAGCACGATCTGTGATATTGCCTGGATTGAGTCTGATCTTGTGGACACCTGCTTCGATTGCTTCGAGTGCTCGTTTGAAATGGAAGTGGACATCTGCAACGATCGGGACAGTAGTTTGAGAGAGGATTTCTTTGAGCGCCTCGGTGTCCTTCTTTTCGGGAACGGCGACTCGAACAATGTCTGCGCCCGCGGATGTTAGTTTGTGGATCTCAGCAACACACTTGTCGATCGTATGGGTGTATCCCGCGGTCATCGTTTGAACACTGATTGGTGCGATCGTCGATTCGCCGACGAGTCCCTTTGCGAGTGGATGATCTGGTGCGATCCCACCCCCAATTTGGATGATTCCTGTGCGATCGTCGCCGACAAAGATAGGCCGAGTTGGGTTTCGTGGTTGCATCAGGAGATTCTAGGTCGTACGAGCGTCACTTTGCGAGGGTTCAGAGAGATCCCAACTCAATGGGTTCTCTTGGTTCCTGAACTTGCATCGGCGGATACCGATAGTGCACATGATCTCAAAGTAAATAAGCCCGACAGGGAAGCTGAAAATAAACGCGACATTAGCGATGCTAAACAGAACAGAAAAAAACAATATTGTGAACTCTGGATGATCGAAATTGGAGACAAAAATCAAGCTTCTGGAAAAAAGTGTAATCAGAAAAAGCATGATCGGAGGCAGGCATAATCCCAATGATGCATGACCTATAATTGCCCATGAAGTGTCCGAGCTGATCCGGTATTTCTTCCTCGTCCAAGCTCGAATCCGATACGACGAGATCCAAGCGTACACAAATGCAATTATCCAATAAACAATTCCAACAATAAATGCTAAAGTTAAAACACTCACGCGTTCAGAATTGCCAAAGGTTGCAATAAGAACGATTAGAAGAAAAAAGACTGAACTAATTGAGCATAAAAGCCCAATTGCTAAGAGCGACATCCCATCTTGCTCGATGCTGTTCATCTCATCGAAGGTGCGTTTGGGATGTCGTAAAACACCATACCAAGTTTTCAGTAAAGTGAAGATTGAATGTTTCTGTTGCCAAGGGGTCCCAGGACGATCGATTGGCAAACTCTCTGCAATCGGTTTTCCACACTCGGGACATGGGTCAGAAGTCTCGAGTCCTTCGAGGACATAGCCGCACTGCTCGCACAGGAGTGTGTATTGATCTTTCCATGGAGTTTCAGCCATTGCGATGCTCCGAAGGTCGTACACGGTTTGCAAATTTGCATCGGCGGAGCCCGAGGTATGCGAAGAACTCGAAGAAGAGAAATCCAAGAATAGATGAAATTGCTAGAAACCCTGTTCCTGTGACAAAGATTGATTTCGCGATTTGGACTGAGTTTATGAACTCAGAATTTTTGAATAGGATCCAAATCACATAGGTGTTGCTAAACACACCCAAGCCGATGAAAACCATTACCCTTCCTACTGATCCGTGTACGACTATGTTGTTTGAAATATCATTAGTGATCCTAAATTTGTTTTGTTTACTGATGATTCGTAGTCCACTGGATTCAATTTTCATTAAACCAATAGTTACGAAGCATCCGATGCTTGCAATTCCCATAAAAAGAAGGAATGCGACAAATCCAAGGAAGAACGCTTCGCCTGCGAAAAATACTATGATCATCGATCCGAGGATGACAAAGAATAACGCAATCATCAAAAATGGCTTAATGATAATCGACGGGTGATGGATAGTTTGAAACTGCATCACATTCAGTGTCTGAATTGGGTGCCTCAAAGTCATCCACCAAGTTTGCATTAACGACTTGAACCCCGGATTCTGTTGCCAAGGTGTTCCAACCCGGCGCTCAGGTAAACTCTCTTTAATCGGTTTCCCACACTCTGGACATGGGTCTTCAGTATCGAGTCCTTCAATCACATATCCGCACTTCTCGCATAACAGGGTGTATTCGTCATCCCATTCCTGTTTGTGATGTGCAGATTTAGACATGGAGAACACTAGGGGTGAGGTCGTATACTTGTGTAATGAAAATGCAACAGATCACCATTGCGATATTGCTAGCTCTTGTGCTCGGGGTCCCGTTCCTCATGAGTGCAGGAAAGAAGGGCACAGGACATCAGTCAGGGACAAGGACTCTGATTATTGTTACTCCCCATGTCCCTCAGATACGCGATGAGTTTGGCGCTGGTTTCGTTGAATGGCACCAAAGAGTGTACGATGAAGCGGTCAGTATCGACTGGAGAACCCCAGGGGGAACATCCGAGATACGCAAACAACTCGAAGCACTCTTTAAAGGCGCGATCAAGAACGCAACAGCAAGCGATGGATACACGATTGACGAAGATGGAGTACTTAGTCTCCATGACGGTTCTTCGATCCCCTTCGATATCATGTTCGGAGGCGGTTCTTTTGACCATACCGCCGTCAAGAATGGAATCACTTTCACGACTGAAAACACAACCGGACCAACAACAACCAAGATCAATATTGAGTTATCGATGTCTCGCGCAGCGGATTTCACTCAAGAAGAACTCGATGAGTTGTTCGGAGAGAATAAGATCGGGCCACAAGAGTTGTACGATCCTGAGCAGCACTGGATCGGGACGGCGCTCTCGAGCTTTGGGATTGTTTACAACCGGGATGTGTTTCGTAAACTCGAGCTTGATGATCCTAAAGCATTCTCTGATCTAACAGTACCTGAGCTTGAAGGATGGATCGCACTTGCGGACCCTCGTCAATCAGGATCAATCACGACGACATTTGACTCTATCCTTGGAAACGAAGGGTGGGAAGACGGGTGGCGCACCCTTCGGGGCATGAGTGGAAATACACGGTATTTTACGAACTCATCAACGAAACCTCCTATTGATGTTTCACAAGGAGAAGCCGCTGCGGGTCTCGCGATTGATTTCTACGGCCGAGGACAAGCGCAAGTCGTTAAAGACTCTGGAGGTGGAGATCGTGTTGGGTACTCCGATCCTGAAGGCGCTGTGTATGTAGACGCTGATCCGATCTCGATAATCAATGGCGGCCCAGACTATGAGCTTGCGACACGCTTTGTTCGGTATTGTTTAACTGACGAAGCGCAAGCACTCTGGCAGTTTCGCAAAGATGATCTTGACAATCCGCTCAGAGCTGACGGAAAACCAATGGGTCCTAAGTGGCACGAGCTCAGACGAATGCCTGTAAAAAGATCTATGTATGAGCAATATTCTGAGTACTTTGTTGATGACGCAGATCCTTTCACGCTGGTTTCTGATGTAAAGAACCCAGGATGGCGCGAAGGTGTCAAAGTAATGATGGGGAGCTTTGGTATCGACATCGCGAATCAGTGCCGCGCAGCATACGGATCAATGCAGAGTGCGAAAGCCTCAGGCAAGTTTAATGAATCGGAGCTTGCAGAAATCGATGCATTGTTCTACGCATTCCCAGATACAGAGATAGAGGGCGAGTTGGTACCCTTTACAGAAGAAACCTTCCGGACCGTTCGAAATGTGTGGCGAAATTCCAAGCGTCGATCAGAGCTTGAAATTGAGTACACAGCGTTCTTTCGTGAGAACTACGCAGAAATCGTTCGCCGAGTAAAAGCGAAAAAATGAGTTCATTGCAAGTGTGACGAGTTGAGTGATTTACCAGCCAGGCTGGACTTCGTCGCCGTGAAGCAGTGTCCATGCAGTTTCGAGCAACTTATCGCATCCAAATCCTGTCGCACCTGAGATTGCAAAGATCTCTTGGTTTGCATCGAGCTGGAGCTCTACTCGCAATGCGTCGATTGCTTCTTGCTGCTCTTCATCAGTCATCAAATCGAGCTTGTTGAGTGCGATCATCTCAGGTTTTTCAGCGAGCTCAGAAGAGTAATCAACAAGTTCACGACGAATATTTCGATAGTTCTGAGCTGCTGTGAGTTCGTTATCTGGATCAACATCTAGAACATGGATGATGACTTGTGTCCGTTCGATGTGTCGAAGGAAATCGTGCCCTAACCCTGCGCCTTCTGCGGCTCCTTCAATGAGCCCTGGGATGTCAGCGATCACGACACGGCGAGACTGATCAAGGATCGAAATCCCGAGCTGAGGAGATAGTGTGGTAAACGGGTAGTTCGCAATCTTCGGATCAGCTCTCGTAACGGATTTGAGGAAAGTGCTTTTGCCTGCGTTTGGGAGTCCAACGAGACCGATCTCTGCGATGACTTTGAGTTCTAGATTCAGCGCGATGACTTCGCCTGGTTCACCTGGGCTTGCTTTCCGCGGGGTCTGGTTGACAGCATTCTTAAAATGCTCGTTTCCGTAACCGCCTTTGCCGCCGCGAGCGATGACGATGGATTCGCCTTCAGTGAGATCCGCGAGTTGCTCTCCGGTATTTTCGTTATAGACAATCGTCCCAGCGGGGACCCGGATAACACGATCGGGCGCGTTTCCACCGGTGCATTGCTTGCTTCCGCCGCCATCGCCGTGCTCTGCTTTCCAGTCGTAGATACCTCGGAAGTCGATAAGTGTGTTGAGACCTTCATCTACACGGAGAATGATATCTCCGCCCTTTCCGCCGTCGCCGCCGTTGGGTCCGCCTTTGGGCATACCTTTGGCGCGTTTGAAGGAGACTTTACCATTGCCGCCGTTACCTGCGGATACTTGAATTCTTGCACGATCTATAAACATTGCTGAGATGCTAGGTCCATAGCGCGAAATATGCACATTTTGGACGATTCATTCGGGCTGATTCAACGAACATTGCACGAGTTGATGAAGTCTTGGCATGTTTCGGCCGATAAGCCCTGCAGAATTCAGCCTAAGGAGCCTGCAATGAGCAACCAGAAGATCAATCGTCGAGAGCATGAACGTTTTAGTGTGAACCCTGGATATACCAGCACTGGGATTCGGCTCCATCCAGACGAAACAGAGTTCCTCTCAGAAGGACATATCTACGATATTTCTGAAGGCGGGATCTGCTTCGAGCTCGATATCCCTATCGAGCCCGGATCAACTGTTTCAATGCGAATCGATCTTCCAACCAATGTGGGTGATCAAGGACCTGGACGAGCAGTGTTCGTAACAGGCAACATTATCTGGTGCGATATCGATGAGCCTGGCGCCGCGAAGATGGCACTCGCGATTACTCGATTCGATCGTGACGGTGATCGTCAACGAATGATCAAAGCTTTCTCCAACAATGGTTACCAACGCGCGGCTTAAAAACCAACGAGTATCGAACGAAAGAGCACTGCTTTAGTGCTCTTTTTTTATACTCAGATTGTTTTGTCCGGTGGCGGATTCTCGATGGAATATTCACTGGTAACAAGGACGAGCCATTCAGGGTTGCCTCTCCCTTTCTTTTTCCGTTTTTTACCAACAGCGCCACCAAGCACAGGGCTCTTCGTCCATCCATGAACACTGTATCCGAGAGCACTCAGTGAGTCGCGGGTTTCTTCAGCGATTTCTCGCGCACGCTCTGGGTCTAGGAGCCCGCCTTCGCCGAGATCAGATTTTTGAGCTTCGTAGTGAGGCTTGACGAGAGAAATGATCCGGCCGCCAGGCTTGAGCCAGCGTGCAGCAGCGGGTAATGCTCGATTTTGTTTCGTCCATCCAAGATCAATGACCGCGAGATCTATTCCGCCTGCTTCGATAACTGCTTCAGGTGGATCAAGATGGAGTGCATTAGATCGTTCATGAATGACGACCCGATCATCCGTGCGGAGTTTCCAAGCAAACTCTCCATAAGCAGTATCGATTGAATGAACACAGCGAGCGCCGCTTTGGAGCAGGCAGTCGGTAAACCCGCCGGTAGAGCATCCAAAGTCTGCGCAGAGCAAGCCTTTGGGTGAAAGCTCAAATGCTTCGAGTGCTTGTTGGAGTTTGAGACCGCCTCTGGATACGAAAACGAGCTCGGGTTGTTCAGGTTGGCTTTTGATATCAGAATCAGTCATCAAGTTGGGTAACCTGCGCCGATCCTTGCGGAGCTTTGAATACAGAATCAACTCGTGTGTCTTGTTGATTCGGAACCGCTCCGCTCGAAATAGGTGTGTGTGAAACCGGAACTCCAACAATCGAGATTCCTAGTTCGTCTGCTCTCTCAAGCATCGCAAATCGATCGAGCATGATTACGTCTCCTGCTGCGATCGCCAGACAAGAAGCGCCATGCTTTGCCATATTCTCGAGAGTTTGGATTCCAACAGTTGGAACATCTGATCGACGATCGTGTTGAGCACGAGCACCTTTGACGAGTGTCCATCCTCCTCGAGGACACAGCTGCCCTGTCCGCTCGATCATGCGATCTGTCCCTTCGACTGCTTCTACCGAAATCACATCACGATCTCGGACAGTCAGGGATTGCCCGATGTCGAGGCGCAGGAGTTCCGTCAGCAACGGCCAGACAAACTCGATATCCGCACGTTGATTCGATGTGGGTTTGGTAGAAGTCATCACGCCTGGTTCGGAGAGCTGATTCGTGATTGGGAATGTTGAGTCGATAAGTGAAACTCCGTTCCGATCTAGTTCGTCTGCGATTACTCTCAAAACAGCATGTGAGCGTCTGTCATGACGAAGATGCTTGTACCACGCAACCGCTGTCGTGATATCCGGAATATTTTTAACCAGTTTCCAACGCTGATGCATCAACTTCGCTTTATCAACTCGGCCAACCATGATCGCATGGTGCACACCCATCTTGTTGAATCGGATTCCCCAAGATCGCATTCTCAGGAGTCCAACATCACGGAATGAGGTACACAACTCAGGGAGTTCGCTGTCGTATTGTAGGTGGAGTCCTAGCCCGTGGACTTCGTGCCCGATTTCCTTGAGTCCTCGTGCGACGAAAATAGGTAAATCTCCACCACCCGCGATCAGTCCAATCGGGGTTGGTGGCGGCGGGGGGTCAGGTAATATGGAGAGTGAGCCGGCCATAGTTAGGGTATAGATATCCTTCTATAGATGATGAGTCAGGATGAATGAAACAGATTCTACCATTCTTGATCTCGGTTCGTTGGAAGTTTTTTCTCCAAAGTCGCTCGTTAGTCTTCACTATCGCAAGGGTTATCGCATTTTGAAGAGATCCTGTCTCTTAGCCGATACAGGGTTTGATATGTCTTTGAGAGCAACACCATCGTCGAGACCTGCTGAACCTGTACCAGATGACATCGGGCAACGCCCATGGCTTGGGGTTCGCTTTGTTTGTTCAGGTACGTACCAACGAGTTTATCGATCTGCTGATGGCGCAAAGTACATGGCACGATGCACCAAGTGTGGGAAATCAATCAACTTCCGCGTCGGTGACGGCGGATCGAGTCAGCGATTCTTTGATGTCTCTTGCTCTTGAGCGCACTCCAGGGCAACACTTGATCTCCACGGCGGATACACTTGTTTCATGGCATCAACTTCATCACCGTATGACATCATCCGCACACAAGATGTGTGTGCGCAGACCGGGCGCGCTTTGGAAAAAGGCGAGACGCATATCGCAGCGTTGATTGAATCGCCTGAAGAAGAGGCGCTAACCCGAGTCGCATACAGCTTAGAAGCTTGGGAGAATGGACCGAATCTGCCTCCAGAGCGTTCACTCTTTGGATTCTGGAAACGAGTTGTGCCTACTAGTGATGAACAACCCAAGCAGCTTGTGAGCGAGGATGAACTATTCGATCTTTTCGAACAACTCGCAGAAGCAACTGATCATAAAAAACTCGCATTTCGTTATCTACTCGCGTTGATCTTGATGAGAAAGAAGAAACTGGTTTTCGAGAACTCGAAACCTGCAACAAAGGAAAACCCTGGGACTGTCACTGTTCGCGTTCGTCAACGAGGTGGAGGCGGGCAGCTCTTTGATGTCATCGACCCTGGTTTAGACAACGAAACAATCGCAGAGGCAACAGAAGAAATAGGTCAAGTAATGAACTTAGACGCAGACGGAGAGTTGTAATGCGGATTCGATACATCGTCCTTATATTGATCTTTACCATGTTCAGTGTTGGTTGTTCAACGACGAGCAAGGTTGATACCACTGAGCTTGCAGAACCGCCTTCAACTATTGAGATTGCAACGAAACACAATGCGCGTGTTCAAGCAATCGACACGCTGTGGGCTCGGATCAGTATCCGCGCCAAAGGTGTATACCCTGACGGCAAAGAGTATGAAGAGCAAGGGGATGGCCATCTACAGATCGAAAAACCCGACGGGGTTTCACTCACGATTCGGAAACTCGGAGAACTCTACTTTGCCTACGGCGCCAACAGCGAGTCGTACTGGTCATTTAACTTGTTCGACAAAGACCGAAAGACAATGCTGATCGGGCAACTCGCAGAAGTAAACATCGAAAAAGCTTCCCAGCTTGGGATGCCGATCCATCCCGGAGAACTCATCGAGCTATCTGGGCTGATGCCAATCGATCTGAGCGGAGCAGGCGGATCTCGATGGTCAGAAGATGGAAAACTTGTCGGAGTTACAGTTCCATCACAATGGGGTTCATTCGTTCTTTGGTTTGATCCCAAAACCGATCTCGTTGCAAGATCCGATGTTTACGATCGTGAAGGCACACACATCGCTTCAGCAAATCTATCTCGATATAAACCAGCAAGCATTGCTGATCATCAAACAGTTCTCGTTCCAGGTAAAATTGAAATCACGAATCCAGGGCAAGAAGGCTTTGTACGAATTGAAATCTCTGAACCTGCAAGCAAGAAGATCCGCTCAATGGTGTTTGATCCAGAACGGCTCAAGCAAGCATATCGGGTAAATGAAGTGATCGATCTTGATGCTGACTTTGAAGATGCTGAGCAGGAAGTGGAATTGCAGCCGTGAGATTTGTTGAGATTTTTCAAAACCATTTTCAATATCTTCTCGTCCTCTTCTGTGTATTTTTTACGAGTTCAGCTGCTGGACAAGTTCTCGTCAGCTCAGGAATGAGCGAGACGCAAACTCACGGCTGGGCAATCTACACGAACGCGGAAGACGAAGTCTTCCTTGTTCATTTGCCTCCTCGAGATGAGGATCAACAATCACAATACGAGATTCTCCCTGCGCAACCTGGGGAACTCCATGCGGTGCGGCCACTCAACAAAATGCCTGAATCAATCACGGCGATTGGTGATCGAATCGTGCTCGTTTTTCCGATGACTTCCACCGTGGACGGCCGAGTCCGCAGAGTGTTTTCAGGGAGAGCAATCCCAAACCTCGCAGGAATGCAATGGGGGTTCTTCCCCGCCAATCGTCTCGATGCGAATCCTGCACTCGAACAACCCGGCGAACTTGTCGATGTGACTTCCACAACAGAATCTGTTTATGCATTGTTGCATGATGACGATCAATACACACTCATGATGATGAGTGGATCGAGCTGGGGCCCAGTTGAGCTGCCAGCGGTTGAAGATGGAATCGATCCCCAATGGTCAATCCATGCTGTAGGTAATGAGTTACTAGCGATGCGTCGATCAGGAAACCAGGATGTTGAACTCTGGTCACTCGCACAGGATCATTCTTCATGGACACGGATGGAATGGGATATTCCAAACTCATTCGACTCGTCAACAGTTGTCCTTAACGGCACAAAGGATCTATTACTAGTTGATTGGGATTCAGACAAGAATGCAGTAGTACGTCTTTGGTCTGATTCGGGAGTGTTTACAGTTGCTCAGAATATTGAGATCCCAGAGGATGTCTCACTTGCTCGTTTCGAATCTATGAATCGAGTTGTTGGATTAGCAGTCGCGGATTCGACAACCAACGAACTCGATCAAGTCGACGATGGAGAATCAGGTTCCAACTCAATTCTACAAGTCTGGGAGATTGATCTTTCAGACGGAAGTGTGTTGCATGCTGGAGAGCCTGTTGTGACTGTCCCAGTGAGTGCGGCGGAGTTCCGATTCTTGATCGGAATGATGCTCCTGATTATGGTTGGCGTGCTGGTTCTTGTGATCTTGCCCGAATCTCCAAACTCGATGGATATTCCAACTGGGTTTGCACTCGCGGATCCAGGTCGAAGAATGCTCGCGACAATGTTGGATCTCATCCTTGTAGCCGCACTGATCGGACAGGTATTCGATGTACAAGTGATTGAAATCATCACACTCAGTGTCATTGTCCGAACGGACACTTCGTGGATGGTGATTCCGTCCATGCTTGTGTTCGGAATTGTGACCATGTCATTATTCGAATGGCTCCTCGGCGCAACCCCAGGTAAGTTCTTTATGGGAATCAGAGTCGTTCGTGCTCGATCGGGTCCAATGCAACGGATTCCCTTGTGGGCCGCGATTGTCCGCAACATCATAAAATGGATTCTCCCCCCGGTCGCTGCGATGGCTCTTATCGATCCACAAATGCTCCATCGAGGCGATCGAGCAACTCGTTCACTCGTTGCTTCCTCTATAGAGCCTGTGCTCGATGATGAATCTGACGAGTCGAATGACTCCCAAGATTCGAGCGAATAAGCGAAATATCAAGTCAGTATTGTGCTCGATTCCTCAAGATTCTGAAGCCAGGACCCAAAATAGTCCGATGTGGTTATCAGGTAATCCGTGCGCGGTGTATGTGCGCCGTCCCAATGGGCGCGAGTACGGTTCAGTTATATAGAGGTAAAGATCGTGGCAGACAAGAAAGGCAAAACAGCGAAGCAGCCATCGGATGATCCGGTAGCCGTCGAGTCAGACTTGCCTAAGTCAGAGCCATTTGTGATGCCTGCTGATCCAGTCGCCGCATTACGTCAGGGTTGGCGTGATGCTTGGCAGATCCCCGCCTTACTCGTCGGTGCTGGGATGCTCATGCTCGGAATCGCGTATTCGATTTCTACATCAGCAGATCCAGACATGTCGCCTGTAATCTCGGAAGCGAATCATCTGATCGATACTGAGGATTACGCACAAGCAATCGAGTTGCTCAATACGGAGGTATACCCTTGGGTAACCAAACCTGATACTCCGAGGGCCGACAAGGTTCTTTATCACCTTGCAAAAGCAAGATCAATCTATCGCGGCCAACTCAAACTCGAACTCGATGATCAACGAAACCATGTCTCTGTAATTCGAGAATATCTCGAAGCTGAACGACAGGGCGGAACTCTCACGCCCAGCGATCAAGCTTCACTCGCAGATACATACATCAAGCGAGATGAAATCGATCTTTCTCTCCAGCGAGCTCGTGAAATCCCTGAATCGAAGCGATACCTCCGAGATGCGGTGTATATGAAGGCCGTGCGTTCAATGCTCGATCGTCCAGTTCCAATGACTGAAAACGCGATGGACTTACTTGCAGATATGCTGATCGATCCGAACTTGCCAGTTGAAGATCGGGTATGGGCATTGGAAACACAGGGTGATGTTCGATTATCACAAGGGTTCGCAGACGAAACAATCACACGGATACTGAGAGCAATGCCCAGACTCGAAAGAGCGGGTGTAGAAGATCGGTCAAGATTACATCTGATTCTCGCAAAAGCTTACAACAAAGTGGGCGCTCCAAAGCAAGCTAGCGAGCAAATCGAGCACGCGAGAACGCTCTCTGCAGAAGGTGATCCACACTTCCCTGAGATTCTATTGATTGAAGCGATCATCGAAGATTCAAAGGGCAATACCACGCTCGCGAATGATCACTACAACAAGATTGTCAATAGTCATTCGAACTCAACTGCGTACCCGCTTGCTCTCTTGGGAGTGGGGGAAACCGAAGCGGCTCTCAAAGAGCCCGAGCTTTCATTTGACGCGTTCTCAAAGCTCGTAGAAATGTATGATAGCTTTGGAATCGAGTCGTTTCCGTCTCGAAAGCAGATCCTCGATTCACTTATTGCTCGATCCGATGATTCGCTCTCAATCGGAGCGCCAAACGATGCGATTTTGTATGCAAACCTTGCAGATCAACTGTATCGCAATCAAGAGATTCCAACCGAAGTTCTCTCATCACTCGCGATGGGGCACCAAGCTGCTGCTGAATCACTCTTGGGTAAACCAATCGAAGAGGTTCGCTCACTCATCGGATTGGATCCATCAACACGCGCAGAAGTTCAGCGTCATCTGATTTCCGCAGCTTCGAGTTATAACATGCACGCGGACCGGCACGTGGTTGCGAATCTCCCAGTCTTCGCAGAGTCACTCTGGAGATCCGCGGATTTGTTCGATCGAGCGGGGGATCAGCCTGAAGCGATCCAAGCATTTAAGAACTATGCAGATTCAATGCCTTCTGATCCACGACACGCAGAAGCGCTCTTCAGACTCGCAGAGTCACTAAGAGCACTTGGTGATTTTAAGTCTGCAGCGAATGTATATAAAGGTTTAATCGAAGCTCGAGAAGGTAACTCAGGCGCTGATATTGGTCCTTTTGCGGATGCGAGTCATGTTCCGCTTGCTCAAGCATATCTCTACGACGAAGATCCAACCAATGATGTAGAAGCTGAGAAACTACTCGCATCATCACTCGACGGCACGATGGGATCGAGCGAAACTGCGATCTTCCGAGATGCTCTGCTCGAACTCGCAGGACTGTACGATCGGACTGATCGTCCTGAGCGAGCAATCGAACGTTATGACGAGTTTGCGGCTCGCTATCCTGACGATCCAGAAGCAGGGACTGTGCTCTTTAAACTCGCGGATGCTCATCGGAGACTCAGCGATATTATCGAAGACTCGTTGATCGAAGCGATGCCAGCCGCTGAGCAAAACCGCAGGCTAGGTAAAATCACGAAGCATCGCCGCGAAGCAGTAGAACAATATAAAAAAACAATTGAAACCCTGGGTGTTCGTCCTGAATCACAGCTTGGTCTCTTTGAATCAATCTCTCTGCGTAACTCATATTTCTATCTTGGAGATTGCGCCTTTGATCTGGGTGACTACGCCGGAGCGATTCAGTATTACGATCAAGCACGCGATCATTATGTGAACGATCCTGCTTCTCTTGTTGCGATGGTTCAAATCGTAAATGCTTATATTGCAACAGATGAGATCGGTCGCGCCCGGACTGCGAACGATAGAGCTCGTCGATTCTATGAATCACTCCCTGAGAGTGTTTGGGATGACCCAAGACTGCCGATGGATCGCCGCGACTGGGAACGCTGGCTCAACTCAAGCGCGATCCTCCTTGCTCAATCAAACTAGTTTTGCCGAAGGTCGTGTTTTTTGCGCACATTGTGTTGAAAACCGCGCCAACAGCCGATAACTCATTAGATCGAGAATCACAAGGACGGATCCTTGGCTCGATCGTGTTCTTGTTTGCGTTACGCAGACTTTGTCAGAGGGTCACGGATGACCGATCGATTGAGTTCAACAAATCTTTCTACGCCCGGCGAGCAAGACAGCAGTCGGCTCCAATCGCTCGTTGATGAAGCAAAGTCACTTCTCGACAAGCTCAACTCACTCAGCGACGGACAACGCGATGCGATTGAATCGGGTGATGTAGAACAAATCGTTGAAATCGTCACTTGCAGAGAGCCCATCGTGCGTGGGCTTGTTTGTGTTGGCGAAGAGATTGGAGCCTTTATTGAAAACCCGGACACAATCGGGCAAATAGGGCAAGCAGAACGACAAATCGCACTTGATCGAATCGTACTGATCGAAAACGATATGGCCAAGCTTCGCGAGCGTGATCAGCAAGATCAAGTGCTCATGCAGACAACACGAGATCGGATCGCAGAGCAACTCTCAGGGATGGGGAACAATCAGACTGCGCTTCGAGCTTACTCAAGCAAAGCGAATACACCCAATCCGATACTCCATGATCGGGAAGGGTGATATGCATGGCATCATATGAGCAACAACAGGTAGAACTGTCAGCCGTGGATTCTGATGTAGAACTCTCGACGAATGATCTCGCTGAGTTAATGTCTGCATTTACTGAAGTGACAACAAAGCTTGAAAAGACACACGGGCAGTTACGTTCAGAAGTGTCTCGTCTCAATACAGAGCTGCATCAAGCAAACGAAGCTCTTCAACGATCACGCAGACTCGCAGCACTGGGAGAAATGGCCGCCGGCATCTCGCACGAAATTCGCAACCCATTGGGATCTATCAGGTTGTACGCGAATATGCTGATCGAAGATCTCGAAGAAGCACCTGAGCAAAAGCAAATCGTAGAGAAAATCGGTCGTGCAGTACGAGGGCTCGATGAAATCGTCGGCGATGTACTAACCTTCGCTCGTGAGATGAAAGTAAACTGGCATCCTTGCGATTCCTCAAATCTCATCGAATCATCGCTTGAACTTTGCTGCGCTGAGACTGGTTCAAATGTAGTTCGAAGCTATTTGGAAAGTGACTCGATCGAGTTGGAGTGCGATTCGACTCTGATTCAACAAGCATTTGTGAACGTCATCCGTAACGCATGCGAAGCGAATCGTGTTGCTGGCGGCGAATGCGTCCTGATCGAAGTGGAAGACTGCAGTGTTCTACTAGGAGATCAGCGGACGCCGTGTGTTCGATTTACAGTTTCTGATCATGGCGACGGATTGCCTAACGAAGTCATTGAAAGGATGTTCAATCCGTTCTTTACGACTCGCGCGACAGGAACCGGGCTCGGGCTCGCGATTGTACATCGGATCGTCGATGTGCATCGCGGAAAAATCGAAGTTGAAAACAATCAGAGAAGCTCAGGAGCGAGCGTTCATCTGTATATACCAAAATCACAATCTCTTGTCGTGTCGCGTAGTCATTCTGACTCGGAGGCAGGGGATATCTTTGTTCAAAGGCAGCAGGCTGCCGTAGTTTCCTTGGGGTAAGTTGATATGTCCAGGACAATCCTCGTTGTCGATGATAAAGAAATGATGCGAGACTCAATCGGGTCGACGCTTACTCGTGCAGGTTTCAGTGTTCGCACAGCAAATGATGCGAGCGCAGCACTCAAAGAGATTGCGCTGCGCCGTCCAGATGCGGTCGTGACCGATCTCAACATGCCTGGCATGAGCGGTATCGAGCTCGTCGCAGAGATTCAAGGCATCGACAACGATCTGCCTGTGGTGCTGATGACCGCATTTGGGACCATCGAGACTGCAGTTGAAGCGATGAAGAATGGCGCGTATGACTTCATTACAAAACCATTCGAAGGCGATGAACTCATCATCTCGCTCAAGAGAGCGATAAGCCATGCTTCGCTTGCAAGAGAAAATGCGATCCTCAAAGCAAACATTTCAAGAGCAGGTGGCCCAAGCAACTCTCTAGGAGCAGTCGGGCTTGATCGACTTATTGGCGACTCAAGCGCAATGCGCAAAGTGCGAGAGCAAGTCAGAGCGGTTTCATCGAGCCACGGCACCGTCCTCATTACAGGAGAAAGCGGCGTTGGTAAAGAGGTTGTCGCTCATGCGGTTCACGATCTCAGTCCTCGCGAAGAATCTCCTTTCCTTGCAGTGAACTGTGCAGCACTCAACGAGAGTTTGCTCGAGTCCGAGCTATTCGGCCATGAGAAAGGCGCCTTTACAGGTGCGGACTCACTTCGTAAAGGACGATTTGAGCTTGCTCATCAAGGCTCATTGTTACTCGATGAAGTCTCGGAAGTTTCTCCTCAGATTCAAGCGAAGTTGTTGCGTGTTCTTCAAGAGCGTGCGTTCGAGCGAGTTGGTTCGAGCACTACAATCGGAGTCGATGTTCGTATTATTGCGACGAGTAATCGAGATCTACCTCATGCAGCTTCGATGGGTGAGTTCCGTCAAGATTTGTTCTACAGATTGAATGTGCTCCCGATCCAGATTCCACCATTGCGTGATCGGATTGAAGATGTGCCTGTGTTGTCACAGTTCTTCATTGACTTGATATGTCAAAGAGATGGTCGAAAGTGCCTTCGCTTTGACGATGCTGCAATCGAGCTGCTTCGTGGATATCAATGGCCGGGCAATGTGCGTGAGCTTCAGAATATCTGTGAACGAGCAGTCGTACTCAATGATGTAAAAGCAACGATCATCTCATCATCATTGATCGAGCCTTGGTTGATGACATCACGTCCAACACCCAAAGCGACTCCATTGCGTGCATCAAGTCTTAATGGATCGACTGCAACGATCTCAGAATCGAAGCCAATCCCATCTACGAATGGAGCTGGGATGTCTCCGATCGGTGCGATCGCAGGATACGCGGAGCCGAAGGTTGCGTCGGTTCAGGAATACCAACCAGGAGATCGAACACTCGCAGATATTGAACGCGACATGATCGTTGCAACACTCGAACGATTCAACGGGCATCGTCAAAAGACTGCGAAAGCGCTCGGAATCGGTGTGCGAACACTTGGTCTCAAACTCAAGAAATGGAAAGAAGAGAGCTTGGTCTCTCCAAATCTTTGATTTAGAGTGATTGAAGGGGCTTTCCTTCGTTTGGTACGGGCTTTGCGATGAGTGAAGCGGAGAACTTGAAGTGAATATCAATGGATTATCCAACTCAGGAGCGATGCCCACACTTGAAAAGGTGTTCTTATTTGCAGGCCAGCGTCAACGGATCATTGCGAACAACATCGCGAACATTGATACTCCGGGTTATCAAGGAAGAGATGTTGATCCTAGAGCGTTCCAGAAAATGCTCGGAGAAGCCGTCGAATCGCGTCGTTCAAAGACCGGTGGCAGCTTTGGAGAACTCGAACTAGAAAGCAATGGACAGGTCGAAATGAGAGGTTCACAAATGATTCTCAATCCGCAAACACCAACTCCAGGGGTACTGTTTCATGATCGAAATCAACGAGATCTTGAACGCTTGATGCAGCAACTCGTCGAAAATGCTTCAACTTTCCGTGTTGCATCGGACCTTATGAGACAGAACACTGCCCAGCTCAATCTCGCGATCGCACAGCGAGTACTCTAAGCAAGGATAAATGAACCATGTACGGCTCACTCGAAATCTCAACCTCAGGCATGATCGCACAGCGAACACGGATGTCCGTCATCGCTTCGAACATTGCGAATGTGAACTCATTGCAGAACTCGAAAGGCGAGTACGATCCATACTTGCGAAGGGCCGCTATTTTGTCCCCCGCTGGGGATGGTGATAGCCCTCAAGGTGTGAAGATTGCCAATATCGAGATCAATCAGAATGCTCTCAGAAAAGAGCTTCGTCCAGGGAGCCCATTTAGTGATTCAGAAGGGTATGTGATGGTTCCTGATATCGATACTACAACTGAATGGGTAAACGGGCTCGAAGCTTCTCGTGCGTATGAAGCGAATGTCGTTGCCGCAGAATCTACAAAGAGTATGATGGCACAGGCATTGCGATTGTTAGCTTAATGTGATAGCATTCAAGAGTCTTTAGTACACGAATAGAACGAAGGCAACGGATTCAACTATGAGCGACCCACTCGGACTCATCTCAGGCGCAAGTGCTGCTGGTAATAACCCAACCCAAGGGCTGCGTAATCTGAACAAACCTCAGCAGGGGCCTGGTTTTAAATCCGTCTTGATGGATAACCTAAATACCGTAAGCTCTTTGCAAGCAGATGCGGGCAAAGCAGCTGAAGATTTGATGACGCATAAACGTGATGATGTCGAAGGTGTGATCGCAGCGACAAAGAAAGCGGACACTGCGTTTAAGATGCTTCAGGCAATGCGAAATCAGGTCATGGAAGCCTACGAAGAAGTCAAGCAGATGCGTGTCTGATCCGCTTCTCCTCAATCTACAACTGGATACACACAGAGCGCAATTTGTACAAGTGCGTCGGTATTTGCGCACAAAGACAAGATCAATAAATTCCTTGTAAAAGTCCGCTTGTGTTATCATGCGATCGGCATGTATCGACCGATGATGCTAAGACTGGCGCGGTATGTGCGTGTCGGAGGTGCAAGGATTGCGCCGTAATGTGGCAGGAGGCCCATAAGCGATGGATCAGTTACGAAGAGCATTGGAAAATATCCAACAACAGGTTGGAAAAATGACCGCTTCCCAAAAGCTGTTGCTTGCATCGCTCACAGTCATAGCTTTTATGACTCTCTTCCTTGTATCTCAATATGCTGCTAAGCCTGCAGTGGTTGATCTGATGGCCGTCGATGGACAGGTCAGTACTGTTCGTGTGCTCCAAAGCGGTGGGTTCGATGCTCAAATGGTGGATGGACGAGTCGTAATCCCTCAGGGGCAACAAGCGTCTGCTCTTGCATACCTTTCAGAGTCAGGTCAGCTTCCAGGTGATACAACGCTGTTGTTTTCAAACCTGATTAACTCTCAGGACTGGAAAGGTTCAAAGTCGCAGCATCAGCAACAGTACAACATCGCACTTCAGAACGAGCTTTCGAGAGTGCTTTCAAATTTCCGAAGCGTCTCTAAAGCAACAGTCATTCTTGATATCCCACAATCATCTGGTTTGGGAAGAGCAGCGAGAGCTGCAACTGCTTCCGTAACTCTGTTTGGTTCATCATCAGGTGGAGTATCCCAGTCGCTCGTAGATGCATCTGCCCAGTTAGTTGCAGGAGCAGTGTCCGGGCTCGATCCTGCAGATGTTCAAGTCATTGATGGAATGACAGGCCGAGCTCGCAGCGTTGCAAGCGAAGAAACGCTTGCTTCATCGAGGTATCTCGATTATGCGACGCAAGTTGAAAAGCATACGAAAGAGAAAATCGAGAGTCTCTTTAATCACATCCCAGGAGTTGTAGTGTCAATCACAGCTCAGGTTGATATCACTCGTGTCGAGTCGTCAGAGAAGCTGTACATGCCAACCGGTGAAGGCTCAGTTTCAATGGTGACGAGTGACAAGAAGGTTGCAAATGCAACTTCTCAAACAGTAGAGGGCGCAGAGTCGGGAGTGCGATCAAATCAAGCAGTTTCGATCAATAGCGGAAGTGGAGCAGGTTCATCCACAGAACAAGAAACAGGTGAGACTCAGTTCCAAGTAGGTATGGGTCAGAAGATGAAAAGCGTTTCTGATCCAAGAGGGATGCCGACACATTTCAGTGCATCAGTGATCATTCCTCAAGAGTACATCTCAAGCATAATCCAGCAATCGCGTCCAGTAACTGAAGGCGAAGAGCCTGCGCCGGTTACCAGTGATGAAGCGAGACAGTTCTTCGATTCGGAAAAGATGATCTTTGAGAGTCTTATCCAGCCTCACCTTGTAGGAGTTGATTCGACAGGAGCAGTCTCGAAGGGGAGTTTGATGGTTTCCATGGCGCCGCTTGGATCTGTCACAATCATGGGTGGAGAACTTCAGAGTGCAGGATTTATGGGATCGCTCACAAGCGGCGGCGGCGGCGGAGCGCTGGGTTCATCCGGAAAGATGATTGAAACAGCACTGGTTGGAGTGCTCGCAGTCATTTCGCTAGGGATGATGCTCATGATGGTAAAACGATCAAGTCAGAAGATTGATCTTCCAGATGCTCAATCACTTGTCGGCGTGCCGCCACATCTTGACTCCGTGGGAGATCTCGTAGGAGAAGCAAGCGAAGGCGATCATGTGATGACAGGTATCGAAGTTGATGAACAACTCTTAGAGGTTCAGCATTTACGAGATCAGGTTGCAGAGTTGATCAATCAAGATCCTGAATCAGCAGCGGGTCTCGTAGAACGCTGGGCTGATGTCGCGGATGTTTAATAGAGTTGTGAACGAGTTAGTCGAACAGTTGGATGGAACTTAATCAAAATGCCACGCAGACCTACTGATCCATATCCAGACGATATCTCCGAGCTAACAGGAGTGACCAAAGCAGCGATTCTTCTGCTTGCTGTCGGTTCGGATCCCGCTGCGGATGTATTGCGGCACATGCCTTCTGAAACGGTTGAGGAAGTGACGCGAGAACTCGCAGGGCTAGGCCGAGTTCCAGATCGTATTCAAAACTCTGTTGTAGAAGAGTTCTATAACATCTCGATCGCATCTCAATACGCCAATGAAGGTTCTCTTTCATATGCGAAGATGCTTCTTCAGAACTCGCTTGATCCAGGAGTAGCTGAGCGTTTGCTATCGCAGATTCAGACACAAGTGCAGAAGACTCCGTTTAGTTTTCTTCAACGAGCAGAATCTGACAACCTGTTAACCTTTATTCAAGATGAGCATCCGCAAACTATTGCATTGATTCTTTGTCATCTCTCGCATCATAAAGCATCTGAGGTACTTGTTGGGCTCGCGATGGAAAAACAGCTTGAAGTGATTAAGCGTATCGCGAACATGGAGCAGACCAATCCAGAGGTTATCCGTGAAGTGGAACAAGGGCTCGAAAGTCGACTCAGCAACATGCTCATGCAGAGCATGGAAAAAGCTGGTGGCGTCCCAACAGTCTCTGAGATTCTCAACTTGACCGATCGTGCAACAGAGAAGACGATTATGGAAGGGCTCGAGTCAGACGATCCAGACTTGGTCGAAGAGATCCGCAGATTGATGTTCGTATTCGAGGATATCAAACTCGTCAACGACAAAGGTATTCAAGCGGTACTCAAGGAGATCGAGAACGACGAGCTTTCGTTGGCGCTCAAGACTGCTTCGGAACAACTCCAGCAGAAGATCTTCACCAACATGTCCGAACGTGCAGCTTCAATGGTCAAAGAAGACATGGAGTTCATGGGACCAGTCCGTGTCTCGGATGTCGAAGCTTGTCAGCAACGGATTGTCGATATTGTTCGCAGGCTCGAAGAGTCCGGCGATGTCATGATCGAAGGCCGAGGCGGCGATTCGGAAATGATTGTCTAACCCATTTGGTATTTATTTTCGAGCGGAGAACATGCCATGGGGTTAATCAAAAGAGCAGACATCGAAGAGTACACACGCGATTCATATGTGATGGATCTTTCGGATCTCGAAAAACGTGGCCGAACGGTGATCGACGCCGCGAGTACACAAGCACAAAAAATCCTTCAAGATGCTCAGACTGAGCGAGAGCTATTAATATCCAGCGCCGAAACTACAGGGTTCGAAAAAGGCTTCGCAGAAGGGCAGGAAAAAGGATTCGCAGAAGGAACAACCAAAGGCAACCAAGAAGCGAGAGACGCCCAGTCCGAGTTGCTCAATCAACTCAGCGGAATGTGGATCGATCAACTTGACGCGTTTGAGACCCAGCGTGATGCGATGATCGAGGAAGCTCGGACGCAAATGATTGAACTTGCAGTCATGATTGCTACACGTGTAACGCGGCGAGTGATCGAACTTGATGCATCAATAGTACTCAGTCAGATTGATGCTGCTTTATCGAGTATTACCGAGTCTTCAAGGCTTGTGCTTCGTGTGCATCCAGAAGATGCTGAAGTTGCTCGCAGTGAAGTACCAAAGATGATCGATCGGTTTGCATCGTGCGAGCATGCTCAAGTGATTGCAGATGATTCGGTTACTCGTGGTTCGTGTATTGCTCAATCCGCTTCAGGAGGAGTTGTAGATGCGTCAATTCCAACCCAGCTCGATCGAATCATCGATGCACTCTTACCATCGAGAACTCGAGCTGAATCAAGCACTGATTTACTTGAGTTTAATAGTGAAGAGAGACTGTCTGAGATCGAATCAGAATCGATTGAGAATGATCAGCTAGAGGACAATCAGCCTCAGGATGATGCGGCGTGAGTCTTTTTTCGAGCGAGTATGAAGCACTGAAACAGGTCGAACCATTAGGGATCGTTGGGAAGGTCAGCTCTGTCCGTGGATTAACATTGCTTGCTCAAGATCTTCCAGTGCCGATCGGTTCACTTGTTGAGATAGGGTCAAAGACGAGTTCAATTACAGGCGCCCCAATCAGGGGTGAAGTTGTTGGCTTTGAATCCTCGCATGCGATCATCATGCTGCTCGCGGATACGACAGGGATCATTCCAGGTGCGAAAGTTCGCTTGCTTCAAGTTTTTCAAGCTTCTCCAGTCTCTCACAAGATGCTCGGCCGTGTACTCAACGGGCTCGGTGAACCAATCGATCATCTCGGTCCAATTTCTGAGACCGCGAATCAACCAATTAATCCAACTCCGATTAGTCCGATGGATCGCAAAAGAATTACCGATCCGATGCGGACTGGGGTTCGTGCGATCGATCTCATGACTCCGATCGGGCGAGGCCAGCGGATGGGAATTTTCGCAGGTCCAGGTGTCGGTAAGTCCACATTGCTTGGGCAAATCGCGAGAGGTACCGATGCGGATGTGAATGTCATCGCTCTGATCGGTGAACGCGGCCGAGAGGTTCTTGACTTTATCGAGCATTCACTCGGAGCTGAGGGTCTGAGTCGATCAGTTGTGATTGTCGCAACAAGTGATGAGTCACCTTTGCTACGAATCAGAGCTGCGAAGTTTGCATGTACCACCGCAGAGTATTTCCGAAATGCAGGCAATGATGTGATGCTGATGATGGATTCCGTCACTCGATTTGCGCATGCCCAAAGACAAGTGGGGTTGAGTGTTGGAGAACCTCCAGCGACTAAAGGGTTCACGCCTTCGGTCTTTTCAACACTTGCGACATTGCTCGAACGCGCAGGATGTGTGAATTTACCCAACGGCCGATCTGGTTCGATCACCGGTTTGTTTACGATCCTCGTCGAAGGTGATGATATGACTGAGCCTATCTCGGACGCCGCAAGAGGAATTCTTGACGGTCATATCGTGCTCAATAGAAAGCTGGCGCATAAAGGACATTATCCTGCGATTGATGTACTCGATTCGATCTCAAGAGTCGCGGGGGACATCTCATCGAGCGGCCAACTCGCAGGGAGATTGCAGATTACCAAACTCATCGCGGCGTATCGCGAGATCGAGGATTTGATCCAGATCGGCGCGTACGCATCAGGATCAAATCCTGAAGCGGATACTGCAGTTGACATGATTCATATCATCAATGAGTTACTTCAGCAACGAACAAATGAACAAGTCAACTTTGACAAAGCATGCGAGATGCTTGTAAAGCTAGCTCTCCAATCGGGTGAGATGATCCAACAACGACGTTCACTTGCTCAAATCAATCAGCAGCATAATCAACCCAACTTCTAGAAACAAGTCAGTGTTACATCGAATCGATCCAAAGCATCATGGCCAAGTTTCAATTTAAACTCGAACCAGTTCTCAAACAACGGAAACGCGTTGAGCGCGATCAGCAGCTGGTCGTCGCTGAAATTGAGCGAGAACGAGTTATGCTTGAAGAGCGGATTCGAATGTGTCAATCGATGATGACTGATGAGCGACAAACGCTCAGCAATGCTCTCGCTGGTGGAGCGCGGGTAGATCTCCAAGCTGTGAAAATGCAAGCAGGAGCAAGCTTGAAGCATCATTTCGAAGCTCAGCGAACAGTATTGGATTTAGCAGGAGTTTACAAGAAGCTCCAAGCAGCTCGAGAAGAGCTCACGAGAGCAGCTATGCAACGCAAAGCGGTTGAGCTCTTGCGAGATCAGCAACTCGAAGAACACAAGAAGCTCGAAGCTCTTAAAGAAGCTCGGGATCTCGACGAACTCAGCGTGATGAGATTTTCAAGGAAGACAACGGAGTCTGTCGAAATAGGCAACAGGTAATACTATGAAAACGATCACCAAAGCTATTTTAGTAGTCGCAATTTTGAATCTCCTCGCGGTGTTTCTTGGCGCTGGTTGGTTGATCAGCTCAGGAAGAATGAGCAAAACCCGAGTTCTTGAGCTCACTCAGCTGTTTGATCAACCTGTCGCTGTTGACGATGCAGCACTCAAAGCAGAAGCCGCAGCTCTTGAAAAAGAGCTCGCAGAGCAGGAAAAGCCACTCCCTTTGCTTCCATTGAACGCGGATGAACGCAACTTGGTTCGTGTGGAAATGACCCAGGTTGATCGACAGAGACTCGATCGGATGAAGCGTGAGGTTGAGAATCTTCAAGCAAGCCTTCGAAGAGAACGCAGTCTCATCGAGATGGATCGAAAAGTACTTGATTCTGAAATTGAAGACTTCGATCTGATGCGAGCTCGTCTCGCGGATCTTGAAGGCGGGAAGCAGTTTAAGAAATCGCTTTCAACTTTGTCCGGTCTGAAACCAAAAGACGCGAAAGCGGTGATCTCGACATTGCTCAACGATTCGAAGAAAGAGGAAGTCGTTACATACCTCAGTGCGATGGATGGACGCATCCGTACTCAGATCATGGGTGAGTTCATCAAGGCGGGTGAAGAACAGTTGGCAGCAGATTTGCTTGAGTCTTTGAGACTGCGTGGTTTGGAAACCGCGTCAGACTCAGACACGAGCCAATAATGACCATAACACCTATCGAAACCACACATTCCAATCAACCATCACTTAGCGGGAACGCTGGATTTTTGCGCACAAGCAGCGCACACGATGCGCAAGCATTCGCGCAGGTCTTGCAAGGTTTCGAATCTGAGAGCGAATCTATCGTTGTCGATTCACTCCAGAACGACACTGGGAATGAACTTGGAGAAGAATCATCCTCTGATGAATCAATCCGATCGGATGAAGCATCGACAGTTGAAGACGAAGTAGTTGAAGAGCAAGATTCGGAGCAAAGTAACCAGTCCACAAATACAAACACGAACCAAGACTCCGATGGAGACGAGACGGGGCAAACGAACAATGCTACGAATCCTGATGACAGTAGTTCAATCGAATTGAATCACGTAGATCAAGCTCAAAGTGCAGATCCCAGCACTACTCAAACGACAACAGATCCTACGAATCCCCAGGTTGTACAGAGTTCGAACAATGCACTCGTTCAAGAACCATCACTTGCGAACGACTCATCACTGAGATTGCTTGAAAATCAAAGCGAACAAGCAAAGCTCAGTATCAAGGGGTTAGTCAAATCCAAGATCCAATCTGCGGGTACTGATTTAACATCAATTGCAGTCGAAACCAAGCTGGGTAAACAGCATGATGCCGGCCGCCCTGTGCCGATCGATCCGACAGGAACAACAGGACCTACAAGAATCGATAAGCAATCAGATCAACCGCCGACGAATGATGCTCTTTCGAGTACGCCACCACAGTCTGATCGCCAGCTCGATGAGAATCAACTGAATCATGTCATCGGGAATGCTTCAAAGGGCGCCGAAGCTCAGGGCGCTCATCAAACAAGTCGGCCTACAAACACACAATCGACTACAGAACCTACGGACGCAAGACGAGATCAAACTGCAGTTGATGTGAACTCGTCCAAGACTTTGCGTGCGGATGCAAGTGCTGTAGTTGCTGCTGGAACATCTCGTGAGAGTTTGAACGAACGAGTATTTGCAAATACAAACTCAACCCAAATCGCAGATGGAAATCGAGCTCAAGCGATCACTTCTAGAGCAGTAAGTGGGGTAGAAGCTTCTGATCTGGGTCAACTCAAAGGGGAAACCCATTCTGAGTCATCAGTGAAGAATATCAGACAAGCAGAGCTGCGAGGCGAATCCAATAGAGCAGGAGTCCTAGCACAGGTTCAGCGTGGATTAGCTTCATTGCTTCGTTCAGGAAAGAACGAAATGACGCTCAAACTCACTCCTGAACACCTAGGTGAGATCCGTATCCGTGTCCAAACAGAAGGGCTCGAACTCGCAGTCCGATTTGAGACGAGCAGCGAAGAAGCGACGGAGTTGCTTCAAGGACAACTCAAGGATCTCGGGAATCAGCTCAGAGCCAAGGGATTCAATATTGATCGAATTAGCTTAAGTGATGATTCAACCCAGAGTTCTGATTCTTCACAGAGCAGTGCTGGTAACGGGAGCGACTCAAACAATACTGAGTCCAATGCAGAGCAGCATCGCAGTTCTCAAGATCAATCAAGCAATCAACAACACGATGAGTTGCAATCGCTTGGGTTCGACGAACTTGACGCTGGACTTGATGCGGATTCGATTTGGACAGATATCGGGCTCGACGCCATCGCGTAATCATCGAAGAAAGATAAAACTATGAGTGCAATCAACAACTTTTCACCGACTTCTTCTCCAAGTACATCTACTGATGCGTTTAGTGCGCTGTCTAGTGGAGAGTTTCTACAGATCATCTTTACAGAGTTGTCGAATCAAGATCCGTTGGCGCCAAATGACACTCAGTCGATGCTTAATCAGCTATCAACGTTGCGTTCAATTGAGTCGGATTCGCAGATGGTGAACTCGCTTCAAAGAATGGTGAGTCAGAGCGAGCTTGCATCAGCTTCTCAGCTGATTGGCTCTCTTGTATCCGGTATTACACTTGACAATCGTCGTGTCTCAGACTTAGTGATCTCGGTATCAATGACACAAGATGGTCCGGTACTGAACATGTTTGACGGGTCACGGATGTTCTTCAGCAATGTGGATGAGATCGTCGGGCCGATTGATGATTTCGTTGATCCGCCGGAAGACGACATTGATGATGATATCGACGATGACGATATTGATGATGATCCAAACGATACCGACGATGTTGATCTGAATATCGGAATTGGACAGATTGATCCAACGAAGACTCACGGCGGTTCAGTCGACAAAACTGATATTGATCCAGTCCGGAAGACATTCTCGAATGATGTCTGATCAACAAAGCGATTACAAGATCCTATGAAACCAGTTGAGGTCCATCTTCTCGAATCACTCGGCGCGGGGGTTCGCCCTTTCGATGTCGGAGAAGTGAGTGTTCCGGATATCAATCCAGACTTTGATCTCATGCTCGCAAATGCAATAGATGGAAACCCGAAGAGCGATCTTGCTGTGATCTTCGCGCCATCGGTTTCAGGAGAGTTTACGCATGATGAGCAAGATGCTATTCGATTAGCAGTTGATCAAGCAGCTGTTGCAGGAGTCGATCGTGCGCTGATATTGCACAACAAGCGAACACTGCGCGTTGATGTGCAACAACGGGTTGTCCTCGAAGCAATCCATGTTGAAGAAGCAAGGGTCATCAATGAGATCGATGGGTTCGTTGCGACGATACAAGCTCAGAATGATGAAGATACCGATGAAAATACGGTTTCTGAGATTCAGGGGGACGGGATTCTCATTCCGGCACGCATTGTGCGAAACGCATCGCTAGTACACGCTCTCGCTGGGCGTGTACCGACTATATAGCTCGATGCCTTGAGTTGATTTCAATAGAGAATCAAACTCAGGATCAATAGGAAGGAATTCTTTATGGCCCTCACCACCGCACTCTTTGCCGGGTTGTCCGGACTTAATGCTCACTCGGCTAAGCTTGATGTGATCGGTAACAATGTTGCCAACGTCAATACGGTGGCGTTCAAGAGTTCCAGAATGCTTTTCGAATCTTTGTTCTCACAGAACCTAGGATTCGGAACAAGCCCGAGCGAAATCCGAGGCGGTGTCAATCCAAAGCAGGTTGGCAACGGCGTCGCGATCGCCGCGATTCAGAGAGACTTCTCAGCTGCAGGATTCACAGGTACAGGTGACCTTCGGGATATGGCAATCGACGGGAGTGGATTCTTCCTCGTCCAACGCGGCGGCACAAACTTCTACACCCGCGCTGGTACTTTCCGTCAAGATTCTGACGACAACCTTGCGACGGCGACTGGCGAAAAACTTCTCGGATACGCAGTCGACGAAGAGTTCAACATCCTTACAGGAGAGCTGGTTCCGATCAATATCCCTGTTGGAAAACAAACAATCGCAGAAGCAACTCGAAACATTGCGTTAGTCGGAAACCTCAACAAGGACGGTGATCTCCCGACGCAAGGTTCGATTATTGACTTGTTCGGAACTGCAACCACTGGTTTCTCTGCAGTGGGAGGTGGATTCATCAGCTCGACAACTCTACTCACAGGTGTTGAAGATCCTGATCTTCCAGGTTCGGGCACACCTGCGTTTGTCGCCGGACAAGCGATCAACTTCAAAGGATCAAACGGAGCATCACGCGGCGGGACAGATCTCCCGGACGCGACTTTCGATATTACCGCGACAACAACAGTTCAAGACTACATGGATTTCCTTTCTTCATCGATTGGAATCCAAGCAACAGGTACAGCAAACCCAGATGGGAATACTCCTGGAGTGTCTGTTGATGCGCTCACAGGAGTCATCCGGATCGTGAGCAACGTTGGATCAATAAATGATCTCGTTATCGCATCAGGTGACATGGAGCTGATTGACACTGATGGCTCAACATCACTCGGCGCACCGTTTGTTACGGATAAGGTCGCAGCAGCTGACGGTGAAAGCGTTCGCACAACAATCGTTGGGTATGACTCGCTCGGTGCTGAAGTGACTGCCAATATTTCGATGGTGCTCGACTCGACTCCAGACACAGGACCTGTTTGGCGCTACTTTATTGATTCTGAAGATGACATGTCCCCAGGATTCGCACTCTCGACTGGTACGATGCAGTTTGATACCAATGGACAGCCTGATCCAGATACCTCTGAGATTACGTTGACGATGGATCGATCAAATACAGGTGCTGATCCATTATTGAGCTGGACAGTTCAGTTGCTCTCGGATAAGGGAAATACGACCTCGTTGGCCGCCGCGCCTTCAAGCATGATCGGGCTCACAATTGATGGTCTTCCTCCAGGAACACTCGAGTCATTCGCAGCTGGTGAAGATGGAGTGATCTTCGGTCGATTCTCCAATGGTGCAGTGAAGACAATGGGTCAAGTCGTGCTCGCAAACTTCACAAACCCTGCTGGACTCATCGATGAAGGTGGCAACCTCTTTACCACAGGTCCAAACTCAGGTCCAGCGTCGATCGCACCTCCAGGTGTCCTTGGACTCGGTGCATTAGTTTCAGGTGCTCTCGAGCAATCGAATGTTGACCTTGGAGAAGAGTTTACAAACATGATTCTCACATCGACTGGTTACTCTGCATCGTCACGAGTTATCCGGACAGCAGACGAGCTTATGCAGCAGCTACTCGTCCTTGGTCGATAAGAGTACGGACGAATATAAGCTCTAAGAGGTAGCTAGATGATATCGGTGACACGACTCAACGGTCAAAAGTTCGTGCTGAATGCCGAGCTGATCCGGACAATCGAAGAGAGTCCGGACACGATTATCACCCTGATTTCGGGTGAGCATCTTGTCGTCTCAGAATCGAGCGAGGAGATCATCCGTAGGGTGATCGATTTCGAGCGTCATTTGCGTC
>Ga0209344_10000733_pt1 | contig 51312 bp, 50 predicted proteins | sample Cruoilmetagenom6_FD_187293 | JGI IMG/M metagenome (GOLD analysis project Ga0209344, IMG submission 187293) | Oil polluted marine microbial communities from Coal Oil Point, Santa Barbara, California, USA - Santa Barbara Oil Seep Sample 6 (SPAdes)... | ecosystem: Environmental > Aquatic > Marine... | reverse complement strand
GGTTTCAATCACCGGGATGCCGGCGTTTTCCAGCATGGCACGGCATTTATCAGTGTGCTTGCCGCCGGTCACGACAATTGCCTCGGGGCGGCGTGTCAGCAATTGGCGGACGAGCCGCTCTTCCTCTTCCAGATTGTAACTGGTGTAGCCGAGCAGCACCTGTAATCCGTTATTCTGCAGCCCTTCTGTCAGTCCCCTGATGGTGTCGGCAAAGTTGGCGTTGTTGACCGAAGGAATCGTGACGGCGACGAAACCGGTTTTTCTGGACGAAAGCCCGGATGCCATGCTGTCCATGACGTAGCCGAGCCGTTCCGCGGCAGCCAGGATGGCCTTGCGAGTCTCTTCATTGACATAGGCATCGGACTTGAAGGCGCGCGAGACGGTCATCGGGGAGACGCCCGCTTCGCGGGCGACATCGGCCATGGTGGGCGCTTTTCTGGATGATTTCATACGTCTACGCCCCCCGGCGACATGTCCGCGCATGAGAAAGATTCGGCATGGCCCGAAGGATCTCCCGCATCCTCAAACGCCCCCGCTTCCGCCAGAGAATCGTAGCAACAAGTGGTATCGATAACAACAAGCCTTCGTCGCGCCATGCCCGCTCCATCATCGTCCTAAACCGGGAATGAATTCGCCAGGGTGACATGATGGTGGATACGGCCGTCGAAACATTCGGCGACGATTTCGCCAGTGACTTCGCGGGATTGAGCCCGGGCAGGGCTCTGCAGCGCCTGGTCCATCGCCGCCCGGTCCGGGTAGCTGATGGCAAGGATCAGTGGAAATTCCGGCGCGCCCTCATCGCGTTCTTCGCCGAACATGACACGCACTTCCTGCGCGCCTGCGAATTGCTGCCACAGCGGAACCAGACGGTCCAGCACCGCTGAGCGGAAGGTTTTTGTCATGCCGGGTTTCACCGACCCTTCAAACAGGGCGTAGCGGGTAATCATTTGAACTGTTCCTTATCGGGGCCTTTGAAATATTCCATCACCGCGGCCTGGTCCTCGCCGCCGATGCCGGCAGCCGTCAGCATGCGGTGAATTTCGGCACAGAGTGCCGTCATCGGCATGGAGGTGTGGCTGGTGCGTGCGAGATCGAGCGCGCCGTTGAGATCCTTGACCATGTTGTCGATCCGGCCGGTGCGGCGGTAATCCTTGCTGACAAAGCGCGGCATGTATTCCTGCAGAATGGCGCTGTCGGCACGTCCGCCGTTGAGCGCTTGCGGGATCTTTGCAGCGTCAACGCCGGCATCAAGTGCCAGTTGGGTGGCTTCAGCGACGGCGAGGAAGCCAAGCCCGCACAGCACCTGGTTGATCAGCTTGGTGGTCTGGCCGGCACCGCTTGGGCCCATATGGGTGTAATTGCTGGCGACATGGCGCAGCACGGTGTGGGCCTGTTCGACATCCGCGGCCTCGCCGCCTGCCATAAGGGTCAGCTCGCCGATCAGCGCTTTCGGTGCGCCACCCGATAAGGGGGAATCGACCCAGCGCAGGCCTTTTTCTGCGGCATCCGCGCTCAGTTGCCGCGTTGCCACCGGATCAATCGATGACATGTCGATGATGATCGTGCCGGGTTTCGCACCCTCGGCAACGCCTGCTTCTCCGAAGACGGCCCGGCGGACGATCTCGGGCGAATTGAGGCTAGTGATGACATACTCGGATTGGGCCGCGGCTTCAGCGGCGGAACTTGCGGCAACGGCACCCCTGGCCACCAGTTCCGCGACCTTTTCGGCGTCGAGGTCGAAAACGGCGAGCCGATTGCCTGTTTCCAGCAGGCGCGTTCCAATTGCGCCACCCATGGCGCCGGCTCCGATCAGGGCTACTTTCTCTGTCACGGTGTTTTTCCTTCCAGATGGCGGGTCGCCTGCGCGATGATGGCTTCAAGCGGCTGGTCTATATCGATGGATACCGAATCCTCGTCAGCTGCCAGCGGCTCAAGTGCGGCAAACTGGCTGTCGAGCAGGGCTGGCGGCATGAAGTGGTCCTTGCGGGCCTGCATGCGCCGGGCAATGATCTCGCGGGAGCCGCTGAGGTGGATGAACGAGACCATGGCGCCGGCATGGTGGCGGATCATGTCACGGTAGCCGCGTTTGAGCGCGGAACAGCCGATGATAAGCGGCGCCGGGCTGTTTGCGAATTCGCGACCTATCAGCTCGAGCCAGGGCCAGCGGTCTTCATCGGTCAGCGGATTGCCTGCGGACATCTTGTCGACATTGGCCTTCGGGTGCAGGGCGTCACCGTCAATGAAGCGGATACCGGTGCTCTGCCACAGGCCTTCGCCGACGCTGGTCTTGCCGCATCCTGAAACGCCCATGACAATTGCGTAGCGGGTCATCTCAGAGCGAAGCGGTGATGCCGCCGTCGACATAAAGCGTGTGGCCATTGACGAAGGAGCCGGCATCCGACGACAGGAAGATGCAGGCGCCGACGAGCTCCTCGACGTTGCCCCAGCGGCCGGCGGGCGTGCGTTTTTCAAGCCAGGCGCTGAACTCGGCATCGGCCACCAGAGCGGCATTGAGTGGAGTGTCGAAATAACCGGGCGCGATGGCGTTGCACTGAAGCCCATGTCTGGCCCAGTCGGTGGCCATGCCCTTGGTCAGATTGCCGACCGCGCCCTTGGTTGCGGTGTAGGGCGCGATCGAGGGTCGGGCCAGCGCGGTTTGCACCGAAGCGATGTTGATGATCTTGCCGCGCTTGCGCTCGATCATGTGGCGCGCCACGGCCTGGCCGACATTGAATACCGAGCTGATATTGGTGCGCAGAAGCGTCTCGAAGGCGTCGGCAGGAAAATCCTCAAGCGGCGCGCGATGCTGCATGCCTGCGTTGTTGACGCAGATATCTATCGCGCCTTCTGACGCCTCAAATTCGTCGATTGCTGCACGGGCTGCGGCATGGTCGGTGACATCAAAGGCAAGCTGATGAATGGTCGCGCCAGTGTCGGCCAGACGCGCGGCTGCATCAGCCAGCTTGGCCTTATCGCGTCCATTCAACACCAGATTTGCCCCGGCCTTCGCAAGGCCTGCAGCAAGCGCGTAGCCGATCCCCTGTGAAGATCCGGTAATGAGCGCGGTGCGCCCGCTCAGGTCAAACAGGCTGAGATCTGCCATCAGAAATTCCTCGCTAAATTGGTGTCGACATTGCAACATCAGGTCTATATGTTATCGATAACACAGTCAAGATTGATTACGGAGTTTGTAATGCCCGCTTCCACCTCTGCCGTCGAGATATTGCAGATTGGCCCCTATCCCGAATGGGATCAGCAGCCCCTCGACGCGGTCTTCACCATGCACCGATATTTTGAAGCAGACGACAAGAAAGCACTTCTTGCCGCCGTCGGTTCAAACGTGCGCGGCATCGCCACGCGGGGCGAACTGGGCGCCGACCGGGCCCTGATCGAAGCATTGCCGAAGCTGGAAGTGATCAGTGTCTATGGTGTTGGCTATGATGCTGTTGATCTGGCTGCCTGCCGTGAGCGCGGCATCCGGGTGACCAACACGCCGGATGTCCTGACCAAGGATGTTGCAGATCTGGGTGTGGCAATGATGATGGTGCAGTCGCGCGGCATGATTGGTGCAGAGAAATGGGTTCGGGACGGTTCCTGGGCTGCCAAGGGTCTTTACCCGTTGAAGAACCGGGTGTTTGGGCGGAAGGCCGGCGTTCTGGGTCTCGGGCGGATCGGGTTTGAGGTGGCGAAACGTCTTGCCGGCTTTGACATGGATATCGCTTATTCCGATGTATCGGCGAAGGATTATGCGCCGGACTGGACCTTCATCGAGAGCCCGGTCGAGCTTGCGCAACATGCCGACTTCCTGTTCGTGACCCTCGCCGCGTCGACACAAACCCGGCATATCGTTGGCCGTGAGGTGATCGAGGCTGTCGGACCCGAGGGCATGATCATCAATATCTCGCGCGCGGCCAATATCGACGAAGAGGCGCTTCTCGATGCGCTGGAGCAGGGACGCTTGGGCTCTGCCGCACTTGATGTTTTCGAGGGAGAGCCGAAGCTCAATCCACGTTTTCTGGAGCTGGACAATGTGCTGCTGCAGCCGCACCATGCCTCGGGAACATTCGAGACCCGCAAGGCGATGGGAAAGCTGGTTCGAGACAATCTGATCGCGCACTTCTCCGGCGCTGATCTTCTGACCCCTGTTCTGTGAGGATGTGCCATGCGCGCGATTATCATTCATGAAGCCAAGGATTTGCGCCTGGAAGACTATCCGGTCGAGATGCCGGGGCCGGGCGAAGTCGCCATCAAGCTTGCCAGCGGCGGCATTTGCGGCTCGGATCTGCACTATTATAACCACGGCGGATTTGGCGCGGTCCGTCTGAAGCAGCCGATGGTTCTGGGGCATGAAGTTTCGGGTCATGTCACGGCTTTGGGCGAAGGTGTCTCGAGCCTCGCTGTTGGTGACCTGGTCGCGGTTTCGCCGTCGCGTCCATGTGGACACTGCAGCTATTGCGGCCAGGGGCTGCGCAATCACTGTGAAAACATGCGGTTTTATGGCTCAGCAATGCCTTTCCCGCATATCCAGGGTGCGTTTCGCGAGCAGCTGGTGGCGTTGGAAAGCCAGTGCGTCAGGGCCGATGGATTGACGTCCGGTCAGGCGGCCATGGCCGAGCCGCTGTCAGTCTGCCTGCATGCAACGCGGCGGGCCGGCGATTTGCTGGGCAAACGGGTTCTGATCACCGGTTCAGGGCCGATCGGCACGTTGTGCGTGCTTGCAGCGCGGGCTGCCGGAGCGGTGGAGATCGTCGTCACCGATTTGTCGGATGCGGCGCTGAGCTATGCCAACAAGGTCGGGGCAGACCGTGTGATCAATACCGGCACGGACCCAGACGCGCTAAACGCCTATGCGGCGGGCAAGGGCAGTTTCGATGTTCTCTATGAATGCTCGGGCGCCGCGCCGGCGCTGGCCGGTGCAATTCCGGCGATGCGTCCTAGATCCGTAATCATGCAGCTCGGTCTGGGCGGCGACATGACGCTGCCCATACAGGCGATGACGGCCAAGGAAATCGATCTGCGCGGTTCCTTCCGCTTCCACGAGGAATTTGCCATGGCGGTCAGGCTGATGCAGGCGGGGCGGATCGATGTCGAACCGCTGATCTCGCACACGATGCCGATTGATGACGCGGTGGGGGCTTTCGAACTGGCCGGCGACCGGTCGCAGGCGATGAAGGTTCAGCTCAGTTTTCAGTAAGCCGGCACGGCTGAACTAACCGCCAAGCCTGGTCCCCCCGTTCAATGCATTGCTGGGAAGAGCTTGGGACCAAACATCCCCCGGAAATGTAAAAAGCCCGATCTGCAACAGATCGGGCTTTTCTGTGCGGCGGTTATCTGCTCCGCCGGTGTCTGATCGGATCAGTTGGCAGAAGCCGCCTCGATCGCCTTGATCAGGGTGTCGCCATTGTCGGCGATGAAAGCCTCCCAGACCGGCTTGACCTTTGCCTGGAATGCGGCGCCGTCGACGTCGCGGTTGACTTCCATGCCTTCAGCTTCGAGTGCTGCGATCATTTCGTCTTCCTTGGCGATCGAGAGTTCGCGCTGCATGTCGACTGCTTCCGATGCGACTTCGAGCACGATCTTCTGCTGCTCCTCTGTCAGGCCGTTGAACTTGTTGAGGTTCATCGCGACCGCCAGTGGAGAGTAGGAGTGGTTGGTCAGGCTGAGATATTTCTGCACTTCATAGAACTTGAAGGACAGGGTCACGCCGATCGGGTGGTCCTGGCTGTCAACAACGCCGGTTTCCAGCGCGGTGTAGAGCTCGGCGACCGGGATCTGCTGCGGGTTGGCGCCGAGTGCGGCAAACATGTCGTTGAGCGCCTTCGAGTTGTTCACGCGCATCTGCAGACCCTCGACATCCGCCGGTGTCTTGATCGGGCCTTTGTTGTTGGTCATGTTGCGGTAGCCGTTTTCCGGAAAGCCAAGTCCTTTCAGGCCATGCTGTTCAAACTGGCCGAGAACCGACTGACCAACTTCACCATCGAGAACCTTGTAGGCTGTCTCGCGGGTCGGGAACATGAAGGGCAGGGTGAAAGCGGCGGATTCAGGCATCAGGCCGGAAAAGTTGTTCAGGCCGACCATGGTGACGTCGATGATGCCGGAGCGAGTGCCGTCGATCATGGCGGCATCGTTGCCCAGCTGGCCCTGCGGGAAGATCTGCACCTTCACTTCGCCGCCGGTGCGTTCTGCAACCTGTTCCTGGAAGAATGTAGCGAGATCCTGCTGCAGATCGGTTTCCGGCGCTGCGTGGGCAAATTTGAGGGTGGTTTCAGCCAGCGAGGCGGTGGTTGCCGTCAAGGCCAAAACGGAGCCGATAAGGGCTGCTTTGAGTGTCTGTTTCATGTTTAGTCTCCTCCGAGTTTATCCGATGAAAAACTTCATCGGCATGATGATGATGTCCGGGAACACAACGAAGAGAACCAGGAGCACCAGGTAAGCGAGAATGAACGGCCAGCTGCCGCGAACAGCCGCGGACATCGGCACGCGGCCGACGCCGCAGACAACGTTCAGAACGGTGCCGACCGGCGGGGTGATCAGGCCAATCGAGCAGTTGATGACGAACATGAGACCGAAATAGACCGGATCAATGCCTGCGAGCTTGATGACAGGCATCAAGAGCGGAACGAGGATCAGGATGGTCGGTGACAGATCCATCACCATTCCAACCAGCAGAACGAGGATCATGATGGCGGCCATCAGCAGGCGTGGGTTCTCCACCAGCGGTCCGAGCAGCGTTGCAAGCTGCTGCGGCAATTGCGCAACTGTGATCAGCCAGGCGGCGACCATGGCGCAACCGACGAGGAACATCACCATTGCAGTCGCGCGGCCTGCATTGACCAGGATTTCAAACAGCAGTTTGAGCGTCATCTCGCGGTAGATGAAGGTGGTCACAAACAACGCGTAGACAGCGGCAACGACTGCGGCCTCGGTCGGGGTGAAGATCCCGAAGCGGATGCCGCCGATGATGATGATTGGCAGGAACAGCGCCCAGATGCCGTCGCGAAACGCGGCGATGCGCTCCTGCCTGTCGGCCTTCGGGAACGCTTCCACATTCTCCGACCGCATCAGGTAGCCCCAGACGAGCATCAGGGTCGTGCCCATGATCAGGCCAGGAACGACACCGCCCAGAAACAGATTCTTGATCGAGATGTTGCCTGCAACGCCCACCAGGATGAGTGGCAGCGACGGCGGAATGACAGGGGCAATGATGCCGCCGGCGGCCAGCAAGCCAACGGACCGGCCTTCCGGGTAGCCTGCCTTGCGCATCATCGGATATAGGATCGAGACCAGAGCGGCAGCGTCGGCGACTGCCGAGCCCGAAAGACCTGCCAGCAGAATGGCTGTCAGGATCGCAACATAGCCCAGTCCACCTTTTCTGTGACCCAGCAACGCCATGGCCATGCGGACGATCCGCTTGGACAGCCCGCCGCGGGACATGACTTCACCGGCCACGAGAAAGAACGGGATCGCCAAGAGCGGGAAGCTGTCAACGCCGTTGATCAGAGCCTGGGCAAGAATGTCGGTGCTGAAAAGGTCCATTTGCAGCATCAGTGCGATGGCTGCCAGAAGCAGTGCAAACGCGACCGGTAATCCAAGCAGGATCGAGCCCAGAAGCACGCCCAGAAACAAAGCCAAAGTCATTCGGGTTGAACCTCATCCCTGGGGTCGCGCAATGCATCAGGATTGATGATGCGCACCAGCGCAATGACCGTCATGGCCACGGAGGAGACAACGCCTGCCAGATAGAACAGCGCCGACGGCAGGCCGGTGAGTTGTGAAATGTTGTTCCAGTTGGCATTCATCTGGTTGAACGCGCCCCAGAACAGCATCAGAACTGCGAACAGGATCACGGCATAAGACAGACGGCGAAGGAACGGAACGGCGCGCGGAAACAGGGCTTCGCTGAACTCGGCGACGGCGAGGTGTTCATTCCGGCGCAGCACCACAGCGGCCCCGAGCATGACCAGCCAGACGAGGCCAAGCCGGGACAGTTCCACGGAGGGGCGCAGTCCGGATTGAAAGCCGTAACGCAGAACGACATTGGTAAAGACCAGCGCAATCATGATCACGAGAGTCAGCGCCATCACAATGTCTACGAAACGCCATAGCGTGTTGAAAAATCTCACAGCTCTCCTCCGAGAGTGGTTTTCAATTGCACATGTTATCGATAACAGAGGTATCGATAACATGTTGTGCTGTCAACGATAGATTTTCCCGAGACTTTTCGGGTTGGTGGCCTGATGGGGCTACGTGAGAGGCGTTGCCGTGCTCATGCCTGAAAGAGGTGAGCCCAGGTCACCGCTCCCTCGGTGGCTGCGGCAATGGCCGCACGCACAGCGTCCGGTGTGGCACTCGAGGGACTACCGGACGACGCCGCAGTGAGCGCTTTGGCGCTGGCGCTCTTGAGGCTGAGGAATTTCGCGCCGGAAGGACCGCTTCGGGCATGTCGAATGCACTGGCCGACTGATGCGACGGCAAGATCGGGTCGGGCGGTGCATTCGGTTGGTTCGATGTAACTGTCCGGCTCAGGGCGCCGTCAGAAATGCCTCAAGCGCTGAAAGCTCAGGCTGACGGATCTCGTGGCCGCCGTCATGGAAGCTGGTTTGCAGAGCGCTGCCCTGTGCCGTGAAATAGCGCGCAAGGCTCTCGGTCAGCGGAAAAGGACAGATTGGATCGCGGTGCCCGGCCGTGATCAGGACCCGGGTGCCGGCAAGACCGGAATTGGCCTCTGGCGTCCACGGGATCAACGGGTGAAGCAGGGCAATCCGGTCGAACAGCTTCGGATGCTTGAAGGCGACGGAAGCGAGAATGTTGGCGCCGTTGGAATAGCCCAGCCCATAGACTGGATGACCGGGATTCGCTGCCTTGTGGCTGGCGATAAACTCTGCCATCTTCTCGGTTCGTTCGGCGAGGTCTTCCATGTCGTAGACGCCTTCGGCCGCGCGGCGGAAAAAGCGCAGGGCGCCGTTTTCCGACACGTCTCCGCGCGGCGAGATGAGGCCGGCGTCAGGGAGGATCTGGCCGACCAGCTCGGAAAACTGGTGCTCGTCACCACCGGTGCCGTGAAAGGCGAAAACCAGCGGGGCATTGGCAGCAGGGGCTTTTGTCAGGGCATGGTAGTGGGATGTTGTCATGATGGCCTCCGGCAGCGGGAGCGAACTCCCGCCTTCAAGATTCAGTCGGTGATCGGCTCGAGCAGCTGTTCGATCTGCTGACGGTGTTGCTCATAGCGGGTCGGCAGCTTGAGGCTCTCGCCCAGATGGGCGATGTCTTCGTCGCGGTCGAAGCCCGGCTCGTTGGTCGCAACCTCGAACAGCACACCGCCCGGCGTGCGGAAATAGATGGCCCAGAAATAGTCGCGGTCGATCACCGGCGTGACCTGGTAACCGGTGTCCATCAGCGCCTTGCGGACCTCGAGCTGGGCTGCCCGGTCTTCCACCGCAAAAGCAATATGATGCACCGAGCCTGCTCCCTGTCGCGCATCGCCGGCACCGGGTACGGCTTCGATGTCGATGACATCCGCACCATTGCCGCCTTCGATGGAAAAGCGGGTGTGGTTGCCCTGGTTGTCGATCTGCTGATAGCCCATAAAGCGAAGCAATTCGCCGGTGGCAGCGGCATCCTTGATCCTGAGGCTAGCGCCGCGAAATCCCTGGATGGCTTCTGATGCGGCTATGTCGTTGTGCTGCCAGCCTGTGCGGCTGTCGCCGTCTATCTCGATCAGTGAAAAGCTGTCCTGGTCCGGGCCGTCGAAGCGGAGCCGTTTTTCGCCAAAGACCTCACTCTCGGCCAAACCGGTGACATCCTGGGCCACCAGCCGGTCTTTCCAGAAATCAAGTGTGCCTTTGGGCACGGTAAAATAGGTGTCGCCGACTTCGCCCGCACCCTGATGACCCTGTGCGATGTTGGGGAAGGGAAAATAGGTCATCACCGATCCCGGTGTGCCGAACTCGTCGCCATAATAGAGATGGTAGACATCGGGCGCGTCGAAATTGACGGTTTTCTTGACCCGGCGCAGGCCAAGCTTCTTGGTGAAGAAGTCGCTGTTTTGCTGCGCGTGGCCGGCCATCGAAGTGACGTGATGCAGGCCCTTGATTTGCGTGATCATGATGATTGGTCCTTTCGATAGCGAGGCAATTTGTTGTGCTGTGATCAAGATGGTGCAGACCGGCGCGAAATTGAATGGCAATAATATTGACAATATTGTTGCAGAATTCGTAATAATCAGAAATGCACGAGTTCTCTCAAATCAAGGCATTTCTGGCTGTCGCCGAGCTTCACAGTTTTGTCGCTGCGGCGCGGCTCTTGTCGATGACGGCGCCTTCGGTCACGCGCGCCGTCAGTGCACTGGAAGACCGGCTCGGGGTGCAATTGCTGCTCAGGACCACCCGGCAGGTGTCACTGACTTCGGCCGGGGCGATCTATGCGGCCCGTGTCAAACCGTTGCTTGCCGAGTTCGAAAAGGCCGGCGAAGAAGTACGCGAGCAGCAGGGAGAGGCCGCGGGACTGCTGCGGATCAATGCGCCAATGTCACTGGGACTTCAGGTGCTGCCCGATGTGGCATCCGGGTTTCGCGTTGAATATCCGGATACAACGCTTTCCTTCAGCCTGACCGACCGTTTTGTCGACATCGTTTCCGACAAGTTCGATCTCGCTATCCGGATATCACAGGCGCCCAAGGACAAATCGACGATCTGGCGCAAGATCTGCCTGGTGCGGCGCGTGCTGGTTGCCTCTCCGGGCTATCTTGCGGCCTTTGGCAGCATCAACCGGCCCGAAGATCTCCACAGCCATGCCTGCATTGCCTATGATGAGGAAGCGGTCAGCGAAACCTGGGAGCTCTCCAGCGCTGGCCGGACCCACAAGGTCAGGGCCGGGCAGGCGCTTGCCGGCAACAATGGCGATCTGATTGCGCGGCTGGCTGAAAATGGCGAAGGCGTGGCGCTGCTGCCGCTGTTCATCGTCGAGCCGGCGCTGTCCGGCCAGCGGCTGCAACAGGTTCTGCCTGACTGGGAACCGACGCCGCTGTGGTTGACACTGTACTATCCACCCTATGAGCGATTGCCGCTGCGGGTGAAGAAATTTTCGGATTTCTTCGAAAACTACGTCACCCGTATTCGTGCGCTCTGAGCTGTTCTCAGGAACCTGCTTTGTACTTTTTGGCGTGCGCGCGCATGGCGCCTGCAAAAAGCGTGACATCAATCCCGACGCCCAGGAAATTGGCGCCTGCCTCGCGGCAATCGGCAATGTATTGAGGGTCCAGAGACAGCACGCCGGCGATCTTTCCCGCAGCACGGATTCGCTTGAGCGCGTCCAGCACGGCGTTTTTGACCTCGGGTTCAGCCGGTTTGCCGATATGGCCCATGTCGGCTGCCAGATCGGAGGGGCCGATGAAGACGCCATCGATGCCGTCGATCGCCAGAATTCCGTCCAGTGCTTCAAGACCGGCGCGGCTTTCGACCTGCGCCAGAACGCAAATCTGATCGTTGGCGGTGGTCAGGTAGTCTGGGATGGCGGCAAATTTCGAGGCGCGGGCAAGCGCCGAGCCGACACCGCGGAACCCCAGCGGCGGATAGCGGGTAGCGCGGAAGATCTGCTCGGCTTGCGCGGCACTTTCAACCATCGGGATCAGCAGTGTCTGCGCGCCGATATCCAGCGCCTGCTTGATCTTTGCCGGGTTATCGTCGGGCAGCCGAAGCACGGCGGATGATCCGCTGGCTTCGAGCACGGCCAGTTGTGCGGCCATTGACCTTATGTCGTTTGGCGCGTGCTCGCCGTCGATCAGCAGCCAGTCGAAACCTGCTGTGGCCGAAATTTCCGCCAGATAAGGCTCGGCCATGCCAAGCCAGCATCCGATCAGGGCCTCACCGGCCTGAAGGCGGCGCTTGAGAGTGTTTTCGGGAGCGGGCATGGGAATTCCTCAGCTGAATGAAACGGACACCGACCCGAATGCACCGAAATCGGCGTCGAAGGTCGAGCCGGATGGTGCCTCGATGGGGCGGATGAAGGAGCCGGACAGGACAATGTCGCCGGCTGACAGGCCGTGGCCATATTGCGCAAGACGATGGACCAGCCACAGGATGCCGCTCACCGGATCGTTGAGGACACCAGCACCGAGGCCGGTTTCCTCGACAACGCCGTCACGGCTGACGATGGCGCCGACCCAACGCAGATCAAATGCGCCGATGGCATGACGTTCCTCGCCCAGCACAATGCCGGCATTGGCGGCGTTGTCGGAGATGGTGTCGGTGATGATCCGGGCTTTTCCGGTTTCAGGATCGGCCCGGAGAATGCGGGTGTCGAGAATTTCAAGCGACGGTGCGACGTGATCGGTGGCAGCCAGCACATTGTCGCGGGTGACATGTTCGCCGGCGAGATCGGTCTTCATGATGAAGGCAATCTCGGCCTCGATCCGGGGCTGAATGAAGCGGCCGGCAGGGATTGCCGCGCCGTTGGCAAACAGCATGTCTTCCAAGAGCACGCCGCTGTCGGGCGTGGTGATGTTGAGCGCCTGCTGCATTGCGCGGCTGGTCAGGCCTATCTTCCAGCCGATGACAGCAAGCCCGGCGGAGCGCTTTTTCGCAACAAGGGCGGACTGCACCGCGTAGGCATCGTCGAGTGTCATGCCGGGATAGGCAAGGCTCAGGAGCCCACACTGGATGCCGGTTTTCTCGGCCTCGAACAGGCGGTTCGCTGCCTCTGCGGTCTGGTCCGGGGTCATTCGTCCACCACCCCGTTGCGCAAGATGCCTATGCCGTCGGCCTCGATCTCAATCGTATCGCCGGGGACCAGCCACACAGGTGGATCGAAGCGCGCGCCGGCGCCGGTCGGGGTTCCGGTGACGATGATGTCGCCGGGCACCAGTGTGGTGAAGGTCGAGATATAGGCGATCTGGCGAGCAACGGGGAACAGCATACGGCCGGTGCGGTCGTCCTGCCGGGTTTCGCCGTTGACGCGGGTCTGAAGATGCACGTCGACGATCTGATCTGGACTGGTGAAAGGCACCAACCACGGACCCATGGCGCCTGAGCCGTCCCAGTTCTTGCCCTGGGTCACGTTGAATTTTGCATGCCGTACCCAGTCGCGCAGCGTGCCCTCGTTGCACAGCGTAAGGCCAGCGATGTGAGAGAGTGCCTCGGCTTCCGGGATCCGGCGCCCGCCCTTGCCGATCACGATGGCGATCTCGCCTTCATAGTCGAGCTGCGGGGTTTCGGGCGGCCGGGTCAGTGGCGTCTCGTGGCCGACAAAAGAGCGCGGGAAACGGATGAACAGGCTCATGTTCGGTGGCGCTTCCTGGCCGTCCTTATACTCGGCATTGCGATCAGGAAAATTCACGCCAACGCAGATGATCTTTTCCGGATCAGGCACGGGGATGTTCCAGCGGAAAGACCCGTCGGCATGGGTAACCGGCTTTCCCTCAGCAGCCTTGAGCACGGTTTGGATCGCATCCGTCTCGATAACGTTGCGCAGGGTTTTCCATTGCGGGAACTCCTGCGACAGCGCGATCATGCCGCCGTCGGTGGCAACTCCCCAGAACTGCTGGTTGTCAGCGGTGAATGTGGCCAGTTTCATAGGCTTCTCCCATGCAGATCCGGATTGAGGCGGACGAGTTCAGACAGGTTCATCGTGCTCACGGCGCAATGATGGGCTGCGATTTGAGATCGCTTTCCACCAGATCTGCACCTTCGAATGTCGATCCCAGCTCAAACCAGCTGCGTGGCGCGGGTGCGCCCCAGAGTGTCTGGCGCTGGGGATCCTTGAGATCCCATTTGATCGGCTCGTGGTCAGGGTCGATGGTCTGATAGTCCGAGCAATAGATTTCGGTGCGATGACCGTCCTTGTCGCGCAGATAGAGGAAGAAGGCATTGGAAATGCCATGGCGACCGGGACCGCGTTCGATGTTGCTGACATAGCCTGTCGTCGACATCAGATCGAGCAGGTCGATGATGTTGAGCGGTGTCGGCACCCAGAACGCGGTGTGATGCAGCCGGGGGCCTGTGCCGTTGGTAAAGGCGATGTCGTGAACGCCGCCCTTGCGGTGCATCCAGGCGGCCCAGCTGCGGCCGGTCTCCGCGTCTTCGGTATATTCGCTGACGCGGAACCCGATGTCGCTGTAGAATTTGATGCTCTCATCGACATTGGACGAGAACAGGTTGAAGTGGTCAATGCGCAGCGGTTTGACACCACGATAGAGCTTGTACTTCTGGTGAACGGGCTCCAGCCGGTCCATCTTGGCGTAGAATTCCAGTGGCACGCCAAACGGGTCGCGGGTGCTCAGAACACGGCCCATGAACGGGCGCTCGATCCAGGAGGTCGGCAGGTCGCGGGACTTGAACCAGGCTTCGGCTTTGTCGAGTTCTTCCTCGCTCCAGACCTTGAAGCCCAGCACGCCGACGGATGGTTCGGCTGCCTTCTTGAGGATCATGCAGTGGTGGCCGCGTTCTTCCATGGCCCGAAGGTAGATCGTCTCTGAATCTTCATGGGTGACCTGAAGGCCAAGCGTGTCGACATAATAGCCGCGTGACCAGTCAAGGTCGGTGACCCGAAGCTCGGTGTGGCTCAGCCGGACGATGTTGAAGGGCGGGTTCAGGTTTGATGCGGGAATAGGCATGATATCTCCTCCTCAGGCGCCCAGTCGCTGAATCTTGTGCTGGCCCAGGGCAAAGGCCACATTCTTCTGTTCCATGTAAAATTCGAACGACCATTGCCCGCCGTCGCGGCCGATCCCGCTTGATTTGACACCGCCAAAGGGTGTCGGCAGGTGGCGGACATTTTCCGAATTGACCCAGATCATTCCGGCCTCAAGTGCATCGGAGAACCGCAGTGCGCGGGTGACATCATTGGTCCAGATATAACCGGTGAGTCCGTACTGGACGTCATTTGCAATCGCCAGCGCCTCTGCCTCGTCCTTGAAACGGATAGAGGTCAGGAACGGACCAAAAACTTCCTCCTGGGCTATGCGCATGGTGGTGTCGGCATGGGTGAACAGCGTTGGCTGAATGAACCAGCCTGCGTCGCCGATCCGTTCGCCGCCGGCCGCCAGCTTGGCGCCATCGGTCTTGCCGATACCTACATATTCGGTGACCTTGTCGAAATGCACCTTGTGGATCAGCGGTCCGATCTCGGTGGCCGGGTCGAGCGGGTGGCCGACCTTGATGTTGTTGACCCGTTCGGTGAGCTTGGCTTCGAACTCGTCGGCGATGTTGTCCTGCACCAGCAACCGGCTTGAGGATGTGCAGCGTTCGCCGTTGAGCGAGTAGATCATGAAAATTGCAGCATCAAGCGCACGGTCGAGATCTGCGTCATCGAAAACGATGACCGGGTTCTTGCCGCCGAGTTCGAAGTGGACCCGCTTGAGCGTGTCGGCTCCCTGTTTCATGATCATCGAGCCGGTGCGGCTCTCGCCGACAAAGGCGATGGCCTTGATATCGGGATGCTCGGTCAGGGCCTTGCCTGCGTCTTCGCCAAAGCCGTTGACCAGGTTCCAGACACCGGCAGGAAGACCAGCCTCATGGGCAATCTCCGCCAGGATACGCGCGGTCAGCGGGCTGAATTCGGCGGGCTTGTGGACCACTGTGCAGCCAGCGGCCAGCGCAGGGGCGATCTTCCAGGTGGAGAGCATGAAAGGCGTGTTCCACGGGGTGATGACCCCGACCGGGCCAATCGGGTTGCGGCTACTGACATTGAGATGGGTCTTGGTCGGCAGCGACTGACCATCGCGGGCGCTGGGTGCCAGATCGGCGTAGTAGCGGAAATTCTCGGCGCCGCGCAGAGCTGCCTTGGACATGAAGCGATAGGCCTGGCCGGTGTCCCAGCATTCGCACAGCGCGATTTCCTCGGCGCGTTCGACAATCAGATCGGCGATCTTGTGCAGAATCTTCTTGCGGGCTTCGCCGCTCATCGCGGCCCATGCGGGGAAGGCGGCTTTCGCTGCCTTGGCGGCAGCATCGATATCGGCTGCGGTTCCCTTGGCGACGGTGCAGATCAGGCTTTCGTCGACCGGAGAGCGGGTCTCGAAGGTTTGCCCCGGGGCGACGTCCTGTCCGTTGATCAGGTTAAGGATGCCTTTGTCGCGAAAGCGGGCCAGATGGCTGTCGAGCTTGACCAGGTGTGTGGAAAGATCGCTCATGTGTGTTCTCCCGGAAGATATTTGCGGATCGAACTGGCCTTGGGGCTCAATTCAGGATCGATGTCGCGCATCTCGAGCGACAGCATGAAAGAAGAGGTGGTCATGACGTCGGCGCAGAACGCTTCCGCCGCAGCAAAGATATGCTCTGTGGCCTGTTTCTTGGCTTCATCGGGACGTCCTGCTCGCAGGCGGATCGACATGTCGAGAAAGGCGTGATCGGGATTGCCGTCGGCGATCAACCAGTGATCGCAGGCCGTTGCCCGGATGCGGATGCCTGCCAGGGGGAAAACGCCGGTTTCCATGGCTGCGTCACGAATGACAGTCAGCAGCTCGGCAATGTTCAGCCGTTTCTCAAGATTGGCTGAGTAGTCGATATGAAAATGCGGCATGCTCCAATCCTTCCAGATGATTGCTTTGTTAAGTAATATTAGTTGCTAAGTCAACCATTGTGTTGCAAGCTCCTCGCATCTTATCGTGGAGCCCGTAAATCAGCATGGACAAGCCAGACCCCAGTTCGGTCCCCGTCTCGAACGATTTTGGGGCGACGTCCCGTTCCCTGCCGATCGCACTGTTGCGTGCGCGCGAACGCATCATGGTTCCGATCCGGGAGATGTTGCAGCAAAGCGGGATTTCGGAGCAGCAATGGCGCATTCTCCGGGTACTGGACGAGGCTGGCGGAATGGAGCAGACGGCGATTGCGCACGCGGCCTGCCTTCAGCTTCCCAGTCTGACGCGAATCCTCAAATCCATGGAAGCGGACGGGTTGGTGGCGCGCAGGACCGATGAGGCGGACCGGCGTCGAACCGTGGTCAGCATCACTGGGGAGGGAAGGGCGCTGATTGCCCGGCACCGTGCCCGCAATGCCGAAATCTTTGCGACCATAGAAGCGGAATTTGGTCGTGAGAAGCTCGATCTTCTGCTCGACCTGCTCGACGAGTTGCAGCAGACCCGGACCTGAGACCGGCCTGGCGCCTGCGGAATCACGCAGCTCCGGTCGAGAGCCCGTCGAACAATGATGTTTCTGCAAGCGCCGTTCGATAGGCATCGACGAGATGGGCGGCGTGATCATCGATGAGCCTTTCCGCTTCTTCGACATTCTTTCTGCGGCACGCATCTAGCAAAGCCAGGTGCTCAGTCATCGAGCGCTCCAGGGTCTCGTTCATGATTGTGAAGAGATGGGTTCGCAGCGCCATCAGCGGACCAATCGTGCGCTTGTAGGATGAGATGATGGAGTGGTTACCGCCGCTCCGGATGATCGAGTTGTGAAAATCGATATCGCCCTTGGTGTAATCGAGTGCATTGCCGCGTTGCGAGGCTTCGCTCATTGTCTTGCAGGCGGCGGTCAGGCTCTTGAGCAGGGCCGCATGATTGAACGCGATGGCCTTGCGAGCCGATGCCTTTTCCAGAATGCAGCGATGCTCGCAGATTTCATCCACGGCCTTGAGATCGGGGGTGAAGACAAATGAACCTCGTTTGGGCGAAATTGTGACAAGCCCCTCCACTTGAAGGGCTGCAAGCGCGTCGCGCACCGGCGAGCGGCTGATGCCGAACATGTCGGCCAGGCGCTGTTCAGACAGCTTGCATCCCAAGGGCAATTCACCGGCGATGATGGCATCGCGTATCCGGTCCACGGTGACTTCCATCAGGGAGGTTGGCGGGGCGATTGGTCTCAGGAGGCTGCTCATAGGAAAATCTAACATGGTACATGGTTCTTGACAATCTCATCTGCCATGTACCATGTTAGTTTGCAATCGACCAAATCTTGCCTGAAAAGGCGTGTCGTGCGGAGGAGTGCAGCGTGAGCCAGGCCGTAAGGATTGCAGGGAGTCCCGCCGAGGGTTTTGTCGACGAACTTCGGCGGATTGCTGGCGCACGCCATGTGTTCACCGACCCTGCAGACATGGCCGGATATCTCACCGACTGGACCAGCCAGTATTCCGCGAATGCCGTGGCCGTGGTCCGGCCCGCGGATGTGGAACAGGTCTCGCACATCGTCAAACTCTGCGGCTCTGCGGGAGTGGCGATCATTCCGCAGGGTGGAAACACCAGCCTTGCCGGCGGCGGGGTACCTTCAAAGGGCGTGGCCTCGATCGTCGTGTCGCTGTCGCGCATGCAGGCCATTCGCCACTTCGATGAAGCCGGGCGGACCGTTGTGGCGGAGGCGGGCGTGGTTCTCGAAACGCTGCAATCCTATGTGGACGAGCGAGATCTCCAGTTCCCCTTGACTTTCGGTGCCAAGGGCAGTTGCACACTGGGTGGAAATCTGGCGACCAATGCCGGCGGCTCCAATGTGGTTCGATACGGAAATACCCGCGAGCTTTGCCTCGGCCTCGAGGCGGTGCTGCCCGACGGCTCCATTTTCAACGGCCTGACCGGCTTGCGCAAGGACAATACGGGCTATGATCTCAAGGATCTGCTGATCGGATCCGAGGGAACGCTCGGCATCATTACTGCGGCCGTGTTCAAGCTCTATCCCAAACCGCTGACCCGGGTTACAGCGCTGCTGTCAATGGCTTCGGTGGATTCGGCCATTCGTGCACTCAACCTGGTTCAGGACCGGACCGGTCATTCGATCGAGGCGTTCGAGTACATTCCGCAGCCGGTGCTGAGCGCGGTCGAAAGGGCCTTTCCAGTGCTTAAGTCGCCGCTGCAGGGGCCGGTTGAAACCGGGGTGCTGATGGAAGTCGGCTCTAGCCGCCTGTCGGACGGCAGAACCGATGTCGACGGGTCCAATCAGCTTGTCGCAGAGCTTCTCTCTATCTTTGAAGAATTGATGGAGTCGGGCGATATCCTCGACGCTGTGATCGCGCAGTCCGAGCAGCAGCGCGCGGATCTGTGGCGCATGCGGGAGCTGGTGCTGGAATCGATCATGGCCTACGGAGCGGCTTATCATTTCGACATCTCGCTGCCGCTCGCAAATGTTTCCTGGTTCCTGAGGGAAATGGATATCACGGCAGCCGAGCTAGGGTTTGAGACGCTGACCATTGGTCACCTGGGCGATGGAAATCTTCACTATGCGCTGGTCTCGGCGGACCGCGAGGCATGGGATGGCTTGCCGCTCGGCGAGGCCAAGACGAGGGCGTTCGCGTTGCTCAAGCAACTCAATGGTTCCTTCAGCGCCGAACACGGAATCGGGCAAAGCAAGCTCGATGTCATGCGCGCCTTGAAGGAACCTGCGCAGCTCGATGCCATGCGGGCCATCAAGCATGCGCTTGATCCTGACAATGTGATGAATCCCGGCCGGCTCGTTCCGGCGGCGGAGTGAAGAGCCGGGTGGCATGACACGACAAAAAGGGAGGTTGACCATGAAAGACAGCAATTCTTGCGTAGCCGGGATGTCCGCAGGGGCGTGGCTGAAAACCACCTCGGGCATGGCGCTGATCGCCGGCATGCTGGCGGTCTCCGGCGCGCCGAACGCATCCGCGCAGTCCTTGTTTGACGGCTGCCCGTCGGGGCAGATCCTTGAGCGGTTCGAGGAATTCGGCCGCAGCGGCAAGATGCCGCCGGATCTGGGCAAATGGCTCAACGATGCTCAGGCCCAGAAGGTCGAGCCGTGGAAGCCGTTCGACAATGTGGAATATGTCGGCGTGTGCTGGGTCTCGTCCTGGCTCATTCAGACCGACGATGGATATGTGCTGCTTGATACGCTTTACGGCCCGTTCATCGGCCAGCTGATCGAAAATCTCAAATCCACCGGGGTCGATTTCGCGGACATCAAATATGTGCTGATGACGCATGGCCATTTTGACCATGTCGGTGGCGCTGCTGCGCTTAAACCGCTTCTGCCCAATGCAAAATTCGTCATGACGCAGGGTGGTTGGGACGAGGCTATCGAGTCGGCCACGAAATCCGAAGGCACACCACGCGCCTGGAAAATGATCGAGCAGGATGTGGTGGTCGAGGATGGCGATACCATCGAGCTGGGCGGTAACACCTTCAAGGTGATCGAGACGCCGGGCCATACATGGGGAACGGCATCCTACAGCTACGACGTCAAGGATGGTGACGACACCTATCGCGCCATCACAATCGGTGGTCTCGGCCTCAATGCCATCGACGGCCCGCCTCAGGTGGAAGCCTATATCGAAAGCGTGGACCGGGTCCGTGCCCTCGTCGAGAGCGGTGACGAGAAGGTCGAAGTACATCTGACCACGCACGGATTTTCCAACGATCTGGACGAAAACCGTCAGAAGCTTCTGGCGCGAAAACCAGGTGAGCCGAACATCTTTGTCGATCCGCAAGCGCTTCTCAGCCAGGTCGAGACGCTGCGCGCGGGTGCAGTGGAACGGCTGGAGATTGAAAAGAACAAGTGAGGGCCTGGCTGAAGTTCGGTCTGGCCGGGCACTCTGTCGTCAGGGCGTCTGGCCAACCGGCCGCTTCAGGCGTGTTTGCAACGGGTGTTGCTGCCAGAACCGACCGGTTTTTGAGCGGCATGCGCAACAACAATAATTGTTCATTGACATAACAATTATTGTTGTCCACAGTTTGCTTGAAGAGGAATGGGACTGGATGGTGAGGCGTCCAAGGTATCGGCTTGGCGGCTTGACGACCCCGGCGCGCCAGAGGCAGTGCCTGAGGAAACGACCCATCACGAAGTATCGGTCTTTGATCGGGCAGACGCCACGCATAAGCATGGGTGGCGGGAGCTCATCCAAGGCAAAGCAGATCAGAGCGGGGAATAGACCCCGTTCCTAGTGAACGGATCTCCGGATCCAGAGGAGGAGTAACGAAATGAGCAAATTCAACGTTTCACGCCGTCATGTGCTTGGCGGAATGGCAGCAGTGCTGGCCACCCCGGCTTTCATCAGGAATGCAAGGGCAGCCGAAGTCACTCTGCGTCTGCACCATTTCCTGCCGCCGGTAGCGCCGATGCACTCGAAGTTCTTCGTGCCGTGGGCAAAGGAAATCATGGATGCATCCAATGGCGCCATCGAAGTCCAGATTTTCCCGGCCATGCAGCTTGGTGGCAAGCCTCCGCAGCTGGCTGACCAGGTCAAGAACGGCATCGTCGATATCGCCTGGGCGCTGCCGACCTATACGCCCGGCCGTTACCCGGTTGCTGAAACCATGGGCCTGCCGTTCATGGTCACCAATGCTGAAAAGACCTCTGTTGCGCTTCACAAGCTGATGGATGAATTCGGTGGCGATGAATATGCCGGCATGAAAAACCTCGCCTACTGGAGCCATGACGGCGGCAAGCTGCATATGCGCGACAAGGCCATCCGCACTGCAGCCGATCTCGAAGGCATGAAGATCCGCAGTCCGAACTCGGCAATGGGCGAACTGCTGGAATCGATGGGCGCAGAACCGGTGTTCTTCCCGGTCACCGAAATGGTTGTCGGTCTGAGCAACGGCGTCATCGACGGCTGCTGCCTGCCTTACGAAGTGGTGCCGCCGTTCAAGCTGCAGGAACTGACCAAGTTCTCCTGCGAGGCAGCTCCGGGTGCGCGCGGTCTGTATGCAAACACCAACACGCTGTTGATGAACCAGGGCACTTACGAAGGGCTGTCGGACGATCTGCGCGGTGTCATCGACGCCAACAGCGGCATTGCGCTGTCGCAGCGTATCGGCAAGACCTTCGATGAGTTCGAGGCCGTCGGCCGCGGTATCGTCGAGAAGAACGGCAACGAGATTGTCGAAATCGCAACTGACGAGATCGCCAAATGGCAGGAAGCATCCAAGCCGGTCTATGCCAATTGGGAGAAGACTCTCAACGATGCAGGCCATGACGGCGCGGCAATCATTGCCCGCGCCAACGAACTGCTGGACAGCTAAACATGTCCGGTTGGTCCAGTCTCTGGCCGGCGCAGCAGGGGGGGTATTCCCCCCTGCACACCTGGCTGCTGCGGCTCGCGACGCTGTCGGGTGCGCTGGGCGGCGCTGTGATCTTGACGGTTGCGCTGATTGTCACAGTGTCGGTTCTGATGCGCAATATCGGCTTGCGCGGGATATCCGGCGACTTCGAGCTTGTGCAGATGTCCTGCGTCTATGCGGCCGGGCTGTTCCTGCCGCTGTGCCAGCTGAACAAGGGCCATGTCATGGTCGACCTGTTCACCAACTGGCTGCCTGAAAAGATGGTCATGCGGATCGACCAGTTCTGGACGCTTGTTTTCGCCACCGCCTGGGCCTGCCTGTTTTTCTACATGTTTCGCGGCATGGAAGAAATCCGGGCCTATGACGACCGGTCGATGCTTTTGAAAATTCCGATGTGGTGGGGATTCATCCCGTCCATTGCCGGGGCCGGATTGTCGAGCTTCATTGCCCTGGCTCAAACTTTTTTCTGGCGTGATGCTGTCACCGCGCCGACTGGACACTGAGCATGGATCCCACACTTCTTTCCGTCATCATGGTCGTGGTTCTGCTCGGCGCGATCCTGCTCAGGGCGCCGATCGGCTTGGCCATGGCGCTCGTCGGCGCCGCCGGTTATGCCATGCTTTCGAGCACCGCAGGGCTTCAGGCCTATATCGCATCAGCCTGGCCGGACCGCTTCCTGTCCTATGAGCTGGCGATCGTGCCGTTGTTCATCCTGATGGGCAATCTTGCCACCCGCACCGGTATTTCCGCCGCACTGTTCTCCGCGTCCAATGCTTGGATTGGCCATTTTCGTGGCGGGCTCGCCATGGCATCCGTCGCGGGGTGCGCCATGTTTGGCGCGATTTCCGGCTCCTCGATTGCAACCGCGTCGACGATGGCGCGTGTGGCGCTGCCCGAGATGCGAAAGCACAAATATTCAGATGCACTTGCATCCGGTTGCCTTGCCGCCGGCGGTACGCTCGGCATTCTCATTCCACCCTCGATCGTGCTGATCATCTATGCGCTGCTGACGGAGCAGAACATCGTCAAGCTGTTCCTGGCCGCGATGCTGCCCGGTCTCCTGGCCATCGTCGGCTTCATGATCACCATCGCCGTCTATGTCCGGATCTTTCCCGACGAAGGCCCGTCGCAGGAGCCGGCCAGCCTGAAAACACGGATGAAGAGTCTCGGTCAGGTCTGGCATATTGTCGGAATTTTTGTTGTCGTACTGGGCGGCATTTATGGCGGCTTCTTCACGCCAGCGGAGGGTGCCTCCGTTGGGGTTATCCTGACCGCGCTTGCCGGGCTCCTGGCCCGAGAGCTGACGCTGGAAGCCGTGATCACCAGCCTGATCGATACAGCTGCGGCCAGCGCGATGATCTTCGTCATCATTTTCGGCGCGGACCTTTTCAACGTGGCTATGGCCTTGTCTCGGATGCCGACGGCGTTGGCAGACTGGTTTATCGCAGCTGATGTTGCGCCGATGGTGGTGCTTTTGTGTATCGTCGTCTTCTATCTGGTGATGGGCTGCGTCATGGACAGCCTGTCGATGATCCTGCTCACCGTGCCGGTGTTCTTTCCGACGGTGATGAGCCTTGATTTTGGTCTGATGCCGGAACAGCAAGCGATCTGGTTCGGTATTCTGACCTTGGTGGTTGTCGAGGTCGGCATGATCACCCCGCCGGTGGGCATGAACCTGTTCATCATTTCAGCCATCGCCAAGGACATTCCGACTCGGGCAATTTTCAGGGGCACAATCCCCTTCATTTTCTCGGAACTGACGCGGATCGTTCTCCTGATCTCGTTTCCTTGGCTGAGTTACTGGCTGGTTTCCGTCTGGAATTGAGATTCCGGACAATAAAGCTGTAAAAGAATCGTGCATGTGCCTTGGCGCAGGGGGAGAAAGACCAATGACCTATTCACTTATCATTGATGGCAAGGCGGTTAAGACGAGCGGTTCGTTTGACGTGATCAATCCGGCGACCGGCGATGTGCTGGCAACTTGCCCGCAGGGAACGGTTGCGGATCTGGATCGTGCGGTTGCTGCGGCAAAGCATGCGTTCCCTGGCTGGGCGGCGAAACCTAATGCAGACCGTCAGGAAGCTCTCGGGAAGATTGCTGATCTTATCGAGGCGAACCAGGCAGAACTGGCTGCGCTGATCACCGCGGAACAGGGCAAGCCGCAGGTTGGCCCCGGCGCGCCTTTCGAGGTCGGCGGCTGCGTAGCCTGGACCCGCGTGACGCAAGGGCTGTCGACCAAAACCGAGGTTCTTATCGACAGTGACGAGGAGCGGGTCGAACTGATCCGCGAGCCGGTCGGCGTCGTTGCCTCGATCACGCCCTGGAACTGGCCGCTGATGATTGCCGTCTGGCATGTGATGCCGGCGCTCAGGGCTGGCTGCACCGTGGTGATGAAGCCGTCACCTTATACGCCGCTCAGCACATTGAAGCTGGTTCAGCTGATCAACGATGCAGGCATTCTGCCAGCCGGAGTGCTCAATGTCGTGACCGGTGATGCCGAGGTCGGCGATCGGATTTCCAGCCATCCGGATATCGACAAGATTGCCTTTACCGGCTCGATCGCCACCGGACGGCGGATCATGGAGCGGGCGGGGTCTACGCTGAAGCGTCTGACGCTGGAGCTTGGCGGCAATGATGCGGGGATTGTGTTGCCGGGAACGGACATGAGCAAACGGATGGAAGACCTGTTCTGGGGCTCGTTCATCAATGCCGGCCAGACCTGCTCGTGTCTCAAGCGGCTTTACGTGCATGACGATGATTATGACGATGTGTGTGAAGGGCTGGCGAACTTCGTTGGCGGCATCAAGGTCGGCAATGGGGCCGAGCCGGACACGCTGATCGGGCCGCTGTCGAACAAGATGCAGTTCGACAAGATCGTCGAGTTGGTTGAAGACGCACGGGCCAAGGGCGCGCGCATCCTCACCGGAGGCGAGACGCCGAACGGCAAGGGTTACATCTACCCGCTGACCATCATCGCGGACGCCACCGATGACATGCGCGTGGTTGCCGAAGAACAGTTCGGCCCGATCCTGCCGGTGATCCGCTACAGCAATCTGGATGAGGCGATTGCCAAGGCCAATGGTTTGGAAGTCGGGCTCGGCGCTTCGGCCTGGGGCAACGATCCGGAAGAAGCCGCAAAGGTGGCGCGGAAAATGGTTGCGGGCACCCGCTGGGTCAACCGGCACGGGGTGCTCAATCCGACGGTTCCGATGGGCGGGGTGAAGCAATCGGGCATCGGTGTCGAATTCGGCGAAGAAGGCTTGCGTGAATACACGACAGTCCAAATTCTCAGCATGGCAAAGTAGGATATTCCAATGACCCGCATGACCACCGGCGAAGTAATGGCCAAGTCGCTGATTGCCAATGGCGTGGATACCGTCTTCGGCATTCCCGGCGCGCATATGTATGATTTCAATGATGCGATTGCGCGCGAAGCTGAAAGCATCCGCTTCATTCATACCCGGCATGAGCAGGGCGCGGGTTACATGGCCTATGGTTATGCCAAATCCACCGGGCGGGTGGGCGCATATACGGTGGTGCCGGGGCCGGGGCTTTTGAACTCGGGTGCTGCCTTGTGTACGGCCTATGGGGCGAACGCGCCGGTTATGTGCCTGACCGGCAACATCATGTCGCATCTGATCGGGCAGGGCCGGGGGCAGTTGCACGAGTTGCCGGACCATCTGGGCACACTTAAAGGGCTGACCAAATGGGCTGAGCGGATCAATCACCCGACAGAAGCCGGTGCGGTGATGGGTGAGGGCTTCAAGCAGATGCTGTCGGGCCGACAGCGGCCTGTTGGTATTGAAGCGCCATGGGATGTCTTTGGCATGGCGGCAGATGTCGACATGCCGGAAGCTGCGGAGCCTGTCCCCGCCCCGCGTCCTGACCCCGAGGCCGTCGAGAAGGCCGCAGCGTTGATCCGCAATGCAAAGAACCCGATGATCATGATCGGGTCCGGCGCAATCGGAGCGGAAGCTGAAGTTGCCGAACTCGCCCGGTTGTTACAGGCACCGGTGACCGCGCACCGGTCGGGCAAGGGCATTTTGCCGGATGATGATCCGCTGGCGCTGCTGCCACCGGCTGCCTGGCACTACTGGCAGACCTGCGACCTGCTGATCGGCATCGGTTCGCGGCTTGAACTTCAGTATTTTCGCTGGCGCTGGATGCCCGAGGGGCTGAAGGTCGTGCGCGTCGATATCGATCCGACAGAGATGGTGCGGCTCAAACCTGATGTCGGGATGGTGACCGATTCCGCTGCCGGCGTCCGGGCATTGATTGACGAGCTCAAGGGTCTGCCGACGCGTTCATCACGCGAGGCTGAGCTCGGCAAGCTGAAAGCGGATGCCGTCGAGGCGCTGAGCAGCGTTCAACCGCAAGAGGGCTATTTGCGGGTGATCCGGGATGTGTTGCCGCGGGACGGGTTCTTTGTTGAAGAAGTTTCCCAGGTCGGTTTCACCGCACGGATGTGCTTTCCGGTCTATGCCGCACGGCAATACGTGACTTGTGGCTACCAGGACAATCTGGGCTTCGGCTTCAACACCGCGCTCGGTGTGAAGGTCGGCAATCCTGACAAGGCGGTGGTGTCGGTGTCCGGCGATGGCGGGTTCATGTTCGGGGTTCAGGAGCTTGCGACAGCGAAACAGTTCGGTATTGCCGTCGTTGCGATCGTCTTCAACAATTCAGCCTACGGCAATGTGCGCCGCGATCAGGAGACGGTTTACGGCAATCGCTTGCTCGGCGCTGATCTGGAAAACCCGGACTTTGTCGCTTTGGCTCAATCCTTCGGCGTCACAGCGATGAAAGCCGACAGCCCGGATGACCTGCGCGGTAAACTCACCAAAGCGCTGGAAGCCAATGAGCCTGTGGTCATCGAAGTGAGCATCCCGCGGGGTTCGGATACGTCACCCTGGCCGTTCATCCACCCTTCGCCATTGAAATAGAAACCCGCGCTCGAGTGCGAGACCTGGCCGCCAGTCCCAGCTATGCTGACGTCTGGCGGCCTTCCGTTTCTTCGGATAGTGAAGATCTGCAATTGTTCATTGACATAACAATTGCAGATCTTCACTATCTCGGGTAAGGAGAGACATCATGAATCTGAATGGAGCCATCGCCCTAGTTACCGGTGCCGGCAACGGCCTTGGCGAAGCGACAGCGCGCCGTCTGGCGCAGGCTGGCGCGCGTGTTGCCGCGCTGGACCTTTCACTTGAGGCTGCCAGCCGTGTGGCCTCTGATATCGATGGCGTGGCTCTTGCCGCTGATGTCTCAAACACTGCAGAGGTGGAGGCCGCGTTCGAGAAGGCGTCCGAGGCATTGGGTGGGGCGCCGCGCGTGGTTGTCTCTTGCGCAGGCATCGGCACCGCATCGCGCATTCTGCCGCGCGACGGATCGCTGACCACCGAGATCTTTGACCGCACAATCCGCGTCAACCTGATGGGCACATATGCCGTGATGAACGTCGCCGCCCGTGCAATGGCGGCGGCCGAGCCTGTTGATGTAGACGGTGCGCGCGGCGTGATCGTCAACACCGCGTCAGTCGCGTTTGAGGACGGGCAGATTGGCCAGGTGGCCTATTCCGCGTCAAAGGGCGGGGTGGTTTCGATGACCTTGCCGGCGGCGCGAGAGCTGGCGCGATTCGGAATACGTGTGGTTGCGATTGCTCCCGGCCTGTTTGAAACCGGCATGAGTGCCGGGCTGCCCGATGATATCCGCAGTGACATTCTGAAGAATGTGCCGTTCCCAAGCCGAATGGGTTTACCCGCAGAATATGCGCAGCTGGCGCAGCAGATTGTTGAAAACACGATGCTGAACGGCTGTACCATCCGTCTCGATGGCGCGGCCCGCATGCCGGCCAAATAGGAATTCAGAGATCCCATGACCAGCTCCAGTGACATTCTTGTGGTGACGACCGATGGACCGGTTGCCACATTGACCATGAACCGCCCAAACAAGCGCAACGCCATGTGCGATGAGCTGCTCGAAGCGCTCGAGGCTTTCTTCACAAAGCCGCCGGAGGGTGTCCGGGCTGTCATCCTGACGGGAACGGCTGGCCATTATTGTTCCGGACTTGATCTCTCCGAGCACGTGTCACGCGATGCGGAAGGCACCATGCGGCATTCGCGCAACTGGCACCGGGTGATGGACATCATCCAGTTCTCCGGCCTTCCCGTGGTTTCTGCCATGTTTGGCGCGGTGATCGGTGGCGGGCTTGAGCTTGCCACATCGACGCATGTGCGGATTGCCGAGCCGTCAACCATCTTCCAGCTGCCCGAAGGCATGCGCGGTATCTTCGTCGGCGGCGGCGCCACGGTTCGCGTCGGCCGCATCATCGGCTCCGACCGGATGTGTGAAATGATGCTGACCGGGCGGAAATACAATGCCGAGGAAGGGCTGGCACTGGGTCTGACGCATTATTCCGTCGGTGAAGGCGAGGCGATGGCGCTGGCACAGAAGCTGGCAACCAAGATCGCCAACAATGCGAGCCTGTCGAACTACATGATGATCCAGGCCATCAGCCGGATCTCGGACATGTCGAAATCGGATGGGTTGTTTGCCGAAAGCCTTTGTGCGGCTGTCTCGCAGACAAGCGATGATGCTGAAGAAGGGCTGCGGTCGTTCCTCGAAAAGCGCCGGCCGGTGTTTCGATAAAGGCAGTAGCGTTTCGGCAGGACAAACAGCGAAATTTGACGGCATTGGCCGGGTGCCGCAATCCGTAGCGGGTGGCGGAAGATGAGGGGACAGGAGCACAGATGAAAAAGCGACCAGCAGAAACCACGGCGAAAGCCGAACAGCTTGCCCAAACCCGGCTTCGCCAGTTTGCCGGCTATGAGATGAAGATGGCTTACCTGCTGATCCAGGAAGACATGACGCGCATTCTCAAGCCGACCGGGTTGCGGATCGTGACGTTTTCGGCGCTGGGTATCGTGGTGGAAAATCCTGATATCTCCCAAACCCAGCTGGCACAGGCGTTGCAGATCGAACGCTCCGGTGTTGTTGTCATTGTTGACGAGCTTGAGAATGCCGACCTGATCTCGCGCAACAAGGTTGAAGGCGACCGCCGTTCCTATGCGCTGCGGGCGACCTTGAAGGGCCACAACCTGTGGAGCCGCACCGAAAAGCAGGTTCATGAACACGAGGACGGCATCCTGTCCGGACTCTCGCCAGCGGAGCGCGGGACGCTCAAATCACTGCTTGGGCGCATTATCGAAGACAATCGCAAGAGCTGACTGATTGCCCGGGAGGCACATCGTGAAAGACAATACAACGGGGCTGACCTTGGTCCCTCATGCTGTCGAGACTGAACAACGGGCTGGCGACCTGATCATGACGAGCCGGACCCCGTGCGATCCGGTGGTTTCCAACACCGGTGTCTGGATCGACAAATGGGCCGAAGAGGCGCCGTCGCGGATTTTTCTAGCCGAAAGGTCAGGTGCCGGCTGGCGTGAAATGAGCTATGCGGAAGTCCGCGATGCCGTGCACGCAATTGCCTCAAGCCTGGCTGCGCGAGGAATGGACGCCTCGACCCCGATCGTCATCATGTCCGGCAACAGTGTAGACCACGCGTTGCTGTCGCTTGGCGCGCAATATGCCGGCGTGCCGACAGTGCCGCTTGCCGAGCAGTATTCGCTTATTCCTGAAGCTCATGAGCGGCTGGTCTATGTGCTCAACAAGATCAAGCCGACAATGGCGTTTGTCGATGATGCGGCGCGCTATGACGCAGCCATATCGCGGCCGGAACTGGACGGTGTCGAGATTGTTGCAAGCCGGACCGAAGGGGCGCCTGTCCGGGTTACATCGTTTGATGAACTCCTGCGGGGTGACGCCGGTGTTGATCTCGCGAGCGTTCATGCGAAGGTTGGACCGGACACGCTGGCCAAGATCCTCTTCACCTCAGGCTCATCGTCCGATCCGAAAGGCGTGCTGACGACCCACCACATGATGTGCGCCAACCAGGCGCAGATGAGCAGTGTGCTGCCGTTCTTGAAAGAACGCCCGCCACGGATCATGGATTGGCTGCCGTGGAACCATGTGTTTGGCGGCTCGCACAACACGCTGATGATGCTTGCGCATGGCGGTAGCCTCTATATCGACAACGGCAAGCCGACGAGTTCGGCATTCGCGCAGACTGTCGAGAACATCATCGACAAGCCGGGCACGTTGTCCTTCAATGTGCCGGTGGGTTTTGCCATGCTGGTGCATGAGATGGAAACCAACATGGAGCTGCGCAACGCCTATTTCGGCGAGCTGGACATGCTGTTTTACGCTGGCGCCTCACTGCCACAGGACGTCTGGACACGGTTGGAAGAGATGGCGATCGAGGTGCGCGGCAGGCTGCCGCTGATGATCTCAAGCTGGGGCATGACGGAAACGGCGCCGGCGACCATCATGGTTCACGAACCGATCGGTCGTTCCGGCGTGATCGGCGTGCCGCTGCCGGGAACCGAGCTGAAGCTGATCCCGGATGACGAGATGCGGTGCGAATTGCGGGTCAAGGGTCCCAACATCATGTCTGGCTATTGGGGTGACAAGGAAAAATCCGCTGCTGCGTTTGATGAGGAAGGTTTTCTGATCACGGGCGATGCGGTGCGGTTCGTCAATCCGGATGATCCGGAGCGTGGCCTGTCGTTTGACGGCCGGGTCTCGGAAGACTTCAAGCTTATGACCGGCACCTGGGTGCAGGCGGGCAAGTTGCGGCTGGACGCGTTGGACAGTCTGCGCGGACTGGTTCAGGACGTTGTTGTCTGCGGTCATGATCGTGGCGAAATCGGTCTGTTCATTTTCCCCAGCCCCGGCCAGGTTCAAGGCGACAACAGCTCTGAAGGCGCGGTGATCGATCCGGAGCTTCAGGCAGCTGTTGAATCACGTCTTCGCGATATGTCAAAAGCGTCGTCCGGTTCGGCCAAACGGATCGCCCGCGCCATCATTCTCGCCGACCCTCCAAGCCTGAAGGACTCCGAGGTGACCGACAAGGGGTCGCTCAATGTCCGCAAGATCATCACCCGCCGTGCCGACCTTCTCGAACGGCTTTATGACAATGAAGATCCGGCTTTGATCCGGGTGTGAGGTAAAACCATGGTAGATTTCTCCAAAGTCCGCGCAATCGATTTCCACACTCATGCGGAGGAATCGTGCGGTTGCCACGCCGATGACGGCTATGACGAGCTGCAGTCGACGATGGCCAAGTATTTCGGCGCGCCCTGGCAGCACCCGCCGACGATTCCGGAAACAGCTGCGCATTACCGCGAGATGAACATCGCGGCGGTGATCTTTCCGGTCGATGCGGAGCGCGAAACCGGCTATCGGCGTTACAACAATTACGAGGTCGCCGAGGCCTGTGCCAAGGAAAGCGACATCCTGATCCCGTTCGCCTCGATCGATCCGCACAAGGGCAAGCTTGGCGCCCGCGAAGCGCTCGACCTGGTCAAGAACCATGGCATTCAGGGCTTCAAGTTTCACCCGACCATGCAGGGGTTCTACCCCAATGACCGGATGGCCTATGACCTTTATGAGGCCATCGCGGAAACCGGCAAGCCAGCGCTGTTTCACACAGGTCAGACTGGTGTTGGATCGGGTATGAAGGGCGGCAACGGGATGCGGCTGAAATACTCGAATCCGATGTATATCGACGATCTGGCGGTCGATTTCCCCGACATGCCGATCATTCTGGCGCATCCCTCATTCCCCTGGCAGGAAGAGGCGTTGTCGATCGCGACGCACAAGCCCAATGTCTATATCGACCTTTCCGGCTGGTCGCCGAAATACTTCCCACCGATCCTGGTGCGCTATGCCAACACGTTGTTGAAGAAGAAGATGCTGTTCGGCTCGGACTGGCCGATGATCGCGCCGGAAAAATGGCTCAATGCGTTCGACAAGGCCGAGTTCAAGGACGAGGTGCGACCGCTGATCCTGAAGCAGAACGCCATGCGTCTGCTGGGTGTGTCCGAGAGCTCGTAAGCAATACAGCGAATAAGGACTTACGACCGACCGCCCCGCAGGGCGTTGGTCACCTTGAGGGCGGCCGCATCAGCGACTGGATGGTGTAGACCAGAACCGCAAGGCCGACGGCGCCCAATGCGGCAACACCCAGAAGCACGATGATGTCGATCGGGCCGCCGATGTCGCTGAAGCCCGAATTGGTCATCATCTGGACAAATACGACCGCCGCAACCGCGCCAAACGGCATGGAGAGTTGCGCCAGCAGGAACTTCTGCATCGACATCGAGCGGTCGCGGATCAGCACATATATATAAGCCACTGTGATCAGCACGGCGGCAGCAACCATGGTCCAGAACAGGCCGGTGCCGAAGATTTCCTCAAACACCGCGATCATGGTCGTCAATGTCAGATCTTTCATGGCTGTCTCCTCAGGCCTTGCCGCGCAGCATGGCATTGTAGGTGGCCTTCAATGCCACTTCCTTCATCAGCCAGCTGATCCAGAGTTCTTCCAGTGGCGCGATGATGCCGGGGAAGGACGGGGTCAGGTTGTTGTTGTAGTCGAATTCGATCAGCATGGCGCGGCCCACCCGGGTGATCAGCGGGCAGGAAGTGTAGCCGTTGTAGAGTGCAGTGCCTTCGCGGCCCTCAATGGCTGCGACCAGATGGTCTTCAACCACGGGAACCTGCCACTTGACCGAGGCTGCGGTCTTGCCCTTCGGAACGCCGGCCACATCCCCAAGCGCGAAAATCTCCGGATAGCGCAAGTGCCGTAGTGTCTGCTTGTCGACCTCTACCCAGCCCTGGCCGATCCATTTGTCCGACCATGACAGGCCCGACTGCCGGATGACATCGGGTGCGCGCTGCGGCGGAATGACGTGGAGATAGTCATACTCCAACTCCGCGTCACCATCAGGGGTGTCAAACGTGGCGAGCCTTTTGCCCGGCTCGATGGATTTGAGCACGTGGCTGTAGGCCGGTGTAATGCCGCGATTGTCAAACAGCATCCGCACCTTTTCCGAGACGATCGGGACGCCAAACAGGCTGTTGTTGTTCGCGGCATAGATGATGTTTGTCTTGCCGGCATTTCCTGTGGTCCGGGCGATGTCATCGATCAGGAACGTATGCTTGAGCGGCGCGCCGGCGCATTTCATCTCCGTCGCCGGGCGGGTGAAGATCCCGACGCCGCCGTCTTCGGTGAATTTCTGTGCGGCTTGCCAGGTGCGCGCTGCGTAGTCCGGTCCGGCGTAGAGCGCGCCGATGCCATTGGAACCGATGAGATCCAGAGAGAAACCTTCAATCGCATCATTGTCGAGAACAAGGCCAGGCGCAACAACGAGAAAGTCATAACCGATTTTCTGTCCGCCCGCGGTGGTGACGGTGCGGGTTTCGGGATCGATACCAGCCGCGGCCTCGTTGATGTACTCGATATCTCCGGACAACCAGTCGGTGGTCTTGCTTTGAGTGTAGGAGGCAGGCTTCAGCCCGGCTGCTACCAGCGACAGGCCAGGCTGATACAAATGTTCCTTGCTGGGATCGAGAATGGTGATCTTGGCGCCTTCAAGTCGGTCGACCAGCCGGTTGACCAGAGCCGTGCCGCCCGCGCCTGCGCCTATGATCACTACGCGCGCCGAGGTCTTGACGGGCGCGGCTGCCATTGCCCGGCTTGCGGCGACAGTCGCGGCCAATCCACTTGCCGCGAGGCCCAGAAACATGCGCCTTGATGTTTCAAAATTTGCATCGGTCATACTGCGTTCTCCGAAATCATTCGAGCATTGATCTCACAGATTGGGGGGCGGGGTTTTGATGTAAATCAATATCAATTCATATATCCATATGTTTTTATGGATGCGGCGTAAAACCCCGGAAAAGGTGGTCATGAAGATGGTTCGCACGACCCCTGTTGACATAATGGCATATTGACATACCATTAGATTCGACAAGGTCTGGAGCTGGTATGGAAACGTCAAAATCAGGTCATTCGGAAGAGGATGAAGCGGGCCGCGAGCGGTCTCCGGTACGGCTCGATCCGAATGCGCGGGTGCCGCTCTATCACCAGATTTTCCTGATCCTGCGCAACCGCATTTTTGGCGGTGAAGTGCAATCCGGCGAGCTTGTTCCCGGCGAGCAGGAGCTCGCCGTTGAATTCAACGTTTCGCGCATCACCGCCAAACGGGCGCTCAATGAGCTCGCGGATGCAGGTCTAGTGGTGCGCGAACGGGGCCGCGGCACCCGCGTGATCCACCGGCCCAAGGCGCCGGCGGTTACTTCTTCCATTGACGGGTGGCTCGAAAACATCTCGCTGATGGGTATCGCGACCGAGGCTCGCGTGCTGGATCTGGACTATGTTCCTGCCAACGAAGACATCGCCCACGCGCTTGAGATCGAGCCAGGGACAGATGTCCAGCATGCTGTGCGTGTTCGCAGTCTCGATGGCGAGCCGATGTCCTATCTGGTGACCTATGTGCCCGCTGATATCGGCAGGCAGTATGGTCGCGAGGACCTTGATACCAAGCCGTTGCTGCTGCTGCTGGAGCTGGCAGGGGTCAAGGTGGCCTCGGCGCGCCAGACCATATCCGCATCGATTGCCGACTCAGACGTGGCCAGCGCCCTTTCGGTGCATGCGGGGACGCCGCTGATCGAAGTCCGCCGCGTGGTGCGCGACAACACGGGCCGGCCGGTCGAATACATCCGGGTGCTTTATCGCCCCGACATCTATCGCTTCGAAATGTCCATGAATCGCGTTCGCGAAAGAGAAGGCATGCGATGGGCGACAGAAACTGCGTCATCGGTCCCGGCCGGCGGTGCTGAAACAAACATAACCGGGGAACACTGAATCGACCGATGGTCGACCAAACAGGAGGTGAATGATGGCTGATACGAAGACAACGAAGACCAATTCCTCAGGGATTCGCCGCCGCGAATTTCTCGCAACTGGAGCTGCGGCACTCGCCGTGGGCGTGACAGGATTTCCCGCCGTGCTGCGGGCGCAGGCAGCGCCGGTCAAGATCGGCTTGATCCATCCGGTCTCGGGCTTTATCGCGTTTTCCGGTTCGCAGTGCCGCGCCGGTGCGGAGTTGGCGATTGCCGATATCAATGCGGCAGGCGGCATCAAGTCGATGGGCGGCGCCATGATCGAGGCTATGCTTGCCGACAGCCAGGGCAAGCCGGATATCGGCGCTGCCGAGGTGACAAAGATGACCGAAGCCGGCGTGCATGGCCTCGTGGCGGGCTATTCCTCGGCGATTTCACTGGCCACTTCGCAGGAAGCGGCCAAGACCAACACCCCGCATGTGGTTGATGTCGGCGTGTCCGATTCGATTGTCAGCCGTGGATTGTCGAACACGTTCCGCTTCGGTCCCGGCTACGGCAAGGTCGCCGAGATGGCGGTCGCCAATCTCGACACCATCAACAAGGCAGCCGGATCGCCGGCCAAGACCGCGATGATTGTGCATGAAGAATCGCTCTTCGGAACGGGTACTGCGGAGCTTCTGTCCAAACAGCTGCCGGGGATCGGCATCGAAGTGGTTGATGTGATCAAGCACGCCAACCCGACCCGCGATTTCACCAACATTGCGCTGCAGATCAAGTCGAAGAAGCCCGACCTGATCATTCCGGCCAACTACTACAATGAGTATGTGCTTCTGGCCCGGACCCTGCGTCAGCAGAAGATCGAAGCCATGGGCATCTATTCGGTGCTTGGCGGCGCTGCGTCCAATCTTCAGTTCGTGGGTGAATTCCCGGAAGCGGCTGAAATGATCATGGACTGCAACCACTGGTACGATCCGAAGTCAGACGTGGCCCTTGCACGGCGCAAGGCCGCCGAAGCTGCCGGTCTGGTCTACACCTACGAAGTGTTCCTGGCCTACAACGCGGTTGCCTTCCTTGCCGATGCCATCGAGCGCGCCGGCTCGACGGACCAGGATGCAATCAATGCGGCGATGGCGTCCTCGACCTGGGACAACCACGGTATGCCTTATGGCCCGACCAAGATGGTCAACGGCCAGAACGAAGGCGCTCAGCCTGTCAACACGCAGGTTCAGAAGGGCGAGATCGAGGTGATCTATCCTGAAGAGTTCGCCTCTGCCGAAACCGTCTTCCCGATGACGATGTAAATCGTCTTAACGATGCCGACGGGCCGGACGCCAGACGTCCGGCCCGGATTTTCCCCATCCGGATCGCGGGCCAGCATGCCAGACAGCGCAATTATCATTCCATCGGTTCTCAACGGGCTGACCACCGGCGGGCTCTACGCCCTGGTGGCCCTGGGCCTGACCCTGATCTACGGCGTTCTGCACATCATCAATTTCGCCCATGGGGCGCTGTTGATGCTGGGGCTTTACGCTGTGTATTTTCTCAATGTGCAGTTCGGGATCGATCCCTATGTTGCATTGCTGATTGTGCCTCCGGCGATGTTTGCTCTGGGCTACGCCTTGCAACGCGGGATTATCGGCCGGGCCAGCCATGGCCGGGATGAAAACATCCTGCTGGTTACGCTCGGGCTTTCCATCATCATTGAAAACCTGTCGCTCTATTTCTTTCGCTCCGACACCCGGACCGTGGACACACCCTATTCCTTCGACGTGGTCGAGATATTCGGCGCGTTTCTACCCTATCCGAAAGTCGTGGCTTTCTTCGGCGCCCTGATAACGGCAGCCTTGTTGTGGCTGTTGATGAGCCACACCGACCTCGGCCGCGCCATCCGGGCGCTGGCCAAGGAGCGAAAGGGCGCGCAACTGGTCGGCATCAATGCCGAACATGTGTTTGCGATGAGCTTTGGCCTTGGCGTTGCCTGTCTCGGCGTTGCCGCCTGCCTGTTGCTGCCCAGCTATTACGTCAATCCGCAGGTCGGCGGCGGTTTTGTGCTGATCGCCTTTACCATCGTGGTGCTCGGGGGCATGGGATCGTTCGTCGGTGCGCTGATCGGCGGGCTTATCATCGGCGTCGTCGAAGCGATGGGCGGGTTGTTTCTGGGTGAAAGCCTCGGTCAGCTCGGGATCTTCCTGATCTTTATTCTGGTGCTGATCTTCAGGCCGACTGGTCTGTTTGGAGCAAAGGCATGACGTCTGCACAGAAATTGCTGATGCTGATCGTGGTCTTTGGCCTGATCGCGCTCGCGCCGATGCTGATCACGCAGGAGTCGCTGCTCAACATCGTCATCATGACGCTTTATGCTGCGCTGCTGGGGCAGGCCTGGAACATTCTCGGTGGCTATGGCGGGCAGGTCTCGTTCGGTCATGCGGCCTATTTCGGAACCGGGGCCTATGCGGTGGCGGTGTTGCAGGTGCAGTTTGGCATCAATCCGTGGCTTGGCCTTGTCGTTGGTGGTCTTGCCGCTGCGACCGTCGGCGCTTTCATCGGGTTCTGCACATTCCGTTACGGACTGCGCGGCTCCTATTTCGCGCTGGTCACGCTGGCCTTCGCCGAGGTGTTGCGCATTCTTTCCAATTCGGTCGATTTCACCGGCGCCGGCGTGGGGCTGCTGATCCCGCTCGAGCGGAGTGCTGCCAATTTCCAGTTTGCGTCCAAGGAGGGGTTTTTCTGGGTGATCTGGGCGATGACGTTCGCCGCCTTCCTGGCTGTCTGGAAGATCGGCAACTCGCGCTTCGGTGCACAGCTGATGGCGGTGCGGGACAATGAAGATGCCGCCCGCGCACTCGGCGTCGATGCTTTCCGGGTGAAGATGGGCGCGATCATGCTGTCGGGGTTCTTCGCTGGTCTGGCCGGTGTGTTCTACGCCCAGTATTTCCTCTATCTCGATCCGCACATTGCCTATGGTGCGGCGATCTCGGTCGAAAGCCTGCTGGTGCCTATCATCGGTGGCATGGGCACGCTGTTCGGCCCACTGCTTGGCGCGGCTTTCCTGCATGGGTTGTCGGAGCTGTCGCGGGCGGTGATCGGTGATGCGCCGGGGATCAGCCTTGTGCTTTACGGTGTGCTGCTTGTCATCATGGTGCTGTTCGTGCCCCGCGGGCTTGCCGGTCTGACCTCGCATCTGCGGAGCGGCAGACCGGCCCAACCCCAGAGTGAAGAGGGCAAGGGCCATGCTTGAGATCGATGGGCTTTGCAAAAGCTTCGGCGGCGTGAAGGCGTCGCAATCGGTGACCCTGACCGTGCCGCAGGGCGGGATCACCTCGCTAATCGGCCCCAATGGCGCCGGCAAGACCACGCTGTTTGCGCTGATCACCGGATTTCATGCGCCCGATTCAGGAAGCGTTCGGTTTCTCGGTGAAGACATCACCGGCCTGCCGCCGGAAGCAATTGCCAAACGGGGCATGATCCGCACCTTCCAGACGGTGCAGCCATTTGCCGGGCAGACGGTGCGGGAGAACATTGCCGTTGGCGCGCATCTGAAAATCCGCGGGCGCGCCGATGCACTGGCCAAGGCCGAAGCGGTGGCTGAGAAGGTTGGTCTCGGTGACCGGCTGGATATGGATGCGGGATCTCTCACGGTGGCCGGGCGCAAACGCCTTGAAGTGGCACGGGCGCTGGCGACGGACCCAAAGATGATCCTGTTCGACGAGGTGCTGGCCGGTCTCAATCCATCTGAAATCCGCGACGTGATCCCGGTGATCAATGCCATCCGCGATACCGGTGTAACGATCTTGCTGATTGAGCATGTGATGCAGGCGGTAATGAGCCTGTCGGATTACACCTGGGTTTTGAACCAAGGCGCAATTATCGCCGAGGGGGCTCCGAAGGAGGTGGTTTCTGATCCGCACGTCATTGAAGCCTATCTCGGCAAGGGCATGGCCGAACGCATCGCCAAGCGGGAGGCAGCCAGTGCTTGAGGTTACCAATCTGCGCGCCGGCTATGGCGCCGTCGAAGTATTGCGCGGCATCGATCTTTCGATCAGCAAGGGCGAAATCGTGACGCTGCTGGGCTCCAACGGCGTCGGCAAGACAACTTTTTCTGCGGTTGTTTCCGGGCTGATGCGGCCCTGGAGCGGTGCAATCACCTTCGAGGGCAAGGCGATTGCTGGCCTGTCGTCCCAGTCTATTGTCGATGAGGGGTTGATCCAGGTGCCCGAAGGCCGTCACGTGTTTCCCAACATGACGGTGCGGGAAAATCTAGAACTCGGCAGCTACCGGCGTGGCCGTGCCAACCGGACCCGCAACATCGAGCATGTGGCGGAAATCTTCCCGCGTCTGCGTGAACGGTTTACGCAAAACGCCGGCACCTTGTCGGGCGGCGAGCAGCAGATGCTGGCCATCGGCCGGGGCATGATGGCAGAGCCCCAGTTGCTCATTCTGGATGAACCGTCGATCGGCCTGTCGCCGTTGCTGGTCGAGGAAATGTTTTCGCTGATCAAGCAGCTCAACACCGACGGGCTGACGATCCTGCTGGTCGAGCAGAATGTGCTGCAGTCGATGGAGATCGCCGACCGCGCCTTTGTGATGGAAAACGGCGAGATCAAGCTGTCGGGGCTTCCGGCAGATCTGATGGACGATCCGGAACTGCAGCGTTCCTATCTGGGGCTGGTGTGATGGCATTCACGCTTGCTCAAAAGATCCTTGCCCGCGCTGCGGGACTTGAAAGCGTCCGTGTAGGAGACGTGGTCACGGCTCGGGTAGATCTTGCGATGATCCACGATTCGGGCGGGCCCCGCCGGGTCGAGCCGATCCTGCAGGAACTCGGTGTCGGGCTGTTTGATGCCTCGAAAGTGGTTCTGATCTCGGATCATTTCGTTCCCGGCGACACCGACGAGGCTGCGCACATTCTCGAATTGACTCGGCGCTGGGCCAAACAGCGGAAAGTTGCGTTTCACGACGGTGAAGGCATCTGCCATGTGGTGCTGCCCGAACGCGGGCACCTCAATCCCGGCATGCTGGTTGTGGGCGGTGACAGTCATTCACCGACCGGTGGGGCTTTCGGCGTCTATATGTTCGGCATCGGCGCGACGGAAATGGCGGGTGTTCTCGCTACCGGCGAGATCTGGCTCAAGGTCCCCGGCACAATTCTGATCGAATGGCAGGGGCGGCTTTCACCGGGCGTGCTCGCCAAGGACATCATGCTGGCGCTGTGCGGCAGGCTCGGGATGGATGGCGGGGAATACCAGGCGGTCGAATATACCGGCGAGGCGATTGCAGCACTTTCGATGCAGGAGCGGATGACGCTTTCCAACATGGCGGCCGAACTCGGTGGCCAGGCCGGACTGATCGCTCCGGATGAAACCACAGCGGCCTATCTCGAAAGTGTTGGTGGCTCGGCCGGCGACTGGCAAGGGCTCGTCACTGATTTCGGCGCCGAACTTGCCGCGCATCATGTCTTCGATGCATCGGCGCTGGAGCCGCAGGTGGCTGCTCCACACTCGCCCGCCAATGCGATGCCGGTGACACAAGCGCCGGAGACCCCTTTCGAGGTGGCCTATATCGGCGCCTGCACCGGGGCCAAGTATGAAGACCTGAAGAGCGCAGCCGCGATCCTGCGCGGCCACAAGCTGGCGCCGGGTCTTGCGCTCAAGGTCGCGCCGGCTTCGTTGCGCGATCAGCAGCGCGCCGCAGACGAGGGCATCATGGCCATCTTCGAGGAAGCCGGCGCGCAGATCCTGCCCAATGCCTGCGGGATTTGCGCCGGATACGGCACCGACCGGCTGGGGGAAGATGTGACCTGTATCTCTTCGACGGCGCGCAACTTTCAGGGGCGCATGGGCGCGGCGTCGTCCAAGGTCTGGCTGGCTTCGCCGCTGACGGTGGCGGCTTCCGCGATCAGGGGACGCATCGCCGATCCGCGCGAGTTTCTGACTGGCGGAGAGGGTGCGGCATGAGCGGAAGGGTTTTTCTACTCGGCGACGACATCGACACTGACCAGCTGGCGCCGGGTCAGTACATGAGAGGTGGTCTCGACATGCTTGCGGCCCATTGCCTTGAATCGGCACGGCCGGATTTCGCCGGATCGGTGAAGCCAGGTGACGTCATCGTGGCGGGCAAGAATTTCGGCATGGGCTCGTCACGCGAGCAGGCGGCGGAAGCCCTTAAGCATCTGGGCCTTGCCGGTGTCGTGGCCAAATCCTTTGCCGGGATCTTCTACCGCAACGCGCTCAACCTCGGTCTGCCGGTACTGGTCGGCGATAATCTCGACGGCATTTATGACGGCGACTCCGTGGCGCTCGACCCGGTCGCGGGTGAACTGCGGTTGACTGACACAAACAAAACTGTCCGGCTCGAGCCGTTGCCGGACAATCTCAAGCCGATGCTCGCTGATGGCGGGCTGGTACCGCATTTGAAAAAGCGTTTCGCTGCGGAACGCGCAAAGGAGGCAGGCGCATGAGCCTGAAACAACGGCTGGGTCAGGCGGAAATTCTGCTTGCACCCGGTGTCTATGATGCCTTGACCGGCCTGATTGCCGAGCAGTCAGGCGCCGAGGCTGTCTATCTGTCGGGCGCATCCATCGCCTACACGCGGTTCGGACGGCCCGATATCGGACTGGTGTCGATGAGTGAGGTTGCCGATACCATCGCGGCGCTGCGCGACCGGATTGCGTTGCCGATCATCGTTGACGCCGACAATGGATTTGGCAACGCGCTCAATGTGCAGCGCACGGTGCGGGTGTTCGAGCGGATGGGCGCCAATGCGCTGCAGCTCGAAGATCAGACCATGCCGAAGCGCTGCGGCCATCTTGATGGCAAGTCGCTGATCTCAAAGGGCGAGATGGCCGGCAAGATCCGCGCGGCCTGCGATGCCCGCCAATCTGACGAAACACTGGTGATCGGCCGTACCGACGCCATCGCGGTCGAAGGCTTCGATGCAGCGATGGACCGGGCCGAGGCCTATGTCGAGGCCGGTGCCGACATGCTGTTCATCGAAGCGCCGCAATCGATGGACGAGATCCACGAGATTGTGAAACGCTTCGGCGGGCGGGTTCCGCTGATGGCCAACATGGTCGAGGGCGGCAAAACGCCGATCATCAATGCTGCTGGCCTGCAGGAACTGGGTTTCAGCTTCGTCATCTTCCCGGGCGGGATTGTGCGCGCCATCGCTGCCACAGCAAGGGACTATTACGCCAATCTGGCAACCTCGGGCTCCAATGAAGCCTTTCGCAACCGCATGTTCGATTTCGCCGGGCTCAACGGCGTCATCGGCACCAATGATCTGCTCGCGAGCGGCAAGCGCTATGATGGAGACAGCGACGCATGACGATTGATCCGGTCACACTGGCCATCCTCAAGGGCCGCCTGGAACAGATCGCAGACGAGATGGACGCAACGCTGTTTCGCTCCGCGTTCAATCCGATCATTGCGGAGGCGCATGATGCTTCGCACGGTATCTATGATGCGAAAACCGGCGAAACACTGGTACAGGGCAAATCCGGCCTGCCGATTTTCGTCGGGGTGATGGCGTTCGCGGTCAAGGCGGTGATCGACAAAGCCGCAAAGCAGGGGGGCGTGCACGAGGGTGATGTCTGGATCTTCAATGATCCCTATGATGGCGGCACACATCTTTCGGATTTCCGGTTGGTCAAGCCGGTGTTCCGCGATGGCGAGGTGTTCTGCTATCTGGCGTCCGTCGGTCACTGGCATGATGTTGGCGGCAATGTTCCGGGCAATTATAATCCGGCTGCGACCGAATGCTTTCAGGAAGGGATGCTGATCCCGCCGGTCAAGCTTTATGACCGCGGCGAGTTCCGCCAGGACATTGTCGATATTCTGTCCTCGAACTCGCGGCTGCCGCTGTCGCTCTACGGCGATCTGAACGGGCAGATCAATGCGTTGCAGCTCGGCGAGAAGCGTATGTACGCTTTGCTCGACGAGTATGGCGACGCCAAGGTGGCCGACTGCATGGGCGAACTGACGGCGCGCGCGGCGCAGATGATGCGGGCGCAAATCGCCAGTCTGCCTTCAGGCACGGTCTCGGCGGAAGATTTTCTCGACAATGACGGCATCAATGACGAGCCGCTGAAGATCGCGCTCGATCTGATCATCGACGGCGACAGGATGGTGATGGATTTCTCCCGCTCTTCGCCGGCCTGCGCCGGTCCGGTCAATATCTCGCGGGCAACGACGATTGCCGCCTGTTACGTGGCGCTCAAGCACATCTTCGGTGACGTGCCGGCCAATGCCGGGGTGCTGGAGCCGGTCGATTTCCGCATCGATGATAATTCTTTGCTGTCCGTGAAAGCGCCAAAACCTGTCGGCGGTTATACCGAGACAATCCTGCGGCTGATCGACGTGGTGTTTCAGGCGGTGGCGCAGATTGCGCCAGAACCGGCGATGGCTTGCGCCTACGGCACCATCAACGCGCTGTCGCTGGCAGGCCACCGCACCAATGGCCAGCGCTGGGTGATGTTCTCGTTCTTCGGCGGTGGCCATGGCGCGCATGGCGCCGGTGACGGTCTCAATCACGGCAATGCGCCGATCTCCACCGCAACGATTCCACCGCTGGAAATTCTCGAAGCGGCCTATCCGGTGCGGTTCACGCAATGGGCGCTGCGGCCCGGTTCCGGCGGTGTCGGGGAATTCCGTGGCGGCCTTGGTGCGATCTATGAGATTGAGTTGCTGGAAAAGCAGGCCGATGTCTTCCTGTTTGGCGAGCGCGGCAGGTTCGCGCCGCCCGGTGTGGTTGGCGGTGGGGCCGGGGCGCTGAACACGTTCCACTATGAGCAAGCCGACGGCGAGCATGTGCCGCCGATGGCCTCGAAAATTGTCGGGGTTCATATTGATCGCGGCCAGAAACTGCGACTGGAGACGCCCGGAGGCGGCGGCTACGGCCACGCCCTTGACCGGGACCCTGAAAGCGTCGCCCGCGATCTGCGTCTGGGCTACATCACGGCTGATCGCATCGAAGCCGATTATGGCGTCGTCCTGACGTCCGATGGTTCAGTCGATGAAGCCGCCACAACAGAACTGCGCGCCCGGGAGACTGCACAATGACACGACCAGCCTATGTAATCGGCGTCGATGTCGGCGGCACGTTTACCGATGTCTTCATCCTGGACGAAACCACCGGTCAGGTGTTCACCGCCAAGGTGCCCTCGACACGCGGTGACCAGTCGAAAGGCTTTGTGGAAGGGATTGCCAGCAAGGTTGAAGATTTCGCTGATATTTCCACGGTGGTACACGGCACCACGGTCGGCACCAATGCGCTGCTTGAGCGCAAGGGTGCGCGCACCGGTATCATCACCACCGAAGGGTTCCGCGATGTGCTGGAAATGCGCCGCCGCGACCGGCCGACGACCTGGGGCCTGAAAGGATCCTTCACCCCGGTGGTGGAGCGGCCCGACCGTGTCGAAGTCAGCGAGAGGGTGCTGGCGGACGGCAGCGTGCTTGAGGGCGTTGACGAAGCGCAGGTCAAGGCCCGCGCGATGGAACTTGTGGATGCCGGCTGCGAGGCGGTTTGCGTGTTCTTCATCAATGGCTACGCCAAAAACGAGAACGAAAAACGCGCTGTTGAAGCCGTGCGCTCGGTCTGGCCCAATGCCTATGTCACGGCTGCAACCGAAATCCTGCCCGAGATCCGCGAATTCGAGCGGTTGTCGACGGCCACGCTGAACGCCTATCTGCAGCCGGTTGTTTCGTCCTATCTCGACAAGCTGGAAAAGGGGCTCGAGGCCAAGGGCTTTGGCGGCGACATCCTGATCGTGCAGTCGAATGGCGGCGTGATGTCGATCGACATGGCCAAGCGTTACCCGGTCAGAACCGCGCTCTCGGGCCCGGCTGCCGGCGTTATTGCTGCAACGGCAATTGCCAAGGCTGCGGGCTTTGACAACATCATCACCTGTGACATGGGCGGCACCTCATTCGATGTGTCTCTGGTTGCCAACAATGAAGCAGCCCTTGCGGCACAAACCGCGATCGACTTCGGCATGGTGGTTCGTACGCCAATGATCGAGATCACAACAATCGGCGCCGGCGGCGGCTCGATTGCCTCGCTCGACAAGGGCGGGTTGTTGCAGGTGGGGCCTGAATCGGCGGGCTCCGATCCCGGTCCGGTCTGCTACGGGCTTGGCAATGACCGGCCGACGGTGACAGACGCAAACGTGGTGCTTGGGCGGATCAATCCCGACCGGCCTATTGGGGGCAAGCTCGCGCGGCTCGATGTCGAGGCATCAAGGCAGGCGATCGATGTGCATCTGGCGGCACCGCTGGGGCTGTCGATCGAACAGGCCGCCGAGGCGGTGCTCAAACTCGCCAATGCCAAGATGGCCGGCGCGATCCGTCTGGTGTCGATCGAGAAGGGCCATGATCCGGCGAAGTTTTCCGCCATGCCGTTTGGCGGCGGCGGCGCTTTGCACACCGGCGCGCTGATCAAGGAAGTGGGACTCGCCTCGGCGCTGGTTCCGCGCTTTCCGGGCGTGACTTCGGCGCTTGGGTGCGTGGTCGCCGATATGCGCCACGACCGGGTGCAGACGGTCAATCGGCTGCTCGACCAGATCGATGCAGCGGAACTGGGTGCCGAGATGGTGCGCGTCGGGGATGAGACCGAAGCGCTGCTTGAAAGTGCAGGGGTTGCGTTTGCCAGTATCGACCGGGTGGTCGAGCTCGACATGCTCTATCTCGGCCAGACCCATACGGTGAATGTTGCGATTGAAATCCCGGAGACGGGGCTAAAGGCACAGGGAATCCGCGAGGCTTTCGAAACCGCCTACCGCGAAGCCTATGGCAGGCTTCTTGAAGGTATCCCGATGCGGGTGATGAATTATCGGATTGCAGTGATCGGACGCCGGCCGCAACTCGATATGGCGGTGTTTGCGCCGGTCGACGGCAAGCCGGCGGAAGACTGTCGGATCGCAACGCGCCGGGTGTTTGCCGATGGGGCCTGGCACGAGGCCGGAGTCTACGAGCGGCTGCAGCTTGCGGTGGACGCGTCGGTTGCTGGACCGGCGCTGCTGGAGCAGGCCGACACCACGATCTTTGTTGATCCGGGTCTGGTTGCCGTGGTCGATGGTTTCGGCAATCTTGTAATCACGCCGGGAGCCTAGATCATGGCAACTCTTCCTCTCGATCCGACCCGCACAGGCCTGTTGATCGTCGATCTTCAGAACGACTTTCTGCATCCCGACGGAGCTTACGCGCGTGGTGGGCAGAAGAGTGCCGATATCGCCGCGCTGCCCGAACGGGTGTTGCCGGTCGCCAACGCGCTGCGGGTAAAGGGTGGCTGGATCCTCTCGACGCAGTTCACGCTGGTGCCGGGGAAGGGAGGCGAGCCGTTCATCTCGCCACACCTGAAACAAATCCGTCCGTTCCTGGCCAAGGGCGATTTTGCACCCGGCAGCTGGGGGCATTCGCTGGTCGATGAGTTGCAGCCCGCCGACCTGTCGGTGGAGAAAGTGGCCTATTCGGCGTTTTACATGACGCGGCTTGAATGGGTGCTGCGCAAGGCCGGCATCGAGACGCTGATTGTCTGCGGCATTGTCACCAATGGCGGTGTTGCATCGACCGTGCGCGACGCGCATGTGCGTGACTTTTCGACTTGTGTGCTCAGTGACGGTTGTGCGGCGTTCTCTTCCGAGACGCATGAGCGCGCCATCGGTGATCTGTCGACGGTGGCGAAAACCATGACCTGCAGCGAAGCGGCAGAGCTGATATCGGGGTCTTGAGATGAAAAGCGGCCAGATATCGCACACCGTGCCCGACCGTATCGATGCCGAGGCTGATGTGGTCGTGATTGGCGCAGGCGCTTGCGGACTGGTTGCGGCACTCAGGGCCAAGGCCGCCGGAGCCGAGGTGATCGTGCTGGAGCGGGATCCATCGCCATCGGGTTCGACCTCGATGTCGTCTGGTTTCATCCCGGCTCCAGCGACCCGGTTTCAGCGTGGCATCGGGACCGAAGGTGACACGCCGCAGCGGTTTGAGGCTGACATCATGGCCAAGTCCAAAGGCAAATCGGCGGCTTCTCTGGCGCGGCTTGCCACGCAGACAATTGGCCCGGCGCTGGAATGGCTGGCTGACAGGCACGGGTTGGAATGGATCGTGCTGGATGATTTCCTCTATCCCGGCCATTCCCGGCACCGAATGCACGCGGTGCCTGAAAAAACCGGTGTGGCGCTTGAAGCGCGCTTGCTGGCTGCGGTCGAGGCGGCGGAGATCCCGGTCGTCACCGAAGCGCATGCCACCACGCTCTATGCAGAAGAGAGTGGGAGAATTTCGGCAGTCGAGATCTCGCGGCCTGATGGTGCGAGGGAAGTGCTGGGCTGCAAGGCGCTGGTGCTAGGCTGCAACGGGTTTGGCGGCAATGCCGCGCTGGTGCGCCAGCATATTCCCGAGATTGCGGACGGTCTCTATTACGGACATCAGGGCAATACCGGCGATGCGCTGGCCTGGGGCGAGACGCTGGGCGCGCGCGTCGATCATCTTTCGGGCTACCAGGGTCACGGCTCATTGGCGCATCCGCATGGCATCCTGATTTCCTGGGCGCTGATGATGGAAGGTGGCATTCAGGTCAACGCGGATGGTATGCGCTTTTCCAATGAACATGGCGGCTATTCCGAACAGGCAGTCAATGTGCTGGCACAGCCAGGTGGCGTTGCCTGGAACATCTATGATGCGCGGTTGCATGCTTTCGCCCAGGGCTTTCCGGACTACCAGGAGGCGATGGCGGCCGGTGCTGTTCGCGAGGCCGGGGATGTAGCTGAGCTTGCCCGTTTCACAGGACTGCCAGTGGCGGCGCTGGTGTCGACGCTGACCCAGATCGCGGCCTATCAATCCGGTGAAGCTGCGGATCCCTTTGGCCGGGATTTTGCCGGCAAACCAGCCTTGGTCGCGCCGTTCCATGCGGTCAAAGTGACCGGGGCCCTCTTCCATACGCAGGGTGGCCTGATGATCGATGATCAGGCCCGGGTGGTGCGGGACGACGGCACAGAATTTGCCAATCTGTTTGCGGGCGGTGGCGCGGCCTGCGGCGTGTCGGGCCCGGATGTGTCGGGCTATCTTTCCGGCAATGGCTTGCTGACGGCCATCGGGTTTGGCTTTGTCGCCGGACACGCTGCGGGGACATCAGTGGTATCAGGGTAAAAGCTGCTCCAATCTGACCCGATATCTGGCGGGATCTGATCGTTCGATGTGCCGGTGCGAGCGCCGGCGGGATCAAGCCCGCCGGCATTTCCTGGTCAATCAAGCCGAGACGGCAATCGTCATTCCGGGAGGTTGTGGGACTTCAGCAGATCCCAGGCGACAGCATAGCCGTCGAAATCGCTTATGCCCTGGCCGGGACCCCAAGCGGTGTCGTATCCGGGCACGGCGTGGCCGCCATCCTCGAACAACATCAGCGTTACATTGCCGCCGTCGCGGCAATCCTGGTAGTCGCGCTGTTGGACATCATCGGCAATGTCAGTGATCTTTGGCTCGAGCGAGCAGCCATTGTGCTCCACCCAGCGGGCCAGAGCGGCTTCACCGCTGTAGCTCCAGGATGTGCCGGGCTTCGGAGCGGCGGCGACGCGCTTGCTGCCGTCGCTCGGATTGAGGAAGGGGGTTTCTCCCAGTTCGCTGTCGTACCAGACGTTGGTCGGATCCCAGTGTCCGTGCAGCGCCATGACCGGCACCGGACGGGAGGGTGTGCAGGCCTGTGCATTGGGCAGGCCCAGCTCTGTGTCGGAAGCCTTTGAAAAGCGGATGCCGCCAATGGGGGCAATGGCGGCAATCCGGTCAGCCATGTCACAGGCCATGCGCGACGCCATGCGGGCTCCACCGGAAAAACCCATGATATAGATACGCTTGGGATCGATACAGGCGATCTCTGATGCCTTGTCGATGACCTGGCTCAGGAATTCGACCTCATTGCGGGCATCCTCCGCGGGATAATTGCCCTCACCGAAGGTCGGGACGCCCGGCACATTCCATGTCCAGCCGCCAAAAATTGGTCCGACGTCCCCGGTCGGCGTGACGAGCACGAACCCGTTCTCGTCCGCCACATGACGGCTGTCCTCAAGGCTACGCAGGCCGGAGCCGCCACTTGGGTGCAGGTTGAGGACGAGCGGAACCCGTTTTCCAGCCGCAGTTTCCGGGATATGGCCGAGAACGGTGGAGACGCCGACTTCAAAGGCAATCAGCCCGGTGTCGGGCGATGCCGGGCATTCCTGCGCCTGGGCCTCGGTCACCACTGAACCTGTCATGGCAAGCGCCAGGGTTGCGAGAAAGGCGGATAGGGGTCGTGAACAGCATTTCTTCATTATTTTGTCCCTCAAGAGATTTGCTTCTGTGACTGGTATTGTCACTACCTATCAGGATAGTATGAGAATAATTGTTATTACAAGTGAGATGGTCGTCCTACTAGGTCTGGGCAGTGTGTTCCTCTCCCCACCCGTCAACAGCGAAAGGGCTGCAAGTGGTGCGGATCCGCGGCCTTGAAATTGGAGGATCGGTGAGCTCGCATCGGGCTCAGCGGGAGAAGACAGTAGCAGATGAGCCGAGGTTTAGGCTGAAGCGCGCTTTCGAAAACTGGCGCGAAACCGCTCATTGAGACGCGCAACCGCCGCGTCCGGTTCGACCTTGCCGCGCAAGGCGTCTGCGACGATCTCGGAGCCTTCTTCCTGGAACTGCATGTAGCCGTCATGGCGTGGGCGGAGCCATGCGGTCTCGTGGGTCAGCCTCGTGTTGTAATAGGCGTCGAGGGTAGCGGCGTTGACGGCCGGATCGCTCCAGGCCAGCGCATTGCCCGGTTGACCGTTGGAGTACGCGTAGAGGCCGGACTGGCATTCCGCACCGGCCAGCCACAAAGCGAACTTCGTGCAGAGTTCTGGATGCTCGGTTTTTGAAGAGACCGCGATGCCGGTGCCGCCGAGGGCTGATCCCAAAGGTCCGTTGCGTCCGAGAACCGGCATATCGGTGAAGCTGATGCGGTTGGCGCGGTAGCCCTCATCGGCATAGCCCTTGTAGAGATAGACCAGTGGCGAAAGATGGTAGCGATCGGAGCCGGAGAGTTCATCGAGAACGGCGATCGGGTCCATCGTGTAGAAGGCATCATCCATGTGTTGCGACACGGCGCGAAGTTGCTCGAAGACATGCAGGCCGGTCGGGATATCGACGAGGTCGCCATAACTTGTCGCGCAAGGGCGGCCGAGATTGGCGGCAAGGGTGTAGAAATTCATCAGCACATGCGGCGACCGCAAGGGCCAGATCACGTGTCCGTCCTGCGCCTTGCGGATTACGTCAACCCAGCGCTCCACCCGTGGCGAGAGGTCGGCGCGGTGGGCCTGAACCTGGGTGGCGGCATCAATCGGCAAGGCCCATTGCCGGCCATGAAGGAAATAGCTCTGGAAGCTCTTGCCGACAGACTGGTTGGCGAGCTCGGCCAGCGCATCTTCACTGGCGTGGGTTTCGAACGGAAGAAGGCAGCCCTGATCGGCAACCGACCCGACATGGGGGTGGTCGATTACCATCAGGTCATAGCTGGCTGCCAGTTCGTCGACGGGCGTGGTCTCGAAGCCCTGCAGCGAGCGCTTGTGCCAGGTGATGTTTACCCAGGGAAAGCGCGAAGCAAATTCTCTTGCCGCCGAGACGACGGGATCATATCCGCGCGGATCCGACCACGTCATCCCCCTCAACTCAATCCTGTCTGGCATCGATTCCTCCCGGATGCAGATCCAAGCTTAATCGCGAATATTCATTTGTAAATGATATTTTTATATATGCTGCGCGCGTCCCCGGCTGGAGTCGCGGGGTATGTGTGGGGACATCACGCCTGATTGCTGGGGTGTTGGTCGACGGCCGGGCCGCATGAAGGCGATACCGCGTTTCTGTCGGTGCTTGCGACGCGTAAAGGGGCATCCAGCCGCCAACCCGTGTCCACTCCTGCCCGGATCACAGCAAGTGCCACCCGATGATTGCGTCCATCTCCGACACCCCATCGAAACAAGCGGCAAAGACGGCGAAGGCTCGGACGATTCGGCAGGATTGGCGGGGTGCTGGGATCTGTCCGCCTGCACATGGGGACAAAATCAGTCCCATTATGGAAAAATCGGTGGCTGTAACCACGGAAAAGACCGGTTTTCAGGGCTTTCGTCGAGTGGCTTGCTGGAATTTTCCTTTTTGGTCAAAGAAAATGACAGATTTGTAAAAAGGGTGTTGACTCCTTGGCGGGGTGGCCCCTATAAACCGCTCACACAACGAGGGCGGCGCGCCGCTGGCGCCAATGAGTTCGCCCTCAAGTAAGTGAAGAAGACCAAGTGATTGGTTTTCGGACTGGCCCACGGCAAGTTGCTGAGACGCCAATGATTTCAAGCGATTGGGATCAGTTCTTTGACAATTGAATATTGAAGAAAGAGAAACGTGGGCGGCGGTAGTCGACGGTTTTTCGAGCTTGGCTTTGGCCTGGCGAGATGAACCATACCAGACTTTGGCGGTCACGTTTCAAGAGAAGTTACACAGTGCGCGTTCAAGCGATTGGATGCGTCGTGTGAAGTTCTCGTCAATGAATGCGTGACCATAAAGCCAAAATCAAATTACTCAACTTGAGAGTTTGATCCTGGCTCAGAACGAACGCTGGCGGCAGGCTTAACACATGCAAGT
>Ga0209344_10000732_pt1 | contig 51376 bp, 46 predicted proteins | sample Cruoilmetagenom6_FD_187293 | JGI IMG/M metagenome (GOLD analysis project Ga0209344, IMG submission 187293) | Oil polluted marine microbial communities from Coal Oil Point, Santa Barbara, California, USA - Santa Barbara Oil Seep Sample 6 (SPAdes)... | ecosystem: Environmental > Aquatic > Marine... | reverse complement strand
TCTATCCATTCCGATCGGTGGATGCCGGGCTCGCCCTGGCAGCAACCGAGCGGCTGGCGGATGGGGCCGCATCGCCCGGCCCGGTACCGCCTCGAGTGTGCAGGCACGGTGCACGAAGTTTTGGTGGCCGGAGCGCCCAGCGCAGCGGAAGTCACCGTCGCGGGCGAGACGAAGCCTGCCCGCCTAACCTCGACGGGCGTGGAGTGGGATTCGGTGAGTGTCGCGCTGACGATCGCCCGCGACACCGACACCGCAGCCCACACCACCGACCCCACCGACCCCACCGACCCGGCCACTACATCCACTATCTGGATCGCCCAGCAGGGCACCTCGTTTGCTGTGACCGAGCTGAGCCGTGCCGAATCGCTGGCTACGCACCGCGCCACCCTCGCGCGCGTCGCCGGTGTGGTCGATCCTGACCTCCGGTCGCCGATGCCCGGCACCGTCGTTGCGGTCGCGGTTTCCAATGGAGACAGCGTGACCGCCGGTCAAACGGTACTCACGATCGAAGCCATGAAGATGGAACACCCTGTCGTGGCAACCCTTGATGGGGTGGTTGACATCAGCTTGAAGCCTGGCGATCTGGTCGCACGAGACCAGGTTGTTGCCCGAATCGATTCGCCACAAGCGAGCACTGAAGGAGAAACCTCATGAGTAACGACGCGACCGGCGGCGAAAACACCAACCTTGGCCCCACCCACCTCGGCCTCACCGACGAGCAGCTGAAGCTGCAGGCTGAGGTGCGCCACTTCGCCGACACCGTTGTCGCCCCTGCCGCCTACGAGTACGACACGAAACGTGAACTGCCGTACGGCATCATCGCCCAAATGGGTCAAATGGGGCTGTTCGGGCTGCCATTCCCGAAAGAAATTGGCGGGCAGGGCAAGGACTACGTCTCGCTGTGTATCGCGATTGAGGAGCTCGCCCGAGTCGACCAGTCGATTGCGGTGACGCTGGAGGCCGGTATCGGTCTCGGTGCAATGCCGATCTTCAAGCAGGGCACTGAGGAGCAGAAGCAGCAGTGGGTTCCGATGCTTGCGCGCGGTGAAGCGCTTGCCGGCTTCGGTCTGACCGAGGCGGATGCCGGCTCAGACGCCGCGGGAACCAAGACCACCGCAGAACTCGTCGATGGCGAATGGGTCATCAACGGCACGAAGCAGTTCATCACCAACTCGGGCAGCGAGATCACGAAGGTGGTGACGGTCACGGCGGTCACCGGTCGTCGGGATAACGGTAAGCCTGAGCTGAGCGCCATCCTCGTTCCGAACGGTACGCCTGGCTTCACGGTGCACCCGCCGTACGACAAGGTCGGCTGGCACACCTCAGACACCCACCCGCTCTCGTTCGACAATGTGCGGGTGCCCGAAGCGAACCTTCTGGGGGAGCGCGGTCGCGGTTTCGCGAACTTCATCGAGACGCTCGATGAGGGTCGTGTCGCGTTCTCGGCGCTCTGCACGGGAGCAGCGCAGGGCTGCCTCGAGGAGTCGATCCGCTACGCCAACGAACGTCACGTCTTTGGCCGGTCGATCGGGTCGAACCAGCACATCGCGTTCAAGATTGCGCGGATGCAGGCGCGAGTTCATTCGGCACGGTTGGCAACCTACGACGCAGCCCGCAAACTGGTTGCCGGGGTTCCTTTCAAGATGGAGGCGAGCTTGGCGAAAATGATCAGCAGCGAGGCGGCCATGGATAACGCTCGGGATGCTACCCAAATCTTTGGTGGTTATGGCTTCATGAATGAGAACCCTGTCGCCCGCCACTACCGCGACTCGAAGGTGCTGGAGCTCGGCGAGGGCACCACCGAGGTGCAGATGATGGTTATCGCCCGCGAGCTGGGATTTGCGACACTATGACCGGCAAACGGATTCAGCAGCGCGGTCTCTGGTTCGACGAGTTCGAGGAGGGCGCGGTTTATCTTCACGCGCCCGGCCGCACCGTCACCGAGGCCGACAATGTTCTCTTCACGACGATGACGATGAATACGCAGTCGCTGCATTTGGATGCGGCGTGGTCGGAGCAGCAGCCTTTTGGGCAGCGGTTGGTGAACTCGATGTTTACGCTGTCGACGATGGTGGGGGCATCCGTGGCTCAGCTGACGCAGGGCACGATTGTGGCGAATCTGGGCTTTACGGAGGTCAACTTTCCGCATCCGCTGTATCACGGCGACACGATGTATTCCGAGTCTGAGGTGCTTCAGAAGCGGCTGTCGAAGTCGCGGCCAGGCCAGGGAATCATTTCGTTGCGGCACACGGCCAAGAACCAGGACGGTGTTGTGGTGGCTGTCGCAACCCGTTCGGTGATGGTCTGGACTGAGGAGGGCGCGCCGTGATTTTCACTTTAGGGCCGTCGATCTTGTTTGTTCCGGGCGATCGCCCCGACCGTTATGCCAAGGCGCTGGAGCGCGCGGATGCCATCATCATTGACCTTGAGGATGCCGTCGCCAGTGTCGACAAGGCTGCGGCCCGCGAGGCGCTGATTGCGAACCCAATGGATCCGGCCCGCACGATCGTGCGGCTGAATCCGGCGGGCACCGAGGATCACGATAGTGACCTTGAGGCGTTGGAACAGACGGAGTATCGCACGGTGATGCTCTCGAAGTCGGAGTCGGTTGCTGACTTCGATGCGCTCACCGAGCTCGATGTGATCGCCCTGTGCGAGACGGCGCGGGGCGTGCTGGCGGCCACCAGTTTGGCGGCGCTGGAGTGCGTGGTTGCTCTCATGTGGGGTGCCGAAGATTTGGTGGCGTCGCTCGGCGGTTCGTCGTCGCGCGAAGATTCCGGCCCGTACCGTGGTGTCGCGTTGCATGCGCGCTCGTCGGTGTTGTTGGCGGCGGGTGCCTATTCGAAGGCTGTGATTGATGCAGTGCATCTCGACATCGCAGACCTGGAGGGTCTCGGTGCTGAGGCTCGGGATGCCGCTGCGCTCGGGTTCACGGCCACGGCCTGCATCCATCCCTCTCAGGTGGCCATTGTGCGCGAAAGTTATGCGCCCACGGTCGAGCAAATCGCGTCAGCCCGAGCACTTCTCGCCGCCGCGGAATCGCAGCCCGGCGTCTTCAGCTTCGAGGGTCGCATGGTCGACGGGCCCATCCTGCGGCACGCGGAGTGCGTGGTCGCGCGGGCGGGGTTGCGCGAGGGTTGAAACGAAGCAAGCCTTCTGCTTTCGAGCACATAGTCCGGCTAGTGCAATAAGACCGTCTTCTATGATTGCGGACTTGCTAGCGTGTAAGCACGCCGTGAATCGTCGCGACTATCTACGACCTAGTAGTGGTCTACTGGAGAACTCGGCTAACCGCAAGCACTGTTGCTTTAAAGTTCCGAAGACGGGCGATCTGATTAGGTAGCCTCAACATGGTGCGCAGGGTTTATTTCTCCTATCAGCTCGAAGCTACCGGTAGATCGCGATCGGGTGCAGTAAAACGCCTGGGTACTCAAGCGTTATATCTCCTGGTGTAATCTCAACCCCCAGCGCAGCGGCTGGTTCGATGAAGCCTTGCAGTGCGGCTGTGATTGTCTCCGTTTCCTTTGGGGTAGGAGGAGTGTCTCTTAGTACCCGTATAGCTGGAATTGGTCGATCTGGTTCAATCAGCTGTTCGACCTGAGCAATCACAGTAAATTCGCCCTCGACCTGTTGGGTGCCTCCGACGACATAATCTTCTGAAAGTCGTGCAAATACACGTGGGTTCGATTTGTTCAGTGGTGCAATTGAAGTGAGAAAGCTCTGAGTGCCATCTCGGCCACTCATCCAGCCTCGCATTTGGTTAGCTGTTTTCTTGGTCTTTGCTAATTCAGAAGTTGGTTGCTTCAAAGCTGAATTTGGGTCTCCAGCTTGTTTGGCGAAATCGATGAACGTGAGTAATACCTGCTGAACTGGTGCGAGGCTAACTCGCGCTCGGAACTTCACCGTATCGCCAACCTGCACATCATTTCGAGTGTTCAAGTCCCAGTCGTCGAGTTCACCGAACGCTTTAGAATCCTCCATCCGGCTGTGCCACGCTTCGAATGCGGAGAAATGGGTGCGAGACCGGGTCAATGCCTCTTCAATATTCGCCGACTTTTTCTTGGAGCCACCTGCTTTGGCGGCGCCGTAGCCGATCGAGCCTTCGATCCCGCCCTCTCGCGCTTCGCTGACTTTCTCGATAATCTCGTCGATTTTTCCCGCCTCGAAAGCAGAAAGCGCGTTGATCACTGTGTCGCGATTTAGGTACGCAAATTCATGATGTAGGTGGGCTCGGGGCTTCCTGTATCCTGACATACGCTCACACTATCGACTTCTCGAGCGTTGAATGCGCCTTTTCCAATTTCGGTTGGAGACCTAAAAGGGATTGTCGCTAGCCACTCATATCCTTGGATCATGATTATTTTTCCCGAAAGTATTGATGTAGCCGAAGACCGGTCGCTGTCAGTGACGACGACGGGCGCGATTACTGTTTATGAGGGTGCGACCTTGGTGCACTCTGGCATTCATAACGGATCGATTTCCGTTAAGTCAGGAGCTGCGGTGATCATCGAAGGATCGCATAACGGATCACTTCGGATTGAACCCGACGGGTACGCTACGGTTTCTGGCAGCCAAATGGGATCAGTCCACGTCGAGCGTCGAGGGATGTTTTCTTTGACAAGTACAGGTCGACACGGTGGGTCGATTCACAACGATGGAGTTTATGTGAACGAAGGTCTCCGTGGAGGAACCGTTCACGGGATTCCGCCGACGGATAGGCTCGGTGGCCGGGTTAAGCAGCCGGACAAAATAGTCGACGGAAACAGCTATTACTCATTTTGAGCCGACTCAGTGTGGATTCCACTGTTTTGCAGGGGCACCCGCACGAAAGATTACGCACGGGCGCGAGAGGGCTCGGTTCCGGTTCGTAGTAACTTTGATGCTGAGGGCGGTTGATGTGCTAAGCGTGCGCTCGCGTATGTTTTTGTGTTTGAGGGAGCAACGGAAATCTCTGTGAGTCTGCCTTTCGTTGGGATTTTGACTCAATTCTCGCTACATGCGGCGCATTGGGCGGGGTCGTGGTCGCCGACGTAGCGCGATACCTCGAGGTATTAATCACGGCGTGCACAGGTCGGTCTAGGTGCGCCTAGATTTCGGTGTCGTAGAGCGGCTGCAATTCGGGAGTGTCGAGGAGATTGCGCATGTGGTGCAGCCCGAGGTCAGCAGCATCCGGGGTGACCCTTAACGGCATGTGAGACATGCATAATCGGGGTTCTCGCGGTCCTGGCCGTGGGTGTTCGGGCCGCTCTGATGCTGTTCCAGGAAGCCCATCAGGCACTGGATCGCACCCTCAAGATCGGTCCACTCCGTTCGACTCCCTACCTCAGACCATCGACCCTAGGTCCGACCCGGTCGACGGATAAGCGGCGGTTGTCGAGTTGATTTGGCGCGTGGTGAGGCCGTTCTTCATGGCGAGAGCGATCGTGTTGGCGAGTTCGGCATAGTCGTGGCCGAGGAGGTGTGCGCCGATGATGCGGTCGGTGCTCTTGTCAACCACAATCTTTGTCGCGCCAGTCGTTTCACCAATGCGGTCGTTGGAGGACCATCCGCTCGTGTCGGTGAACCGCACATCGACCTCGTTGCCTCATGGGTTTCAAACGATGGCCGCACCGGCAAAAGGGCTAGCCTCCTAGTCCCTCTCCGGTAATGCCATCGTCCACTGCGAACCGCCAGCTCTTCCATGGCAAGCTGAGGCTGCCCCCATTCCTAGAATAGGAAGTCTCTTGCAGCGTCCAATGCAGCAAATTGACGGTACTGTCCGGATACAGCTTCACCCCTGCTCCTCCGATTTCGCCACGCCAGTTTGTGTGAAGCATAGGCTTGACGAGTGGCATGAGCGCTTGGCCGTAAGAATTTCCAACGAACGCGCCCGTCGTGCTCCCGACGATTAGGTCGGCCGCCTGCAAGTGCGGGTGATGATGCGAAGCTGCGGTCAAAATCGGCGTGACGATGCCGTCCGCCTTGACGTACTCCGTCCCGCTGTCGGTGAGGGCGCGCGAGTTCCCGAGCCAAGCGTCCTGATCCTTGGGCCCCCCGCCCGGCTCATCGAAGATCAGCACGCCCAAATCCGACTTGTTCTGGAGCATCATAGCGACTCGCTCGAAGAGAAAGCGGAGCACCAACCGCTCTGGCGTCTGGCTTTGGAAGCCCGATTCGTTCATGTCCCAGGACACGACAAAAGCAATTCCTTCATGGTCGATCGCGGCCTGAAGGACAGCCTCCCTCACGGGCGTAAGTAGGTGCTTGTTCTCTGGCCGGACCCACCAGCTGGTCTTGCCGTCCGGAGACCATTTCAGTTCGGCATCGTGGGGGATGCTGTTGGCGTCATAGATCGCCCAGAAGGCCTCTGCGAAGGGCTTGACCTGTTCGGCCTCGAATGCCACGCCCCCAAGTGAGATGAGGGAGCCCAGATTCGCGCGTCGGCCAGTCTGCTTGGTGTCATCAATGAAGACGAGATGCATGCAAGGCCCCTGATCCTGCGCACCTGTCGGCACGCGCTGAAAGAACAATATCAACGGGTCGCAAAGGCCCCAGCGTTTAGCTTCTCCACATGAAGGATATGCGCCAAGACCTTTCCGCCTCGACAGTTCCAGAGCGCTTCGGTCTACCTCTCGCATATTTTCCCGACGAGCAACTATTCCCCCAAACGTATTTCCCATGGCGAGAGCGGCACAGTCGAGAGTGCCCGGAGGTGCCCGCGTCGGGGGCAAACAGGGGGGCACGAGCATCCGGCTTCGCCGTGAAGGGGATGCGACGCATACGCAGGCGAGGTATCCGTCCTCCCGGCTGTGCGTGTTCACGCGCCCCAATACTGCTCTAAGAAGCCGATAAAGCGTTGGGCTGCACCCTCAGCGTCAGGCGGCCCCGGCCACCTCATCCCAACCTCAAACCATCGACCCCAGGTCTGACCCGGTCGACGGGTAGGCGGCAGTGGTCGACTTGATTTGGCGGGTGGTGAGGCCGTTCTTCATGGCGAGAGCGATCGTGTTGGCGAGTTCGGCATAGTCGTGGCCGAGGAGGTGTGCGCCGATGATGCGGTCGGTGCTCTTGTCGACCAGAATCTTTGTCGCACCGGTCGTTTCACCAATGCGATAGTTGGAGAACCATCCGCTCGTGTCAGTGAATCGCACGTCAACGTCGAGTCCGCTCGCCTTGGCCTCCTGCTCGAGCATCCCGACCCTGACGAGCTCCGGAATGGTGAACACCGCAGTGGGAATGGCGCTGTAATCCGGTGTCGCCGAATTCGGTTTCAGCATGTTGGATGCCGCGATCTTCGCCTCGAACACCGCTACCGGTGTCAGCGGCATCCCTGGGGTGTCTGCGGCATCGCCAGCCGCATACACGTCAGGGTTGGTGGTGCTCTGCAGGTGCTCCGAAACTTGGATGCCGCGAGGGCCGAACGCGACATTGGCCGCTTCGAGATTCAGGCGACTGAGGTCTGCGGTGCGCCCCGCACCGTGCACAACGAGGTCAACATCCATCGTGGATGCCGTGCCGCCTTGCTGGGTCGTGACGCGGAAACCTTCGGCGAGCTTCTCGACGCTCGTAATGGACGTTTCGCGGCGCACCGCAACGCCAGCGGTCTCACCACGCTTGAGCAAGAGTTCGACGAGGTCTGGGTCGAAACCCTTCAGCGGGATGCGGCCGCGGTCGATCACTACCGGGGTGCTTCCCGCGCGAGCGGCGATGTGCGCAAACTCGAACGACACGAAGCCGCCGCCAATGAACGCAATCCGCTTCGGAAGCTCGGGGAGGTTCAGGAAGCCGGTGCTATCGATGAGGTGTTCGTGGCCGGGAAAGTCCAGCTCGCGGGGCACCGCACCAGTAGCGATCAAGAACTTGTTCGCCTGAAAATTCCTGCCGTCGATCTCGATGTGGTTGTTGTCGATGAACGTCGCGATGCCGTGGAGGGTGTCAACGCCGGCCGCCTTGAGCCCTTTCTCCATGCTCTCGGGCACCGAATCGGTGAACCCGTGCTTGTGCTGCATGAGGTCAGCCCAGTTGACGCTGAGGTCATCCGCATTGACTCCTTTGCCAGCGAAGAGGCGGGCAGAATCGACAATCTCTGCAGCGCGCCGAAGAATCTTTTTGGGGTCGCAGCCACGAAGCGCGCACGTGCCGCCATAGGGGAGCGCATCCACGATTCCGACGCGCCACCCACGCGACGCCGTCTTGTTCGCGGCGGCAATCCCTGCCATTCCGGCGCCGACGACGAGCAAGTCATAGCTGTTGTCAGACATGGCTGTTCAACTTCTCTCTCAGTTGGTCAACGGTGGGTGCGCCGGCAAAACCGTCTGGCGTGATGTAGCGGCGGCACGCGAGCCCGACCGGGGCATCCGGCTGGGCAAAGGGATCCACACCATCGAAGAGGATGCTCGGCGACCCACGGAACCCCACGCGCTCCGCTTCCTCGACCGTGTCGACCAAGTGTCGCGACACGGTGATCTCCGGAAACTCTTGTACGAGCTCGTTGATGTGCTGATCGGCAACCTTCCAGTTGGGGCAGCCGTCGAAGTATTGCAGCGTGATTTCCATACCTTCACGGTAAACCCTGAAGTGCACTTGAAGGTCAACCGTTAGTCTTGCCCCATGCTTATTGGAGAAGTCGCCGATCGCCTAGATGTTCCGCGCCACACGATCCGTTTTTACGAAAAGCAAGGGCTTCTGCCCGAGCCTCAGCGGCAAGGCAACGGGTATCGCGACTACGATCCCGGCGTTGTCGACCGCGTCATGTTCATTCGTAACAGCCAAGCCGCGGGGCTCACGCTGTCGGAAATCATGAGCATCCTGTCGCTGCGGGATGCCGGCGAAGCACCCTGCACCCACGTCTCGAGCTTGCTCGAACACAAACTAGAAGGCGTGCAGGAGCGCCTGAAAGACCTGGCGGCGCTCGAAGCGGAGCTGAAGCAGCTCATCCACGAGGCTCAAGGTCTCGACCCGGTCAACTGCAACGAGGCGGAGATCTGCACCATCATCCCGCGCTCCTAGCCGTACGTGTTCGGGCTGCCCTAATACTGTTCCAAGAAACTCGTCAGGCGCTGAATCGCACCCCTGCGTTCAGTCTGGACGCTCTGGGCGTCATCGGTTTCGTGGTGATGGGTGCACTGCCAAGCGCACTCGGCCGGGGCAGCGATAGAGGCCGGCCTCTCGCTCGAAGTGGGCCTTATCTTCCTCGCGGTCAGGTGAGCGCGACCAATATAGTGGCGTCATGGCCATCACTAGCCCAGCAATCGGGACGCTTCGAAGTGCCGGGGTCACCTTCCGGCTCATGCCAGATGCGGATGCGCGCGGCGAGGAACCTACCGAGCAGACACAGGGCCTGATCAAACCGTTCCATTCGGTCGCCTGCCACTGGGTGTACCGAGAGAAACTCCCACCAGTGTTCGTGATCTTGTCACCGGAACGCACGATAGCTCCGCACAAGGTTGCCGATGCGGTAGAGGACACCGTCACGTCAATCAAGAAACGAAAGCCCAGCGACGTGGCGACGCAGTTGGGCACCAAACGTCCCCGAGGAGAACCCTCGCGGGTCATCGTGGATGCTGCTCTGGCTCGGACATCCAGACACGTCATGTTTCCCAGCGGTGCCAAGGGCCAGACGATCGTCGTTACAGCGGCGGGCCTCATCGATGGTTTCGACGCGCATATCTGGGATGTGAGCGACGTACCGGTGTTGCAACGCGTGGAGCCCTACTTCGCTGTCACTGCCGATGGGATCAGATCACTCGAGCCTGACAAGGAGCACTTCCACGTGAGCCCCGGTGAAATCTACTTTCCCGAGGTTCGCCAAATCGTCAGCATCGGCGCCACGGAGGAGTACCTGGAGTGCTTTGACCGAGCGCTCCTGGCGGGCAAGAAACATCACCCCAAGCCGTCAGAGTCCGAACACGCGGCAGCACATTTCGCCTTCCTCAAGGAACGCTAGCCTTCCTCAAGGAACGCTAGATGTGCCGAGCGCACGGCGGGGTTGTGAAGACAACCCCACCGTGCGCGACAGTGCAAAATGGATGCAGTAGAACGCTACTGCGCCTAGCTGATGCCGTTTCCGGTGTAGGCGTACATGTCGAGGTCGTTGCCACTGACCTCAAAAGTGACCACAACGTTGGTGTCATTGTCTGCATACCAACCGTGGTACTCGAAGATGACCCCGCCAGCGTCGTAGTCGTTGTTCACGTAGTAAGCGCCGTCAACACCAAACATGTCGGCAACATCCTGGTAGCTCGTGGCGTCCCCGCTGAGGTTTGCGGCCTTCAACTCTTCGAATGCCGCAGCGAAGTCGTCCGCTGCGATCAGGGGATAGTCCTCGGGGAAGGCAGTAACATCCAGCTCCTCGACCTCCACCGTGTAGCCCGCTGAGTCTGCAGTGGCGGTGCTTGCGTCACCGCTGCTGCAGGCAGTTAAGGTCAAAAGTACTGCGCTGGCAAAAAACAATGCTGTGAGTCTCTTCACAATCCCTAATCCTTAGTCGTAGTCATTCCGAGTATCGGTTGCGGACAGCCTCTCAGCATTAACGGAATGACGCCTCATGCCGAAGAGACCTCAACAACCGCTGTCAATCGAAACGTGCAGTGACTGTGCTGAGGTGGTGAGGCTCGCTATCCGGCGTTAGTTTAGGGAAAACCGATGTGGTCATGGAACCCAAAAACGCGAATGTAGACCAATTATTCGAGATTAATCCTCAAATGTGTTGACCATGGCGTGCGCGGCACGGTCGAGGTACGCCCAGATTTCGGCATCGTAGAGCGGCGGCAGCTCGAGAGTGTCGAGGGCGTTGCGCATGTGGTGCAACCAGCGGTCACGAGCATCCGGGTTCACCTTGAAGGGCATGTGACGCATGCGCAGGCGAGGGTGTCCGCGCTCCTGACTGTACGTGTTCGGGCCGCCCCAATACTGCTCCAAGAAGCCGGTGAGGCGCTGGATGGCACCCTCAAGGTCGGGCTGCTCCGGATACATCGGCAGCAACACCTCATCGGTGGCGATCCCAACATAGAACTCGCGCACGAGCTTTTCGAACGTGTCGCGACCGCCGATGAGTTCCCACATCGAATCGGCCGGAGCATCCGGAGTCACCGCCGGCTTCGCGATAATGCGAATGTTGGGGCGCTTGGCGGGCTCAGGAACGTTCTCGGCTTCGGTCATTTCTTGCGTTTCTCCTCAGGGAAGTTCAACGGCACCGGACGGGTGCGCGGCGGACGCGCACCACGAACACTCGCAGCACCCTCAAACCCACTCAACACGATCGAGTTCAAAGCCGGAAGTTTGACACCCGCCTCATCCAAATCCTTCTTCAGGCGCGCGCGCAACTCACGAGCAACATCATCCTTAGTCGCGGATGCAGTCTTCACCACCAGACGAACCACCACAGCTTCGTCCGAAATTGATTCGATGCCCCAAATCTCGGGAATTTCCAAGATGCGAGTCGTCCACTTGGGGGTCTTGTAAAGATCAACGGCGGTCTTCAGGATGCGCTCCTGCACGGCATCCACATCGGAGTCGTAGGGCACAGCAAGATCGATGATCACGCGCGCCCACCCCTGTGACATGTTGCCCACGCGGGTGATCTCGCCATTGCGCACAAACCACAGGGTTCCGTTGACATCGCGAACCTGGGTGGTGCGGATGTCGACAGATTCGACAACGCCAACCGCTGGCCCGAGATCAACAATGTCGCCCACGCCCAACTGGTCTTCCGCGACCATGAACAGGCCGTTGAGCACGTCCTTGACGACGTTCTGCGCACCGAAACCGAGGCCGGCACCGGTCGCGGCGGTGATCAGCGCGAACGCACCAGTCGCTCCGGGAACAAAGAGGTTGAACAGCAACAGCAGCACGATGATCACGATGACGACCGTGACGATGCTGGAAAGCACTCCGCCGAGGGTGCGGGTGCGCTGCACAACGCGAACTGCCGCCAGCGGCGAGGTCAGCAACACCTGGGTGTCGTGAATGTTCTCCTTGTGCTTAACGCCGTTGACGATGCGGTCGACAACACGCCTGATGACGAACAGCAGCACGAACCGCAGCAACCACGCCACGACAACGATCGAGAGGCCCTGCAGCAGGCGCGAGCCCGCATAAAAGGCGCCGATCGCAGCCCACAGGCCGCCCAACGAGAAATCTTCCATGCACGGAGCCTAGCGAGCGACTGCTGTGTAGTCGCCGCTAGGTCACCGAATGCGCGCCGAGAGGCGGCTGACTGGTTAGGAGTTGTCTCGCGCCTGAACGACTAGTGCACGCTCAACACCCGCACGATTCTCAATCACGATTCGACGCAGCGCCGGAACATCCGGGTTCGCCTCAAGCCAGGCGTTGGTGGCATCCACCAGTTCCTGCGAAGCCAACGGTGCCGGGTACAGTCCGCGGATGATCGTCTCAGCGATCGCATAACTGCGGTTCTTCCAGACATCGTTAATCGAATCGAAGTACGCAGCCACGAAAGCTTGCAGCACAGCGGGGTCGTTCACGTGCGTGTAGCCCATGGTCACGTTGCGCACGATCGCGTTCGGAGCCTTGTCACTCTTCACAAGCGAGTCGAATGCGGCCTGCTTGCCCGCCTGGGTGGTGATCGTGGCGCGAGCGCGGGCCGCAGCCTGCTGACCACTTGCTGTTTTGTCCTTCGCGAGCGCTTCGTCGATTTCGGCATCACCGGCGGCACCGTTGAGCACGAGGCCCTCCAGCAGCTCCCAGCTGAGGTCGGTGTCAATCTCGAGCCCGTCGAGAGCGGTCGAACCGCTCAACAGGGCGCGAAGAACGGTGACGTGTTCGTCCGTCGAGGCGACATTGGCGAAATACTTGACGAACTGGAACTGAGCATCAGAGCCAGCCTCAGCGCCTTGGGCAAGACCCCACAGCGTGTCGCCGATCTTCTCGATCGTAGCGGCACGACGCTCAGGAGCAACGTACTGCTTAGCAACCAGAACCAGTTGCGCGAGCGTGGTGCGGATGGTCGTCGACTCGGTCTCCGACGCGATGTTACCGAGAACCAGAGCAACATAATCGCTGGCCGGAGTCTCAGCATCACGAGCGGCATCCCACGCAGCACCCCACACGATGGCGCGAGCCAGCGGGTCGGTGATGTCGGAGAGGTGCTTCATCGCCACAGCAAGCGAGGCGTCATCGAGACGGATCTTCGCGTAGGCGAGGTCGTCATCGTTGATCAGGATGAGGTCGGGGCGCTTCGTGCCGACAAGCTCAGGAACCTCCGTGCGCTCGCCCTCGACGTCGATCTCGACGCGATGGTGACGAACAAGCTTGCCGTCCTCAAGCGAGTAGTAACCGATAGCCAGACGGTGCGGGCGAATCGTGGGGTAGTCCTCGGCGGCGGTCTGGGTGATCGCGAAGCTTTCGACGGTTCCGTCTTCAGCGGTCACAACATCCGGGCGCAGCGTGTTCACACCAGCGGTCTCCAGCCAGAGCTTGCTCCACTCCATGAGCTCGCGGCCACTGGTCTTCTCCAGTTCGACCAGTAGGTCTTTCAGCTCGGTGTTACCGAAGGCGTGCTTCTTGAAGTACGCGGCAACGCCAGCCATGAACGCTTCGAGACCAACCCAGGCCACGAGCTGCTTGAGAATCGAGCCACCCTTGGCGTAGGTGATGCCGTCGAAGTTGACCAGAACGTCGTCGAGGTCATTGATCGAGGCGTAGACGGGGTGAGTCGAAGGAAGCTGGTCCTGCTTGTAAGCCCAGCTCTTCTCCATCGCCTGGAACGTGGTCCACGCTTCGGTCCACTCGGTGGCTTCGGCGGTCGCAATGGTCGATGCCCACTCAGCGAACGACTCGTTCAGCCACAGGTCATTCCACCACTTCATAGTGACGAGGTCGCCGAACCACATGTGAGCCAGCTCGTGCAAGATCGTGACAACGCGACGCTCCTTGATGGCGTCAGTCACCTTCGAACGGAACACATACGTCTCGGTGAACGTGACAGCGCCAGCGTTCTCCATGGCACCCGCGTTGAACTCGGGCACGAACATCTGGTCGTACTTCTCGAAAGGGTACGGGTACTGGAAGTGCTTCTCGAAGAACTCGAAGCCCTGCTTCGTCTTCTCGAAAATGTAGTCAGCATCGAGGTGCTCGCTCAGCGACGCCCGCGTGAAGATTCCGAGCGGGATGACGCGGCCGTCGCTCGAGGTGAGCTCGTCGCGAACCTCGGCGTACGGGCCAGCCACGATCGCGGTGATGTAGCTCGACATGATCTGCGTGGGCGGGAACTTCCACGTGGCGTTCTCGCCATCCACCACAGGCTCAGGCGTGGGGGAGTTGCTGATAACAGCCCAGCGCGCCGGTGCGGTCACCGTGAACTGGAACGTGGCCTTGAGGTCAGGCTGCTCGAACACAGCAAAGACTCGACGCGAATCGGGCACCTCGAACTGCGAGTAGAGGTACACCTCGTCATCAACCGGGTCAACGAAGCGGTGCAGACCCTCGCCAGTGTTGGTGTATTCGGCATCCGCCACAACCTCAAGAACGTTGTTCTCCGCAAGGTTGTCGAGCTGGATGCGCACACCATCATTCACGGCAGCAACATCAAGAGCGGTGCCGTTGAGCGTGACCGAGTGCACCGTGCGGGTGATCGAATCGATGAAAGTGGATGCGCCAGCAGTGGCGGTAAAGCGAACAGTCGTGCTGCTCTTAAACGTCTCAGGACCCGTAGTGAGGTCAAGCGCAATCTCATAGCTGTCAACGCCGACAATCGCTTTGCGTTCTTGCGCTTCAACTCGGGTGAGGTTCTCTCCGGGCACGTACAACTCCTTAGATCGGGGGCGGTTTTTGACCGCGCCTACCTACCTTATGCCGCGCCCCGGAAATGTCGACGTAGCCACTCACGCGCGGTCGTAGACTGGTCGAATGCGCATCCACATCGCCACCGATCATGCCGGCCTCGAGTTCAGTGCCACCCTGCGGCAGCACCTCACCGATGCGGGCCACGAAGTGGTCGATCACGGGCCCGTTCACTACGACGCTCTCGACGACTACCCCGGATTCTGCATCGCCGCAGCCCGAGCCGTCGCCGTCGACCAGGCCGCGGGCATCGAAGCCCTCGGCGTCGTTTTTGGAGGATCGGGAAACGGCGAGCAGATCGCCGCCAACAAGGTGGTGGGCATCCGCGCCGCCCTTGTGTGGAACGACTCGACCGCAGCCCTCGCGCGCCAGCACAACGACGCCAACGTCATTTCGATTGGTGCCCGCCAGCACACCGTCGACGAAGCTACCCGCTTCATCGACCTCTTCATTGCCGAGCCCTTCTCGGGTGACGAGCGCCACGCCCGCCGCATCGCCCAGCTTGCCGAATACGAGACGACAGGCGCTATCGCTGCGCACCCCTTCGACAACTAATGCCTGAGGGGCATTCCGTACATCGCATCGCGCGCCAGTTCGCGCTGCACTTCGTCGGCAAAACCGTCGCAGTGTCGTCTCCACAAGGCCGCTTTTCTGCGGGAGCCGAACGCATCGATGGGCTGCGGATGCTCAGCGCCAAAGCCGTGGGCAAGCAGATGTTCCTCGAATTCGAGCACGACCGGTGGCTGCGAGTGCACCTCGGACTGTACGGCGCCTGGGACTTCGCCGGAAACTTCACCGCCGACGCGACAACCGCATCCGCATCCGGTCGCATGGGGCAAACCAACCAGCACGGCACGGTCGTCGATAGTGGTGCAGTGGTTCGAGACACCGTGGTGGGGGAGCACGAGGACTCGCTGGCGAGCATCGGTGCCCCGCGACGCACACGATTGCGGATGTCGGAGCAAGAGAAAGCCAGCGATGCCGGCTCGGAGTTCCCGCCGGAGCCGATCGGTGCGGTGCGGGTGCGCCTGCTCACCGACACCACCTGTGCTGACCTGCGCGGCCCCACCGCGTGCGAAGTGCTCACCCCCGACGAAGTACAGGTCGCTCTCAACAAGCTCGGGCCTGACCCGCTCGTGGACGAGAACGGTGCAGCCGAGGAGCGGTTCGTTGCCACGGTGCGCAAAAAGCAGACGGCGATCGGCTTGCTGCTGATGGATCAGTCCGTCATCAGCGGAATCGGCAACGTGTATCGTGCCGAAATTCTGTTCCGAGCCCGCCTCGACCCACACACGCCAGGCAAAGTCATTCCCGAGGAACTATTGAGGGAACTCTGGCGTGACTGGGCGCGACTGCTCGAGATCGGTGTCAGCACCGGTCAGATGATGACGATGGAGGGTCTCACCGCCGACGAATACACGGCGGCACTCGCGAGTCGCGACGACCGGCACTGGGTGTACCACCGCGAGGGCCTGCCCTGCCGCATCTGCGGGACCAACATCGTGATGGAACTGGCGGCAGCGCGCAAACTGTACTGGTGCCCCAACTGCCAAGCACCGCTCGCGAATAACACTCAGGGAGGCTGAAATGCGTCACACCCCCACCTACGTGATCACCGACCCGCAAGAAATTCGCCGACTGATTCAAGAACACCCCTGGGCCACCGTGGTGTCGTCAACCTGGAACGGTCTCGTCGCCTCGCACTATCCGATGATGCTAGAGAACCGGGACGACCAGATCAGCCTCGTTACCCACTTCGGGCGTCCGGATGACCAACTGCACGAAGTCGGCCAGCACGAGATGCTCGTCATCATTCAGGGACCGCACGGCTACATCTCGTCGAGCTGGTACCCCGAAGGTGACAACATCCCCACGTGGAATCACGCCACCGCGCACCTCTACGGCACCCCAGAAATCCTGAGCGACGACGAGAATTTTCGCGTGCTGAGCGAACTTGTCGACCATTTCGAGCATCATGTCGCGCATCCGGTGAGTCTTAGTGATGACGAAGCGGGCGCTCGCCGCACCGCCAAAGGTACGGTCGGACTTCGCATCGTTATCGATCGCTTTGACGCCCGCATGAAGATGAGTCAAAGCAAGAAGATCGAGGTTCGCCAGAACATCGTGGATGAACTCAACTCGAATGGCACGTACGCTAGCCCAGAACTAGCCGCCGAAATGACAAGGGCACTACCGAGTGAAACTGACTAACGCGCGCATCGTTGGAGACGATGCTTCCGCTCTAGTCGATGTCACCCTCGCTGAGGGACGCATCGTCGCCATCGAACCGCACAGTGCGCCGGCGGCCGTGGATGTCGGCTCCGAAACCGACCCGCACACGGTCGATCTTGATGGCCGGTGGATCATGCCGGGGCTGTGGGATCAGCACGTGCACGCCAGCATGTGGGCGCAGCAGGCGCAGCGCATCGATCTGAGCCGCACCACGTCGGCGACCGAGGTCGCGGTCACGATAGCCAGCACGGTTCGCCCCGCACCCGGCGGGATCATCGTCGGGCAAGGGTTCCGGGACGCGCTCTGGCCCGACCAGCCCACCAGAGCTCTGCTCGACTCGGCGGTCTCCGACTTTCCCGTCGTGTTGGTCAGCGGTGACCTTCACGCGTGTTGGCTCAACAGTCTCGCGCTCGAACGGTTCGGGTTCTACGATCACCCCACCGGTTTCCTTCGCGAAGAAGAAGCTTTTGCTGTCGGCAGTGCGTTGAGCCGGGTCGATACCGAAACCCTCGACGGCTGGATTCGTGATGGCGCGCGTGATGCGGCGTCCCGTGGTGTCGTCGGGATCGTCGATCTCGAAATGACCTGGGAGTTCGATAACTGGCAGCGTCGCATGCTGGAAGGTTTCGATCTGTTGCGCGTGCGAGTCGGCGTCTATCCGCGCTTCTTGGAGCGGGCCATTCTGCAGGGACTAGCCACGGGACGAGAGCTGGCCCCGCTGCTGGAGGTGGGGCCGTTCAAGATCATCACCGACGGATCCCTCAACACGCGAACTGCCTACTGTTTCGAGTCGTATCCGGGTGACGGAAGCAACAGGGGAGTGCTGAACATTCTCCCCGGCGAGCTCATCGACTGGATTCGCACCGCCAGCGACGCCGGGTTGTCTCCGGCAGTGCATGCGATTGGCGATGACGCCAACAAGCTTGCGCTGGATGCCTTCGAAGCTGTCGGATGCGGTGGCCGGATCGAGCACGCCCAGCTGCTCTACCCGGATGACTTTCCTCGATTTGCCGCTTTGGGTGTCGCCGCGAGTGTGCAACCAGAACACGCTATGGATGACCGTGATGTCGCCGACGCCTACTGGGCGGGCCGCACCGACCGCACCATCGCGCTGCGTGCGCTGTTGGATGCGGGAGCAGAACTGTTGATGGGCTCGGATGCTCCCGTGGCCCCGCTCGACCCGTGGGCCACCATTGCGTCTGCGGTGACTCGCAGCCGTGACGGGCGCGAGCCGTGGCATCCGGAACAGTGCATCACCGTCGAGGAGGCGTTGCGGGCGTCAGCTCAGTCCACGATTGCGGTGGGCGAAGTGGCGGACATCGTCGTGACACGAAAAAACCCGCTCGACTGCGGCGGTGATGAACTGCGGTCGATGCGGGTTGATGCGACGATTCTCGATGGTCGTTTCACCCACAACACGCTGTAAAACAACGCGTCGTAGGCAAAACGACCACCAGAAGAGCTGGTCGAAGAGAGAACTACTTCGTGGCGAGGTGGGCAAAGAGGAACCAACGGTCCTTCTCAAGCCCACGAGCGATCTCAATGGCGACGTCTTCGCTGACCTTGTCGAGCTCGCCGAGCTCGTCAACAGCGGTACGCACCGTAACGAGTGTTGCGTCGATCGCGGCGATAACCTGCGCGATGACATCATCGGACTGCTGAAAACCAGCGGTCATGCTCGGAGTCGTCGCGTTGGCGCCAACAGTCTGAGTGCGAGCGTCAATGGGAAGCCCAAGGGCGACAACCCGCTCCGCGGCGGTGTCAGCCCATTCGCGGGCGTGGTCGACGATGACGTCGAGAAGTTCGTGAACGGCCTGGAAGTTGACGCCACGAACATGCCAGTGGGCCTGCTTGCCATCAATGGAGAGTGCCGTGAGGTCGGTGACGACGGGGCCAAGGAACTGTGCGACACCCGAGGTGACGTCAGGGTCTGCTGAGGTCTGCGGGACTGCTTTAATCTCGGTCATTTGTGCTCCTTCGTTGTGCTTCGAGTACAACGTTACGCAGGCCAAAAAATTTCACAAGCAAGCTGAGGCAACACTAACCACCGGCGGATTCTTAGCGCAGCGCACTGAACTTGGTGTTGAGTGTTTTCAGATCACGGATGCGGCGTTCCAACGTGATACCGAGAAACAACACAATCGCGCCTCCCGCGACCGCCCACACCCACCAGTCGGTGAGTTGATATAGGGTGACGATAGCCGGCGCGAACGTGTGTGCCGCGTGAATCAGCACGACGACCGTTCCGAACAGCAGCGGTGCCTGCAACTTCAACCAGGTGCCAGCCACGATGGCGAGCACACACGCTATGCCGAGCGCGACGATGCGCCACCGGGTGTCAACGCTCCCGGCGTCGACAAACGTGGCGAACAGGCTTGGCAGCAGGATCAGAGCCAGCCCTACGCTGAGCAAACGAACGCTCCGCGCATCCGCGTCGCGAGTCAGGCGAATCCCACCGTGCACCAACAGCGCGCCTCCGAGAATCACGGTGACCCACTCGAGCGGGCGGATCAAATCACCGAAGTACGCGATCAATCCGACAACGCTCGCCAGCCCGAACGCGAGGTAGCTTATGCGATGGGTGAGGGGGCGAATCGAGCGGCGGGTGCTCAAGAGCAGGAATACCCCGCCCAACGCAACAAGGACGACGACTCGAATGTTGTCGAGTGGCCGATCCCGGCTGCCAGCGTCGAGCAACACAAGGGTTTCGATCGCATAAAGCAACACGATGGCGGTGCCGAGGAGTACCTCGCTGGTCACTGCCCACCGTGACTGGGCGATGTCGCGAGGGAACTCGGATGAGACGAGTCCGAAACTTGCCAACGCGAGTATCGCGACACCACCGAGCACCCACGAGTCGAGTTCTGGCAGGGCGCCGCGGTTCCGATCGAGGAGAACAAGGGCGCGTGCGGCGGTGGCGAGAACGATGCCGATGCCCGACGCAACGATTGCCACGCCCCAGAAATCGAGGAGCCGAGCGGGTGGCTCAACGAACGACACGATGAGCAGCAGCGCTCCACACAATCCCGCGATGACAAGTGTCCGCAGGCCGGTTCCGGTCGCGGCATTGACGGCAAGCGGAGGGATCGCCACAAGCAGCCCGACCAGTGCGATGGTCGGTGCAGACTTCAGGCGGGCTTCGCGCAGCTCGGCCCGTGCCGTGAAGAACGCGATCAGGAGCACAGCGCTCGCGAGGGGGAGCACGTACGCTTCGAGGGCATCCACTCGGGTTTGGTCGAGTCGTAACCAGAGCGACCAGGTGGCGAATGCGACCGCAGCCCAGATGACGTGGCGGCGTGGCGAGCGAGAACCAAAGATACCGTCGCGCGCGATCGAGACCAGCAGGAGCGTGACCGCCACAAGAAGCGTGATCAGCCAGTGGCTGTCGTGGGGCTGAAGTGTCACGCTTGCGGCGGTAAGGCCGGCGACGACGAGGGCGCTGAGTTCGCTGATGCGGCGCACTCGAGGGCGCTCGGCTCGCACGCGAAGTGCCATGCTGAACACGCCGACCAGAACCGAGGCTGTCGCGGGAGCCAGTTCGATGGCGACGTCGCCAAGCCCTGCTACTCGGCTCGCACCGTCGAGCGCCCACACCGTCGCGGGGGCGAGTAGGGCGGCGGCAACGAACCGTTCAGCGGCGACATCCCAGATGCGATGGTTCAACATGGTGAAGCCGAGCAGGGCAACAAACGTTATCGCGACGATCGCACTGATTATGTGGAGGTCGAGTACCAGCGGCGCCGACGGGAAGGGCGCGCCATCGACCGAGGCGACCCAGAGTGTTCCGCCCGCGAGGGCGGTGGCACCGACACCGATCCACCACAGCGTTCGCCGTTCTGTGGATTGCAGAAACGGTGCGCGCACCCACAGCGCCAACGCCACGACCGCGACGGCGGCCACCGTCACGGTGAGCCACGACTCAAGGCGGTTGGGTGGCAGATTGGTGAGTGCGAACTGCAACTGTTCGCCAATGCCGCCGGCAGCAAGCAGGAACACGACCGCGGCGGCCCCGAGCATTGTGGCCCTGGTGACGACACTCTTCACGAGGTAGCGTGCGGCGATGAGCAGCACAGCACTGACGACACTCACCAGCGCCCACGTTTCGTGACTCGACCAGCCCGAACCGTAGGCCAGGAGCAGCGGCAGCAGACCGCCGGCCGCGACCGTGAGGTGGATTCGGCGTGGCCCGCGACGACGGCGATCACCGGCGATGATGGCAAGCGCGAGCGTTGTCAGTGCGAGCCAGACCAGTACCGTGCTCAACAGTGTGCCGGTCAAGGGAGCGATCAATGTCAGCGCGACACCAGCGCTGGCAATCACTACATGAATTCGGCGGCGAAGCTGCGCGGTGAACCACCACACCAGCGTCATCACCGCGGGAACGGTGATCAGTGCCACTTGTGGCCATCCGTCGTTCAAGATCTCGACGGCGGTGCTTCCCGGCGTGATTCGGCGGGCGGTGTCGTGGAGAACGAATTGGAGAGCCACCAATGCTGATTGCGTGAGAGGAACAAGCGTCGCCATCGCCGAGATAGCCCAAAGGCCGAGCGAACCCCACCGAGTGGCTGAGCGCAGTGCTGCTCCACGCCGCAAGCCGCTCGCCTCGGCGAGCAGTGCCGCAACCGTGAGCGACACAACGATGGCGACGATGATTACCGGGGAATTGGTCGTGTCATCTGGAGCTCTGGCGCCATCAACTATGAGGTTCCAGAGCGCGACACCGAGCAGAAGACCAGCCGTTGCGGCGAACAAGTTGCGCGCAAAAACCGGCAGTCGAGTGGCGTGCGCGGCCGCACTGTGGACGGCAGCAATAGCGGCCAGTGCCACCAGCCAGCCACCGAGTTCAGCATCAGCGGCGAGCACCCGTTCGACGATGACACTGATCAGTGCGACAACGAACGCGAACATCGCGTAAGCGAGGGTAACGGCTCGTTCGACGGTGGCGCGGTAGTTGCCGTGTGCTGCCGTCACGTGGATGAGGGCAGCCGCGGCGAATGCCGTGAGGGTTGCAAAGGTGGCAGCGGTGAACTCTCGGTCAGAGATCAGCCCGGCAACGACGAGCGCGACGGCAGGCGGAAACACGCTGAATCCGACGATGTTGACGAGCGTGAGCCCGCTGGCGCGGTGCCAGAACATGAACCCCAATGATGCAACGACGAGGGCTCCGCCCCAGTACAGGCGACCCTCGGGGTCACCGACCACCACGAGGTCGTTAGCCCGCAACGCAAAGATGTCCAGAACCACGAAGACAACCGCGAGTACAGACAATGCCTCTGCTGTTGCAGAAAGCCCGCGACTCTTCATCTTCGACGCCGCGACGATGCTGGCTATCGTGATGCCGGCGATGAGCGCTGAACGCCAGATGAGCCCAAATGTCAGGAACGCGAAGACCAAGAAGAAGATCGCACCGACAGATAACAGCGAGACACCAACAACCAATAGGAGCACTTGGATGCCAGAGTGTTGCCGTGCCGGCGCCAACGAGGCGGCTTCGGGAACGACGCCATTGTTATCACCGCTAGCGGCCATAGCAGGAGGCTCGGAAGCTGGCGCCGACGGTGAGGGTGTCGATGCTGGTGGGGTGGTGTTCGCCGTCGGTGCGGAACCGCGAGCGCCCTGATCGGTGTCGTGTGGCTGTGTGCCGATCATCGAACCAGTGAGGCGAGCGCGCTCGGCGGCTGTCTCGAACCGGATCTTTCCGATCAACTCAATTCTGGCGTTCATCAACGCCGCTACGTTGAGAGATTCTTCCCTCAGCAACCCTGCATCGGGGTGGTTGAGGTCGAGGCCGCAGTTGGCGCACACCGACGTTGTCGGAATCGACTCAAAGCACGCCGGACACAGTGAAACATCCGTGAGGTCGTTGGGGCGACGCGGAAACAGCACGTAGCCCACGTGCTCACCGAACGAATCCTGCGAACTATCCATCTACTCTGAGCTCCTTTCGGGAGGCGAGCCCAGAGTATCGGGGGTAGAAGCCTAGGAGGCGATTAGCCGCGCAAGTGAGGAATATCGCCCCGGCAGTGATTCAGCAGCCTGAATCTCAGGACGAGGCTTTTCGAGGCGGTTCGTCCAGGACTGACCATCCCACCAGCGCAGCATGTAACTGCCGGCGGGGTCTGGGTACCATCCGAAGGGAGGGAGTTGGGTAGCGGTATTAGACATCGGGGGCGTCCAAGGTGCCCTGCCGCAGGGGCGTTACGGGTACGGCGGTCGATCCAGCCGTGAGGGATCAGTTCGGGTACGGCTAGCCCCATTATAGGGGGCGTGTTTCGCGTGTGACAAGTGGGTATGTCCGTCGGCGAGGCCGACTTTAGAGTCGGCCTCGCCGTGAGTAAGATGGTGTCGTGAACATCTTCGGTTTCGTTATCTCCTTTGCGCTCTTTGTCGGCGGAATTTACATGATGGGCGAAGCTTTCTACGTGGAGGGCCTCGAGTCTGTCGTCTTCATCGGCGGCCTGCTTGTCACCACGCTGGGAGTTTTCATCCCGATTCACGTCATGAAGCGCGTCGATAACTAGCAAGTCTTGGCGAGCCTCCCGAGTCGGCTCGCTGCCGCAGCGGTCACCCTTAGCGGGATGCGGCGGATGTTTGCCGACCCCGAAAGAACTCTCCACCGGATCGCGCGTCTAAGTCGGCATCCGCAAAGCTTCGCTCCACCTCGCTCGTTGAGCCGGACCGTCACCGTGACCGAACGTGAAATTGACGGCTGGACGGCATTCGACGTGGCTCCGATCACACCGAGCACCGGTACGGCTCGTCGAGGCGTCTATCTGCACGGTGGCTGTTACTGCTTCGAAATAACCGCATTCCATTGGCGACTTGTCGCTGAGCTAGCAAGTCAATCCGGGGCCACCATCACCGTTCCCATTTTGCCGCTAGCGCCTGCCGGAACGGCCAGTGTCGTTGTCCGTCGGGTGGTCTCGATCGTCGAAACCGCGATCTCGGAGGTGGGGGCGCACAACGTCAGTGTGATCGGCGACTCGTCGGGTGGGGGAATGGCCCTGGCGACGGCAATGGCATTGCGCGATCGTCATCCCGAGCCCCTGCGGGCCATTGCCCTGATTGCACCATGGCTTGATATCAGCGGAACAGACCCGGTGTTGCAACAAATCGCACCATCCGATCAATGCCTCGCCATCCCGGGGTTAACCGCGGCTGGTGCCCTCTACCGCGCCGAACTCGACGAGGCAGATTGGCGTGTTAGCCCGCTCAGAGGCAACTTCGAGGGTCTCGGCCCGATCACTCTGATCTCGGGAACACGCGACATTCTCTACGCGGATGCCCTGCGAATGGTGCCCTTAGCTCGGGATGCCGGAGTTGACGTCGACTGGACGGTGGGGGAGGGCATGATGCACGTCTATCCGTTGTTCCCCATGCCCGAGGCGATCCCTGCACGCGAAGCGCTAGTGCGGGCTATTTCTTAGCCTTAACGACTAAGGGCCGCCTCAGTCGAGGCGGCCCTTAGATCAGTGGAGGGGATACGGAGAATCGAACTCCGGTCATCAGTTTGGAAGACTGAGGCTTTACCATTAAGCTACATCCCCACTTGGTACCCGTTCGTGCTGTGTACCGAGGAATACTGTACCCGAAACCTCGCAAAGTGCGAAGTCGAGAATCTTCAGGAACTTCCTCAGCCATAATTTTACCGTAATTACGGGGTTCTTACCCTCGGGTGAGGTGTGAAAGTCCCTGATCTTGGGATCTCGTCAACATTCTGTTCGCGCTCAGGCTAGACTTGCCGAGGCCAATTTTGTATCGGCGTTGCAACGTGATGCCGTGGACAGAAAACAGCACGGCGCCCGGGGCGTAGCTCAGCTTGGTAGAGCGCTCGGTTTGGGACCGAGAGGTCGCAGGTTCGAATCCTGTCGCCCCGACGAAAATCACCATCGAATTACAGGAGATCCACAACGTGAAGACAACCGTTGAGAAGTTGAGCCCGACCCGCGTCAAGCTCAACATTTCGGTCACCCCCGACGAGCTCAAGCCGAGCATCGATCACGCGTACAGCCACATCGCTTCGCAGATCAACATCCCCGGCTTCCGCAAGGGCAAGGTTCCGCCGCAGCTTGTTGACCAGCGTGTTGGTCGTGAAGAGATCCTCAATCACGCTGTCAACGACGGACTCGACGGGTTCTATCGCAAGGCAGTCACCGAAGAAGAGATCCGTGTTCTCGGTCGTCCCGAGGCAGACATCGTCACCTGGCCAGAAATCAAGGACTTCAGCGGAGACCTGGTTCTCGCCATTGAGGTAGACGTCCGTCCCGAGTTCGAGCTGCCCGCCTACGACAAGCTGACCCTCACGGTTGACGCTGCTGAAGCATCCGCAGACGACGTAAAGAACGAACTCGACACCCTTCGCGCCCGTTTCGGCACGCTCGTTACCGTCGACCGCCCGGCCAAGACCGGTGACTTCGCTCAGCTCGACCTCGTCGCCAAGATCGGCGAGACCGAGGTTGACTCCGCAACGAGCATCTCGTACGAACTCGGCTCGGGTGAACTGATCGAGGGCATCGACGAGGCTCTTGATTCGCTCAGTGCTGGTGAATCGACCACATTCGAGTCGGTACTGCTCGGTGGAGACCACGAGGGTGAGACCGCCGTCATCAGCGTTTCGCTGCTCACCGTCAAGGAGCGCGAGCTTCCTGAGGCTGACGACGACTTCGCGCAGATGGCCAGCGAGTTCGACACCATCAAGGAACTAAAGGCAGACCTCAAGGAGCAGGTCAAGCGCTCCAAGGCCTTCGGCCAGGGTGCACAGGCTCGCGACCAGATCGTTGATGAGCTGCTCAAGAGCGTCGAGATCCCCGTTCCCGAAAAGCTTGTTGAAGACGAAGTTACCCGTCACCTCGAAAACGAGAACCGTCTCGAAGACGACGAGCACCGCGCCGAGGTGCTGACCGCCAGCGAGAAGACCTTCCGCTCACAGATTCTGCTCGACTCGATCGTCGAAAAGGAAGAAGTTAAGGTCAGCCAGGAAGAGCTCACCTCGTACCTCGTGCAGGGCGCCCAGCAGTACGGCATGGAGCCCGGCGAGTTCATCCAGGTTCTCGACAAGAACGGCCAGATCCCGGCCATGGTTGCCGAGGTTGCTCGCAGCAAGGCTCTCGCGGTCGTGCTCAGCAAGGCCAAGGTTGTCGACTCCAAGGGCAAGTCGGTAGACGTGTCGGCATTCACCGCCGCCGTCAACCCCGCCGGTGACGATGCCGCTGAGGGCGACGCCGCAAGCGACGAGTCCTAAACACCAAAGCTTCACCCTCACGGCCGGCTAGTTATCTAGTCGGCCGTGAGCTCGTTAACGACTGTCCTTGGGCGATCGAGGGCTGCGACCACCTTTGAGCCAGCAAGCCGGCTCGACGTCTCGGTTCACCTCGTGATGGTGTCGAGAAACAGTTTCGTGTAGCGGGCACTATCGAGACCGAGCGCAACATCGATGGGGCGGAAGCCCGAATCGCCAGCCCCCGGCTGCTCGTGACCGGCCGTGCGGCGATCCACTATGGTCTGTCCGCGGGTGAGGGGATCGGCCAGGCTAACCTGCACCGGCAGGTTCACGGTGTCGAGGCCATCCGGGTCTATGGCAGCGCACACAGCGCCGGCATCACCGATGTCACCGTGACCGTCACCGGCGACCCGAGTCTCGCTGCCTTTCACGGTGACCAAATGCTGTAGCAGGCGCCCCGCTAGCTGTGCTCCCGGCTCAGAATCTGCCGCGAGACGAGCGATATCTTGCGGCGGGATAGTCACGGAGTAGAAGACGTCGAGCCCGTACATGGTGGTGGGAATGCCAGCAGTCAGCACAATCCCCGCGGCTTCCGGGTCATGCCAGGTATTGAACTCGGCGACCGCGGTGGCGTTTCCCGCCGATGCCGAGCCACCCATGAAGACGATACGTTCAATATTGGCCAAGACTTCGGGATACATGCGGATGAGAAGCGCGATGTTGGTCAGGGGTGCTAGAGGGACGAGCGTGACCGGGGTCGGGCTCGCAAGGATCTCTCGCCGCAGAAGCTCTACAGCATGCAGCGGGAGCAACTGGCGGGGGGACTCCGGCAGCCCGAGATCGCCGAGACCATCGATGCCGTGAACGTGGGCGGCCGCGTGGGCTTCTGCCAGTAGCGGCCGGTCGGCACCGGCCGCAACCGGAACATCATCGGCTCCTGCCGCATCCAACACCGTCAACGTGTTGCGCACCACCTGCGCGAGGTCGGCATTGCCGGCGACACAGGTGACCGCTCGCACGTTCACATTCGGATGACGCACCGCCAGCAGGAGGGCAAGGGCGTCATCAATTCCGGTGTCCACATCAAGAATCATCTGCTGCATAGAGTCATGCTAGGCCGCGGCAACTCTCGCGGCGAGGCTCCGCAGCGGCTACTCGCCCAGTAATTCGGCGGCATAACCTCGCACCGAGTGTTGGTAGACCGGCAAATAGTCGGCCAAAGCCATCAGTGCGACGGAAGCTCCCTGGAGCGATTCGCCACGGCTCGTCAATGCGAGCGCCAAAAAAGCGGCAGACGGGCCGGTCCACTCATCGCCGGGATGCTCGTGCAGCTGCTGCTCAAGCAAAGCGATCGACTCGTCCACCTGTCCGAGGTTGCGCAGTGTGCTCGCCAACTGGATGACAGCGCGGGGCTTGAGGGCCGCATCCAACCCGTTTTCGAGCGCACGTCGGTACAACGGTTCGGCCTCGGCTTCACGTCCGGCGTAGTCGCGGGCGCCCGCAGCCTCGAACAGAGCCTCGGCATCATCGGGGTCGCATTCGGCGACGAGCTCATCAATCGCCACCACCACATCGCCTTGCGCCATAGTGGCAGCGTGGGCCCAAATGTCTGCGATTCGATTGCGCCAGTTTTGCTGCATTTGGCGAGCCTACAAGCAGCCTCCGGCGACGCGACACTTTGCCTAGGGCGAACACGCCAGAATCGCGGCGCGTACTCGGATAGATTCGTATCACGCGATAACTGAAATGGAGCGCAATAATGGCCCAACCGGCATTGGTCTCAAGCATCTTTGACCAACTCCTCAAGGACCGCATCATCTGGCTCGGCTCAGAGGTGCGCGACTCAAACGCGAACGAGATCTGCGCAAAGATCTTGCTGCTCGCCGCAGAAGACCCCAAGCGCGACATCTACCTCTACATCAACTCGCCCGGTGGCTCGATCACCGCAGGCATGGCGATCTACGACACGATGAAGTTCGTACCCAACGACATCGTCACGGTCGGAATCGGCCTCGCTGCCTCGATGGGGCAGTTCCTGCTCTCCTCAGGCACCAAGGGCAAGCGCTACATCACTCCCAACGCTCGCGTGCTCCTGCACCAGCCCTCGGGTGGATTCGGCGGAACCGCCGCAGACATCCAAACTCAGGCAGGCGTGATCCTCGACATGAAGAAGCGCATGGCCGAGCTCACCGCCGAGCAGACGGGTAAGAGCGTCGAGCAAATTCTGATCGACAACGACCGTGACAACTGGTTCACGGCACAGGAGGCTCTCGAGTACGGCTTCGTCGACCACCTTCGCGAATTCGCCTCCGACGTTGTTGGTGGCGGCGGAACCGAAGACAACGCGTCAGACGACAACGCAACCGGTAAGAAGGACTAATCATGGAGAACTTTAACCTCGGTGCTCAAGCACCCGCAGGCATTGGCCGTCCGGATGCTGACGCTCGCTACATCTTGCCGACGTTCGAAGAGCGCACGGCCTACGGCTACAAACGCCAAGACCCGTACGCCAAGCTGTTCGAAGACCGCATCATCTTCTTGGGCGTGCAGATTGATGACGCATCCGCTGACGACGTTATGGCCCAGCTCCTCGTTCTCGAGAGCCAGGACCCCGACCGCGACATTGTGATGTACATCAACTCACCCGGTGGCTCGTTCACCGCCATGACGGCCATCTACGACACCATGCAGTACATCCGTCCGCAGATCCAGACCGTTGTTCTCGGTCAGGCTGCCTCAGCGGCAGCAGTAATCACCGCCGGCGGAACCAAGGGTAAGCGGTTGGCTCTGCCCAACGCCCGCATCCTCATCCACCAGCCCAGCGGTGGATCAGAAGGCGCAAGTCAGGCGTCGGACATCGAGATCCAGGCTCGCGAGATCCTGCGTATGCGCGGCTGGCTCGAAGAGACGCTGTCGCAGCACTCGAACCGTACCCCTGAGCAGATCAACAAGGACATCGAGCGCGACAAGATCCTCAGCGCTGCTGAAGCGATGGAGTACGGACTCATTGACCAGGTGCTCACGAGCCGCAAGACGGTTCCCGCGATCACCAGCTAGCACTCGCTTTCACGCAATTGAGGCGGTCACCCTGATGGGGTGACCGCCTCGATTCGTTAACACGGACAGCGTGAGCCAGTGAGCCCTCCATGCAGGAGAGCCGCTACGACTCGCTCTTCTTGTGTCTGACCGAGATCAGAAAGATCGCTACTCCGGCGGCCAGCACTAGAGCAATCGCGCCGCCAACCAACAGCACAGTCTCCGCATCCGCACCGGCTGCAGGATCACTGGCGTCGGCATCGCTGCCGCTCTCAGAGCCGTCGGTCGTCGCCGGGGGAGCTGACTCCTCCAACGTGCCACCGCCGCACGCGGGAGGTGCCTCCAACGGGTCCGAAATCACCTGATCGGCATCGGGCTGCCACGTGAAGTTGATCTCTCCGGAGATCGTGTGGCCGTCGGCAGAAACCAGTTGCCAGAGCATCCGGTAGTCGCCGCCCTCGCCGAGGGCAGCCAGTGTTGAGAGCGACTCGTCTCGGATGCTGACGCACCCATCGCCGTAGTAGCCGCCGTGGGAATCCAGAATCCGGATCGCGAAGCCGCCACCGTCCCCGGCGAGATCCAAGAGCGTGTCATTGGTGGTGACAGAGAAATCGTCCGGCAGCACCGTGAGGGTTTCACCTTCGGCCGGTGTGCTGTCGACGAGGTAGTTGTGCGCGGACGCGGGCGCGGCCACGAGCAGCATGAGAGCTGCAAGCGTGGCCGCGCCGAACGCGGCGCCGATCCGAGTGACTCGACGCATGGGCGAACCTACTTGCTCGTCGGGCGGCGGAAAGCGAATGCTGCCACGAGACCGGCGAGGCCCGCAACAAGGGCGGCAATGCCGAGTCCACGGGCAACGGGGTCGTTGCTTGACGTCGCGGTGGCGTCGTCGTGCTCGTCTTGACTGGCGTGATCGTCGCCGTGGGCATCCTCATCACCGGCAGCAACGTCACCGTGGTGATCGACGGGCGCATCATTGACGTAAAGGACGGGGGCAGGCTTCTCTGCGCCCTCTTCCGTCTCGCTCCAGCTGACGACCGACCCATCGGTGTAGGACTGGTCGGCGCTCAGCACAACGCTCCCGACATCAGGAACGGGGCCGAGCGAAATGGGTAGCAGCAGCAGGCCACCGTCGCCGAGTTCAGAACCCTCCTGAGCCGTCCACACGATAGCGGTCACGGCTTCGGTAATTTCGCTCTCCCCGACCATGACAGGTTCGGGCAGTTCGCTACGAACAAGCTCCGCGTCCCATCCAGGAACAGGCACAAACCGTACGCTCGTGAACGGGGTATCGGTCGGCAGATTCAACTGCACCCGGTTCGTCTTCTCGGTTTCTGATTCGTTGGGCACCTTGACGGTGATCAACGCGTAGCTGCCGGCATCAGTCTGGCCAGGGTCGACGGTGACGTGAGCCATCGCGGCGAGCGGAGCTGCGACGGCGAGCGCGGCGCCAGCGGTGAGCGCGAGGGCAGCTTTAGTGAAGTTTTTCATTAGTTTCTTTCTCAAAGTGGGTCGCCAATGTGCGACAAATATCGGGGTGCTGTGCGGTGTTGTTAGACCGCAGAGGGAGTGGCCGGTGGGCCCCGATAGTGCGTAATGGAAAGAAAACGGGCAATCAGCTCGACGTGAGGCGCGGTGCGCGGCCGCATCCCGAATTCAAGAACGGGAGTCGCGGTGAGCGAGAGTGAGGCGAAGAGGCGAGAGACAAACATTCGCGCCGTCTCGAACAATCCCCAGAAGGCGACCTCGGCGTAGCGGAACGCCACAATCGTGATCACGGCGGCGGCGATGTGCGAAAGGGACATGACCGAATCCGCGGTTTGTGCGGCAACCGTGAAGTCGAACGCCATCGCCGACATGTCGTGGGTGGCGATCCCTTCAGGTGCCAGCATTGCGCTGAACAGCGTGTGATAGAGCGCTTGGCTGGCAAGGATCGCAATGCTGAGACGCAGCAATGACACGGTGCGCCCGGCCAGTAGGGTGCAGATAGTGACAGAGATAATCAGGGAAACGCCGATACCGAACATGGACGGCGCTAGTCCACCCGCTAGAAGATGGGAGAGCGCGGCGGCGAAGGTGGCAAACATCGCAGCCATACTGCCGCGAAGAACACGCATCGCACGGGTATGCATAGCGCTCCTTCTCTTGCGGCAGGGTGACTGGTTAAGCCTAGTTCGAAATCGCCCGCGAATTCGTCTGGGGTGGTCCGCGCCGGGGTATGCCGGTGGTTTGTGGACAACGACGCGACGAAACGCCGCTAGTAATAGTGACAAGGACTGAACGAATATCGGGTTAGGCTCGTCAACAAAGCATTTACTCGAGGAGAGGAACCGGCATGGCCCGAATTGGGGAAAGCGCGGACCTGCTCAAGTGTTCCTTCTGCGGCAAGAGCCAGAAGCAGGTGCAGCAGTTGATCGCCGGTCCTGGCGTCTACATCTGCGATGAATGCGTAGATCTGTGCAACGAGATCATCGAAGAGCGTCTTGCTGAAGCCGGCGAAGAGGCATCGAGCGAGTTCGATCTGCCCAAGCCGCGCGAAATTTATGAGTTCCTTGAGGAATACGTCATCGGCCAGGAATCCGCCAAGCGTTCGCTCTCCGTTGCCGTCTACAACCACTACAAGCGGGTGCGGGCTCGCAACACCATCGCCTCGGCGGATGCGGTCATTGACGATGTCGAAATTGCCAAATCGAATATTCTGCTGATCGGCCCAACGGGTTGCGGAAAGACCTATCTCGCCCAGACGCTCGCGAAGCGGCTCAACGTGCCTTTCGCTGTAGCAGACGCTACCGCTCTCACCGAAGCAGGGTATGTCGGCGAAGATGTCGAGAACATTCTGCTCAAGCTAATTCAAGCTGCAGACTACGACGTCAAGCGTGCTGAAACCGGCATCATCTACATTGACGAAATCGACAAGATCGCTCGCAAGGCAGAGAACCCCTCAATTACTCGCGACGTGTCGGGGGAGGGTGTGCAACAGGCGCTCTTGAAGATTCTCGAGGGAACTGTCGCATCGGTGCCGCCACAGGGCGGCCGCAAACATCCACACCAAGAGTTCATCCAGGTGGATACCACCAATGTTCTCTTTATCGTCGCCGGTGCTTTTGCCGGCCTCGAAGAGATCATCTCGAACCGCGCGGGAAAGAAGGGCATCGGATTCGGTGCGCCCCTGCACAGCAAGGGTGATGATGTGAACCTCTTCGGCGAGGTATTGCCGGAGGACCTTCACAAGTTCGGACTCATTCCCGAGTTCATCGGTCGACTCCCGGTCGTGACGACGGTTACGCAACTCGATCAGGTCGCGCTCATGGACATTCTCACTACGCCGAAGAACGCCCTCGTTCGTCAATATCAGCGCATGTTCGAGATTGACGGCGTTGAACTCGAGTTCGAGCGCGACGCACTCGAAGCGATTGCCGACCTCGCCGTGCTACGCCAGACGGGCGCTCGCGGATTGCGGGCGATTCTGGAAGAAGTTCTTGGGCCGATCATGTTCGATGTGCCTTCCGACGAAACTGTTGGTCGGGTCATCGTGACAAAGGCTGCGGTCTTGGAGAACGCGGCTCCAACTATTGTTCCTCGCAAGCCTGTTCGTGCGGAGAAGTCCGCCTAAGGAACTTGCCCGGCACCATCGGGCCACGGTGCCGATTAGCGCCGTGCTGGTGTGCCCAGTGTTGTTGTTGTGCCCATCGTCACCGCGGCACTCGCGGCGGTGACGCGCTTGTCCGCTTCCGCAGTTGAGCGCTGCTGTCGCGCTCGCGGAACACCGTCGCCTCTCATGGGCCCAGGCGGGACTCTGCCTTGATTGCGGCATGCCCGGGCGGCAATTTTCGACAATACGTTGACATTGTTCAGAACTTAGTTCTATGGTTTGTTTAGTCCTGAACTAAGGGGAACCAATGGCGTTTCGACCGATGGCACGTACCGACGTGAACCGATCAGCAATCCTTGCTCATCTGGGTGCACACGGTCCGGCCTCGCGCGCTGAGCTTGCTCGCACCCTCAGCCTGTCGCCAGCGCTCATGACGCAGCTTACGAAAGACCTGCTCCATGACGGCCTTCTGCGCGAACTAGACCATCAACCATCGCAGGGCGGACGACCAGCGCGGATGCTTGGACTGGTGACCAGCGCGGGTCGGGCGATCGGCGTCAAGGTGGCATCCGACCACGTCGCATTCGTCGAGGTCGGAATTGACGGTTCGCTAGTACGCACGGCGAGCGAACCTTTCGACGCCTCATCAACCACCATGCTCTCGTCGTTAGCCGAACTGCTGCGCGCCTTCATCGCCGGCGGGTCATCGGCTCCCTTGCTGGGGATCGGGGTGGGCGTGCCCGGATCAGTTGATTCGCAGGCCACCGGGGCGGTCAGCTCGACCCAACTGAAATGGAATAACGTTCCCCTTGGGGCGACTCTCCGTCGCGAACTGGGGCTGCCTGTTCTCGTCGAGAACAACGTCAATGCTCTCGCCATGGCGGAGCGGCTGTACGGCTTGGGCCGTCGCCACCGGAGTTTTCTTGCCGTCACCATCGGAACCGGAATTGGTGCGGCAATCGTGATTGACGGCGTAATCGTCCGCGGTTCGGGCGGCGGGGCTGGTGAGATCGGCCACATCCCCGTCCGCGATCAGGGCCCACGATGCAGTTGCGGAAACAGCGGCTGCTTGGAGACCTTCGTTTCCGAAGCAGCCCTCGTCTCGATCGCTCGAGAGCGCGGCATCATCGCCGACGGGGCCGGAATTTCCTCGCTGCGGGATGCGGCCGATCGGTCAGATGCCGCAGCGATCACGGTATTTGAAGAAGCGGGGCACCTGCTCGGTCGCACAATTGCCGGGCTCATTCACGCGTTCGATCCGGAAATCGTCATTCTGCTCGGGGAAGGAACCGCCGCCTGGAATCACTGGTCCTTCGGGTTTGAACCGGCCCTGCGTGCGGCACTCATGCCTTCGCGCCGAGGGATCCCCGTCGCCGTGGAAACGTGGCAGGACGCGAGCTGGGCGCAGGGTGCTGCCACGCTCGTGCTCGCCACCCCCTTCGACGCCGAAGGCATTGCGGGGGAGCAAGGGGACCTCGTGCGCCAGCGACTGGTAGAGCAAGCTTCTCCTCCGGAGCACCCCTAATGGTCCTCCCTACCGCAGTCGCCACACCGCCGTCCCGGACCCCGGCGCGATCGGGGCGGAACGCGCGACGACCACGCGCGACGATCGGCTATGTGCTGACCGTGCTCGCCTTCCTGCTGCCGAGTGCAGTGCCGTTGGCGTTGTTCGTTCTTGGTCCGATGATCGCTGCAGCGTGGATCAGCTTCACTGAGTGGAACCTGATCACGCCGATGGAATTCATTGGCTTGGCAAACTATCAGGAGTTGCTGGCCGACGAACGAACCGGCGAAGTGTTCCTTCACACGATCCAGTACATCGCCGGGTACCTGCCACTGGTGTACGTTGGCGGCCTGGCTTTGGCCCTCGCGCTCAACCGTGCGCTCAAAGGCCGCTCGCTGTGGCGCGGTATCTACTTTCTGCCCGTCGTCACCAGCTGGATCGCCGTCGCCATCGTCTGGCGTTGGCTGCTCAATCCCAACAATGGTGTGGTCAACCTCGCTCTGGGATGGTTCGGTATCGATGGTCCGGGCTGGTGGACCGATCCGGACTGGGCGATGATCTCGATCATCCTTGCCAGCGCCTGGAAAGATCTGGGCTTTGTGATGGTGATCCTTCTGGCGGGGCTGCAGTCCATCAATCCTGAGCTGTATGACGCCGCCAAGGTGGATGGTGCTGGCGCGTGGAGTCGCTTACGCAACGTCACGATCCCGATGCTCAGCCCCAGCACGTTCTTCGTCGTCGTGATCTCACTGATCAACGGTTTTCAAGTCTTCGACCAGGTGTATGCCATGACTGGTGGCGGCCCAGGAGGTTCCACCCAGGTTGTCGTTCAGCAGATCTACGACCTGACATTCCGCTATGGCGCCGCTGGCGAAGCATCCGCGCTGTCATGGCTGCTATTCATCGTCATTCTTGGCGTCACCGTGATCCAAATAATCGGCCAGAAAAGGTGGGTGCACTATGCATAGCTCGCAGCGCGTTCGCCCAAGAACGGTCGTGCTCCATGTTGTGGTCATTGCCGGAGCCCTGGCGATGTTCTTCCCCTTCATGTGGACGTTCATCACCTCGATCACCCCCGGTGCCGGCTTCTCGATCACTCCGCGACTGTGGCCAGAAGATGCCTCCCTCGAGGCGTACCAAACTCTGTTCACCGAGCGGCCATTTGCTCGAGTAATTGCCAACAGCATTGGGCTTGCCCTCGTCACGACCCTGGCTCAACTCTTCACCAGCGCGACGGCCGCCTACGCCTTCAGTCGACTACCATTCCGGGGCCGCGGTGTGGTCTTTGCGATCTATCTGGCCACCATGATGATCCCGCTGCAGGTGCTCATCGTGCCCCTGTTCGCCGAACTCAAAGCGTTTGGTTTGCTCAACACCTACCTCGGAGCCCTGCTGCCAACGTTTGCGAGCGCATTCGGAATTTTCTTGCTCCGTCAGGCCATCAACCAGGTTCCTCGTGAACTTGATGAGGCTGCGACGCTCGACGGGGCAGGACACTTTCGGGTGTTCGCCCAGATCGTCCTTCCGAACATCCGGCCCGCCTTGGCGACGCTAACAGTATTCGCCTTCATGAGCAGCTGGAACGCATTCTTGTGGCCGCTCGTCGTACTGCGTTCACCGGAGTTGCAGACGCTGCCGATTGCGCTGGCCGGGCTGCAAGGGCAGTACACGACGGCGTGGGACGTCGTCATGGCCGGCTCAGTGGTAAGCATCTTGCCGATGCTCGCCCTCTACATTTTCGCCCAGAAGTACATCATTCAGGGCGTTGCAAGCTCAGGGATCAAATAGAGCCCCGGGACACCAGAGATCCATTCATCACCTGACATCAAAGGAGATATCTAGCATGAAACGTTCACTACTGGCTGCGGGAGGAATCCTCGGAGTCTCAGCATTGCTCTTGAGTGCGTGCGCCACCGAGCCTGCAACCGACGACGGTCCCGTCACCATCACCTACTCGAACTTCACCTCAGCGGGTGGGAACGAGGAGAACCTGCAGACGATCATCGATGCATTCGAGGCGGAAAACCCCAACATCACCGTCGACGTCGTCACGCTGCCCTACGGTGACTACTTCACGACCCTGCAGACGGACCTCGCTGCGGGAACTGTGGCGGATGTTGTCGACACCAACTACGACTTCTTCCCGCAGTTGGCGTCGAGCGGTTCACTCGCACCTCTCGAAGTGACCAATGCCGGGGCGTACCGCGACTCGCTTATCGACGCGTATTCGGTTGATGGGGTGAGCTACGGACTGCCAAGCTCATTCTCGGATGTCGTTCTCTACTACAACGCTGATCTCTTTGATGCGGCCGGACTCGACTACCCCACAAGTAACTGGACGTGGGCTGACGAGCAGGCTGCTGCGGAGGCGCTCACCGATTCCAGCACTGGAACCTGGGGAAGCCACCAGCCCGTGTCGTTCTACGAGTTCTACAAAGTGCTCGAACAGAATGGTGCCTCCTTCTTGAGCGACGACGGCACTTCGGTCGCGTTCAATACACCGGCAGGAATTGAAGCTGCCGCGTGGCTGACCGAAAAGAGCGGGACCGTCATGCCGACCATCGAAGAGGGGCAGGGTACGGCAGACTTCGACACCAACCTGTTCCTTGAGGGCAAGCTCGGCATGATGCACACCGGAATCTGGATCTTCGGAGCTCTCGCTGATGCACCATTCACGTGGGACATCGCGGTAGAACCGGGAAACACTCAGCAGGCTAGTGCCGTGTTCTCCAACGCGGTCGGAGTCTCGGCGGCATCCGAGCACATCGCTGAAGCATCGCTCTTCGCCGAGTTCTTGACCTCATCGCAGACGATGGTTGATGTGCGTCTCGACACCGGTTGGGAACTGCCGCCGATCAGCGATGAAGACCAGCTCGCCGTGTACCTGACGAAGGACACCCCGGCCAACCGCCAGGCTGTGTTCGACTCGCTAGACTCCATCGCCCTCACCCCGCTGGTCGAAAACGGTCAGCAGGAAATGCAAGACATCATCACCGAGGAACTGATCGAGGCACAGGCCGGCCGCAAGTCTGTGGCTGATGCTCTGGCCAGCGCTGAAGAACGAATCAATGCTGTAATCGGTTAGCTCACCCCTCGAATGAGGTCCACCCTGTACCCGAAAGGGTGGGCCTCATTCCCGGCAAGCCCAGGAGGGCACGTCATGACTTCACGCCCGGACCCTGAGTCCCTCGCGTCGCTCGCCGCGCGTAGCGTCGAACTGATCCGCACGCTTCAGCACCCCAGCGGTGCCTACCCGGCGAGCCCCACCTTTTCTGCATACGCAGGCTACTCATGGTTCCGGGATGGAGCCTTCATCGCCGACGGGATGTCCTCAGCACACGCTGTTGACTCAGCCTCACAGTTCTTCGACTGGTGTGGAGCGATCCTGACCGCTCGACGCACTCAGATAGAGGCGATCGAGCACGCTCACCTCAGCGGAACTCCGCTCGACAACAGCCACATGCTGCCAACTCGGTTCACCTTCGACGGCAAAGCCGGCGAAGATGACTGGTGGGACTTTCAGACCGACGGCTACGGTACCTGGGTTTGGGCGGTTGTTGCCCACGCGCACCGCCACGGATTGGACCTGCAGCGCTGGCATGCCGGTATCGAGCTTTCGGTGCGCTACCTCGTGGCGACCTGGCAGCGACCCTGTTTTGACTGGTGGGAAGAACACGAAGCCGAACGTCACGTCTCGACCCTCGGTTGCGTGATTGCCGGGCTGAACTCCGCTGCAGAATCTGGAGTCCTTTCGCCCCAGTGGGAAGCCGAGGCGAGAGCTGCCGCAGCGGAGGCGTTCGCCTTAGTACAGGCTCAAGGCGTTCGTCGTGGGCATCTCATCAAATGGCTTGGTTCCGATGCTGTTGATGGTTCGCTGGCTTCGTTGATTTCCCCACTCGGGGTGATCGCGGGCTCGTCGCCGCTGGCAACCGGCACTGCGGCTCAGATCGACTCGGAGCTCAGTGTTAACGGCGGAGTCCACCGTTACCTCGGAGACACGTTCTATGGGGGAGGTCAATGGCCGTTGCTGAGCTGCATGCTCGGGCTTGCCTATGCCGCCGGAGGCGACGTCGTGCGGGCTCGACAGCAGCTGGAATGGGCGGCACAGACCGTTACCGTCGACGGTTTCCTCCCCGAGCAGGTCGATGATCACCTTCTTGACCCGAGCAGAGTTGCCGAATGGCTTGAACGCTGGGGCACCGTTGCTACCCCGCTGTTGTGGAGCCACGCCATGTATGTGCGGCTCGCGGTCGAAATCGGTGTCTACCTTCCTCCGTCCTCTACTGAACCTCCGCTCGCCGAGAGCACAACCGACTACGGAAACGAAAGCGAGGCGCTCTAGTGCTCAGACATAGGCCATTGGGTTCGGGACATCCATACTCAGTCGACACCGAGCAGAGGAACCCGGCTGTTCCCGTTGCTGGCGAGACGGTGCGACTAGGGGTGCGCGCGACGGCAGAAGTCGACGTCGTCTCTCTGGTCTGGGACGACGGCGAGGCGACCGGCGAGCATCAGCTTGCACGCGTCCAGCAACAGTCCCGTGGTCAAGCTGTTGACGGCGGCCATCTCGCTTCAGCACAAGCCAAGTTGGCGCGGGCAAGCACCGGTTTTGCCGCTGATGTTGCCGGAATCGTCGCGGGCAAGAGCTATCGCTATCGTTTCGTCGGGGGGACTAAACAGTCACCGCGCTCGCAATCGACTCGATGGTTTGAGGTGCGGGCAGCAGGCTGGCGTTCAGCGTCGGACAGCATCGTTGCTGCGGATGCCGCCGTCGGGCTCGTCGCGAACAGCGTCACGGTCCTCGACGATGGCGAACGCATTCGGCGGGTTCGTTTCGCCCTGCCACTGGGAGCTGACGAACACGTTTCCGGGTTCGGAGAGCGCTTCGACGCTCTCGATCATCGAGGCGCAAGCTTGGACTCTGTGGTGTTTGAGCAGTACAAGTCCCAGGGGGCGGAACGAAAAACGTACCTGCCGATGCCCTTCGCTCATGTGGTGGGAGGACGCGGGTGGGGCTTTCACGTGCGTACGAGTAGACGCGTTTGGTTTGACGTTGCCGCCAGCGACTCTGCGCTGATCTGGGTTGAGGCCGAAGTGGACGCGGCCAGCGACACCACCGAGGTGATCTCGGTGGCTGGCTATGAGGGCGGCCCCGCCCAAGTGCTCGATCAATTCCTCGCTGAAGTGGGACGACCCGAGGTGTTGCCCAGCTGGGTACACCGCCTATGGGCAAGCGGCAACGAATGGAACACTCAGGCCGAGGTCATGCGGCAAATGAATGCCCACCAGGAGCACCGCATCCCGGTGGGTTGTGTCGTAATTGAGGCGTGGAGTGACGAGAGCACCTTCACGGTGTGGCGCGACGCCGAATACACTCCGCGCGCCGACGGGGGACCGCTGGGGCTTGACGATTTCAGCTTCCCGGCGCACGGTGCCTGGCCGGACCCCAAGGGCATGATCGACGAGTTGCACGACCGCGATGTGCGGGTGCTGCTCTGGCAAATCCCATTGATCAAGATGCGGCCGCATCCGATTGGACAGGCCCGTTTCGATGCAGAGTCCGCAGTGCGTGAGAATGTGCTGATCCAGGATGAGACACCCCGCGGTGCGCTTAAGCCGTACCGAAATCGAGGTTGGTGGTTTCCGCTCTCTCTGATGCCTGACCTCACCGATGACCGGTCTGCGCAGTGGTGGACGGAGAAACGGCGTTACCTTGTCGATGAGATGGGCGTCGACGGTTTTAAAACCGACGGCGGCGAACACGCGTGGGGCCAAGAACTGCACTATCGCGACGGGCGTCGCGGGGATGAAAAGAACAACACATTCCCGGTGCACTACGCCCGCGCGTACGGCGATCTCTTGAAGCGCGCGGGAAAAGCGCCGGTGACATTCTCGCGTGCCGGGTATACCGGATCGCAAGCGCACGGTGCATTCTGGGCGGGCGACGAGAACTCGACCTGGGACGCATTTCGTTGGTCACTCTTCGCGGGGCTCAACGCCAGCGCAAGCGGAATTCTCTATTGGGGATGGGACCTTGCCGGGTTCAGCGGAGACGTGCCGACGGCTCAGCTCTACGTTCGCTCTCTCGTGACCGCAGCGTTTGTGCCGATCATGCAGTACCACTCCGAGTTCAATCATCACCGTTCACCTAGTCGTGACCGCACCCCCTGGAACATTGCGGAACAATCGGGAGACTCGCGGGTTCTGGAGATGAGCCGCGGCATCGTCGAACTTCGTGAGCGACTCGTGCCCTACCTTGCTGAGGAAAGCGAGTGGGCTGTCGAGCACGGCACAAACGTGATGCGCCCGTTGTTCTTCGACTGGCCGCACGATGAGCGCCTGTGGGATCAGCCCTTGCAGTGGATGCTCGGACGCGACATCCTCGTGTCTGCGGTTGTGGTGGAGAACGCGACAGAGCACACAACAACGCTCCCCGAGGGCGAATGGGTGTATGCCTTCACCGGCGACCGAGTTGCCGGCGGCGATAGCGACACACGAAAGGTGCCGTGGGATCAGGTTCCCGTGTACGTGCGAGCCGGTTCGTGGGAACGACTAGCCGAGGTATTCGCTCGCACGGCGTGAGGAGGATGTACCTGAGGGCGACAGCGTTAGTTGATTCATCACGGTCAGATTCGGGTAACACCGTGAATCAGCCGCCCTCAGGACATCGTGCTAGGTGACGTCTACGTGTGCGGGGCACGCGAGGCGTGACATCGACCATTCTGCCCTGTCCGGTGAGTCAGCGAAAGAGTTTCACCAATCTTTGTTGAGCAAAAGCGGGAATCAACTTTCGCGGCCTTCGAGTCGCTCGGCCCGGCTGCGGCGTTAGCTCAAGCCGCGACGGTCCAACAGCGGCTGAAGTTCAGCGTCGCGCCCACGGAAATCACGGAACGCTTCCAGCGGGTTCTTGGAACCGCCAACACCGAGCAAGCGTGCGCGGAAACGATCACCGTTGGCGCGGGTGAGACCGCCATTCTCGGTGAACCATTCGACAGTGTCCGCATCCAACACTTCACTCCAAATGTAGGAGTAGTAGCCGGCGTCATACGCGGAGTTGGCGAAGATGTGCTGGAAGTAGGTGCTGGAGTAGCGCGGCGGTACCGCGGGATTGTCGAGACCCACCTCGGCGAGAGCCTGCGCCTCGAACGCTGTGACATCGGTGATGTCTTCGTCGACCCCAATTCGATGCCAGGCCTGGTCGATGAGGGCCGCAGCCAAATACTCGCTCGTGAGGAACCCCTCGTTGAAGGCGGCGCTAGCCTGCAGTCGCTCAACGATCTCGCTCGGCATGGATTCGCCGGTCCTGTAATGCTTGGCGTAATTGTCGAGCACCTCGGGCCAGAGCATCCACATTTCATTGACCTGGCTAGGGAACTCGACAAAGTCGCGATAGGTGTTCGTGCCGGAGAACTTTGGGTAGGTCACCCGTGCGAAGAGGCCATGGAGGGCATGGCCGAATTCATGGAATAACGTGTTGACTTCGTCGTAGGTCAGCAGTGTTGTTTCACCGGCGGCGGGTTTTGGCACATTCAGGTTGTTGGTAACGATCACCGGATTGCCCAACAGGTCCGACTGCGAAATCAGCGAGTTCATCCACGCGCCGCCACGCTTCGAGTCGCGGGTGTACAAGTCGAGAGTGTAAAGGCCGACTGCACTGCCATCCTCATTGGTGACTTCGAAGACCCGCACATCGGGGTGGTAGGCGGGTAGGTCGTAGCGCTCGCTGAACGTCACACCGTAGAGTTTTGTCGCGGCAAAGAAGACTCCGTCACGCAGCACCCGCTCGGCTTCGAAGTACGGTCGCATCTGGCTGGTGTCGATGTTGTACTGCTCGGCGCGGACCTTCTCCGAGTAGAACGCCCAATCCGCGGCGGCAACCTCAGTGCCGGCGATTTTTTCTAAAGCCTCATGTTCGTGGCGAGCGTTGCGTGCCGCCGCCGGCGCCAGTTGTGAGAGCATCTCGGCGACCCGCTGGGGGTTTTGAGCCGTCTCGTCAGCAGTGACCCAGGCGGCATGGCTCTCGAAGCCGAGAAGAGCAGCACGTTGAGAACGCGTCTTGGCGATTTCCAGCACCAGTTTGCGGTTATCGAACTTGCCGCCACGGATGCCGCGGGAGCGCGAGGCCGCCATGATCCGACTACGGACGTCGGCGCGACGCAATGCCGAGAGGTGGGGCTGATTGGTGGGAAGAATGAGGGTGATCAGGAACTTGCCGTTCAAACCGCGGTCGTTTGCGGCGCTCGCCGCGGCCGAAATCTCCGACGCATCCAAACCATCAAGTTCCTCGAGGGTGTCGACGACCACAGCCAAGTCGTTGGTGTCGCCCAGAAGGTTCTTCTCAAATTTGGTGGTGAGAGTTGACAGCCGCGAGTTGTAGTCGCGCAGGGTCTCTTTCTCGTCATCGGAGAGCCCGGCACCGGCGAGCGTGAATTCCGTGAAGTACCGTTCAACAAGGTAGCGAGACTCGGCGTCGAGCTCACTCGATTCGAGCGTTTCGTGGATGACACGAATACGTTCATAGAGCGCAGCATTGAGACTGATGGCGTCCCGATGCGCGGCAAGCTTTGGTGCGATCACCTCTTCGAGCGCAGCCGTGGCGGCATTGCCATCCGCCGACGTCTTGTTGAAGAACACGATCGCTACCCGGTTGAGCAACTGACCGCTCTTCTCCAACGGGAGCATCGTGTTCTCGAATGTGGGTGCCGCAGACTGTGACGTTATCGCCTCGATTTCCGCTAGCTGCTGCGTCATCCCCTTCTCGAACGCGGGCGCATAGTGCTCATCCTCGATGTCGGCGAACGGTGGCATGCCGAAGGGCAGCGTGCTGGGCTCTAAGAAAGGATTGGTCATTACTCCAGCTTATTCTTGGATGATGACGAGCGAGCGATATACCCACGGCCATCATGAAAGCGTTTTGAAATCGCACACGTGGCGCACGATCGCCAACTCGGCGGCATACCTCGAACCGCACCTTGAGTCTGGGCTATCGCTGCTTGATGTTGGATGTGGCCCCGGCACTATTACCGTTGAGTTCGCCAAACGCCTCGTGCCCGGACGTGTGGTTGGGGTGGATGCCGCTTCCGCTGCGATCGAGAAAGCATCGATTTTCGCGGCCGACAATCTCGAGTTCATGATCGGCAACGCCTACGGGCTGCCGTTCGATGACAACAGTTTCGATGTCGTGCACTCCCATCAAACATTGCAACATCTGGCGGATCCTGTGGCTGCGCTGAGAGAAATGCGACGGGTCGCCAAACCCGGCGGACTCATCGCCGTACGCGATGTCGATTACGCGGGCACCATCTGCTTCCCCAACCTGCCGGGATTGCGGGTGTGGGCTGACGTGTATGACGCCGTGCATCGCAGCAATGGGGGAGAGCCAAACGCGGGGCGACAACTCAAATCGTGGGCAATCCGTGCCGGGCTGAACGACATCAGCACGTCAGCATCGATCTGGAACTTCTCCGATGATGCCGACCGCGAGTGGTGGGGCAGCATGTGGGAGGCTCGGGTGCTGCAATCGGCCTTTGCCGACGACGCACTGAGCAAATCTCTCGCGACTCAGGAAGTGCTTCAGGAGATCAGCAGCGCCTGGCGTGCGTGGGCCGATTCGCCCGAGGGATGGATGGCAATGCCGCACGGTGAGATTCTCGCGCGAGCGTAATCTCACCGTGCGGCATTGCCGAGTTGAGTTAGGAAACGGGTTCTACTCGAGAAGAACGTGTTCTAAGAAACGGGTTCTTCGACGGTGACGGTGCCGTCGGCGGCTTGGCGCACAACGGTGCCGTCGTCGAGTTCTGCAACGGGGCGCGATTCGAGCCAGGTCAGTGTCCAACGCCACGCGCTCGTATCGAGGTGAGCGACATCCGCCTCAACCCCGGCAATCGCCTCACGCATTGCGGCATCGAGGCGGTCGGGAACGGCAGCGCCGACCAACCATCGCGTCCCGAGCTGCATTAGACGTTCTTTTCGTAAAGAATCCACGACGTGCGGTCGGCCACCTTGTCGTAGAGGCGCTTGGCGCTGTCGTTTTCCTTGTTGGTGATCCAGCGGAGCTTTCCACCACCGTCATCGGCTGCGCGGGCAGCGATGTCGTCAATAATGGTTCCAGCTACTCCGGCTCCGCGGTGTTCTGGGTCGACGTAGAGGTCGTCCATGAACCATCCCCAGGAGGCGGTGAAGGTGTCGGGCAGGCGGCGGTAGAGGCCGAAAGCGGCAACCGAACCAGGATTAGGGCGGCCCTCGGGGGCCACGGCAACAACAGCGTTCAGCTGTGCCGAGTCATCCATAAGCCATTCCCAAACGCCCTGAACGATTTCGTCGGTGAACTCGGTGTCGTAAAACACCCCGTACTTCACGAAGTGTGCTTTCCACTGGTCAAAATCGTCATGCTGAATGTCGCGAACTGTATACGAAGGCTTGTCTGAATTCGTCATTCATTCAACAATACGCGGTTTTCGGGTTCGACGCCGCTTGGGCGCCGAACCCTCAGTTGACCTTTAGGCGGAGGTGTCCGGTGTGGCTTCGACCAGAACAATGTCGCGGACCTCAATCTCATCGGCCTCAACAATCGTGAGGTCGTGGATGCGGCCAACGGCCTTCAAATCGTCTAACGCAGCAGCGATCAGGGCTGGTCCCGCGAGGGTGGCCGAGGTCACTTCGGTCTTCTGCGAAGCCTTCGCATCGGTCTTGGCGCGACGGATCGTGATGAGCGCCTGACTGACCGCGTGGAACAGTCCGCTCGGTTCAGCGGCGACACCAAGCTCGTCGGCTGTCGGCCACGATGCTGCATGAACCGAGGTGTCGTGCGTCCAGCGCCAGACCTCTTCAGTGGCGAACGGAATGTAGGGGGCGAAGAGGCGCAGGAACACGTCGATCGCCGTGTGGAGGGCACGGTTTGCGCTGGCCTGGGCTCCGGGGCTTCCTGCACCGTAGGCACGCTCCTTGACAAGCTCAAGGTAGTCGTCGCAGAAGGTCCAGAAGAACTTCTCCGTCACTTCAAGTGCCTTGGCGTGATCGAAGTTGTCGAGGGCCGTCGTGGCCTGGTCGACTACCGCAGCGAGTTCGGCAAGCATCTCGAGGTCGAGAGCTTCGGTCACAACCGCGCTAGAGTCGGTTTCGACCGCAGCCGGTGCCGGGAACGAGTACACGAACTTCGAAGCGTTGAGCACCTTAATGGCGAGTCGGCGGCCGATCTTGATCTGCTTCGGGTTCTGCGGATCGAACGCTGCATCAGTTCCGAGGCGGCTCGACGCCGCCCAGTAGCGCACCGCATCCGACCCGTGATCGTCAAGCATGCCCTTGGGGGTAACAACGTTGCCCTTGGACTTGGACATCTTCTTGCGGTCGGGGTCAACGATAAAGCCGGAGATCCCAGCGTTGCGCCACGGCACGGTGCCGTGCTCGAGCTCGGAACGCAGTGCGGTCGAGAACAACCAGGTGCGAATGATGTCTTGGCCCTGGCTGCGCAGTGAGTAGGGGAACACCACGTTGAAGAGCTCGGGGTCGGTTTCCCAACCACCGGCGATCTGCGGGGTCAACGACGAGGTTGCCCAGGTGTCCATGATGTCGATTTCCCCTTCGAAGCCGCCGGGGACACCGCGCTGGTCTTCCGTGTAACCGGGGGCGGTATCCGACGACGGGTCGATCGGCAGCGAGTCTTCACTGGGAACGATCGGCGAACCCTTTTCGCCGTTGGCGTCGAGCTCGTACCAGACGGGAATCGGCACGCCGAAGAAGCGCTGGCGCGAGATCAGCCAGTCACCGGTAAGACCGCCAACCCAGTTTTCGTAGCGGATCCGCATGTGGTCTGGCGTGAAGTTAATCTGCTGGCCAGCGTCAACGAGGCGGCTACGCAGCTTCTCATCGCGTGCGCCATTACTGATGTACCACTGGCGCGTGGAGATGATCTCGAGAGGCTTGTCGCCCTTCTCGAAGAACTTCACCTGGTGCTGAATCGGCTTGGCGTCGCCGATCATCTCGCCCGACTCCTTGAGAAGAGCGACCATCGCTGCCTTCGCGCTGAAGACGGTCTTGCCCACAAGCTCGGCATAGGCAGCCTGGGCGGCATCGCCAACGATCACGTCGGGCGCGTCGGCGATGATGCGGCCGTCGGCGCCGATGATGGTGCGGTTGGGCAGGTCGAGCTCGCGCCACCAGACAACGTCGGTCACGTCACCGAACGTACAGATCATCGCGATTCCGGAGCCTTTGTCTTGCTGAGCAAGGTGGTGGGCAAGGATCGGAACCTCGACACCGAAGACCGGCGTCGTCACCATCGTGCCGAAGAGGTGCTTGTAGCGCTCGTCGTCGGGGTGCGCCACGAGAGCAACACACGCGGGCAGCAGTTCGGGGCGCGTTGTCTCGATGTGGATGTCGTCGCCGTCCGCCTTGTGGAAGGCCAGACGGTGGTACGCGGCCGGCTGCTCTTTGTCTTCGAGCTCGGCCTGCGCAACGGCGGTGCGGAAGGTGATGTCCCACAGGGTAGGAGCATCCGCCTGGTACGCCTCGCCTCGCTCAAGGTTGCGCAAGAAGGCGCGCTGGGCAGCACGCTGGGCGTCGTCGCCAATGGTGCGGTAGGTGAGGTTCCAGTCAACGCTCAACCCCAGTTGACGCCACAGGTCTTCGAACTGCTTCTCGTCTTCAGCCGTGAGCGTCTCGCACAATTCAACGAAGTTGCGACGGGAAATGGGGAGTTGGGCGGCAGCCTTCGTGGACTTGCCTTCGCCACCCTGCTGCGGGGGTTCGAAGCTCTCGTCGTACGGCAGTGTGGGGTCGCAGCGTACGCCGTAGTAGTTCTGAACCCTACGTTCGGTGGGCAGACCATTGTCATCCCACCCCATCGGGTAGAAGATCTCCTTGCCACGCATGCGCTGGAAGCGGGTGACCAGGTCCATGTGGGTGTAGCTGAAGACGTGGCCAATGTGCAGGCTTCCGGATGCCGTCGGCGGGGGAGTGTCGACCGAGAATACGCAGTCGGAACCATCCGTGAGCGCCTTCTGGCGATCGAACCGGTAGGTGCCCTCGTTCTCCCAGACGGGAGCCCATTTGTCTTCGAGTCCTTCTAGGGCGGGCTTTTCGGGAACGCTCGACGACATGTATTACTCCGGTTCGATATGTGCGGCACCGAGTCAAAGAAGAGGTGCCTGAGTGTGAGGTTTTGCTAAATTCTACTCGGCGATGAGAGCAGCGTCGATCGCGCGCTGCACGTAGGGTTCGAGCCGTCCACGTTGCGGGCCTGCGTTCGCCCACTCCTGGGCTGCGGCGATCACGCAGGCAATCAGCGAGTATGCCTGCGCCCGAGCCGTCGCGGAGGTCGCTCCGGTTCGTTCAAGGTAGCCACTGAGTAGTCTCGCCTGGGTGGCGAAGCGACTCATTGCCGACGCTTGAAGCTCGGTCGCACTGCCGATGAGATCGTATTGGGTCAGAACGAATGGCACATGGTGTGATTCGAGGGGCGCTACCGCGGCGAGAACCGCTCGGCGGATGGTGAGGGCGGCGTCGGTCTCGGCACCTGCTTGGTCGGCACCTGCCCGATGTGCAATGGCGGCCTTTAGCCGCTCGGTGGCGCTATCGAGCTCCACCCAGAAGACGTCGCCTTTGGCTTCGAAGTAGTTGAAGAACGTGTTGCGACTCACTCCTGCCCGCGTGGCGATCTGGTCGACGGTGGTTCCGGTGTAGCCATTTTCAACGAAAAGTTCGAACGCTGCCTCTTGAAGCAGTTCGCGAGATGCCGCAGGGGGCCGACCGCGGCCGGCAGAACGTGGAGAAGTCACGAAATCATCCTCTCACTCGCGGAAGCGCCGCAATGAGCGACTGAGTGTACGGGTTCGCGGGGGTGTCGAAGATCTCCTCCGTCGGTCCCGTCTCCACAATGCGGCCGTCAGTGATCACCGCTACGCGATCACTCATGTGACGAATCACCCCCAGATCGTGGGAGATGAATAGGTAGCTGAGCTGTAGGTGCCGCTGCAGTTCATCAAGCAGATTGAGTACGAGCGCCTGGGTCGAGACATCGAGCGACGAGACGGGCTCATCGCACAGTAGCGTGACCGGTCCTGGCGCTAATGCTCTGGCGATCGCCACTCGTTGGCGCTGACCTCCCGAGAGCAGAAGCGGCCGCCGGTTCTTGAGTTCGCGAGGCAGCCCCACGGCGTCGAGGAGTTCATCAACCGAATTTAGGCCGCTGAGGTTGGGCTCCGTCACGCCCGTGCCAGGCGTCGTTGATGGTGCTCGCGCGCTCAGAGCGTCGGCAAGAATTCGCTCTACGCTCAGTCGAGGATCAAAAGAGCTCAGAGCATCTTGATAGATCGCACCAAGACTGTGGCGAAGACGGCGGCGTTGGCGGGGGTCTAATGAACTCCACGCGGAACCATTGAGCAACACCTCACCGCTGTCGGCCGTCTCCAACCCCAGCGCGATGCGGGCGATCGTGGTCTTGCCTGAACCCGACTGCCCCACCAACCCCAGTGTCGTGCCCCGTTTCAGCGCTAGGGAGACCGAGTCGAGCGCGCGAATAGGCACGCCGGAAGGAGTCGAGTAGCTGCGAGAGACAGACACCAATTCCAAGGCGGGAGGTAGCTGCGCTGGTGCGGGAGGGCGCTCGCCGAGGGAGCGACGACCTCGAGCGACCGCACCACTGGCAGGGGCACTGGCTGAGAGCGGGCGGTCGGCGGAGGCATCATCGCCGAACACGCTGAGGGGTACGCCGCGTGGCACATCGACGGGGATCGACGCCAACAACTGCTGGGTGGCCCGCGCTGTTGGCTCGTTCAGCACCACGTGGGTGGCGCCGGTCTCAACAATTTGGCCTTCGCTCATCACCGCAACGCGGTCGGCAACGTGCGACACTACCGCGAGGTCATGCGTAATCAGGATTAGTGCTGTGCCGGAGTCTCGAAGTGATGCCAACAGCGAAAGTATGGTGGCCTGCACCGTCACATCGAGAGCGGTCGTCGGCTCATCAGCAATGAGCAGTGCCGGACCTGCGACAATTCCGGCAGCAATTAGAGCACGCTGACGCAGCCCGCCGGAGAGTTCCCCTGATCGCTGACGGGCCCGCAATGCGGGGTCGGGGATCCCCACGGCGGTCAACAATTCGAGCATCCGTTCGTGGCGTTCAGCGGGGCTCAGCGTGGTGTGCAACCGCAACACGTCATCGATTTCTCGGCCGACCGGCCGGAGCGGATCCAGCGAGACGAGGGCATCCTGCAGCACCAAACCAATGGATGCTCCACGAATCGTTCGCCACCGTCGCGCACCCGGTGCAGGCAATGCCTCACCCGCCAGCGATAGCTCGTCGTAGCTTACGTGGGCTCCGGCAGGTGCAAGCCCGAGCAGGGAGCGAGCGGAGACGCTCTTGCCGGATCCTGACTCGCCGACGATCGCGAGACACTCACCGGCGGCAACATCGAAGCTGATGTTGTCGACAGCGGGTAGGGCTCGTTGGGGGTTACGCCCGAAGCGCACGCTGAGGTTTCGCACCGTGAGTAGCGGGGTGCTGGTCATCCGCCCGCCTCCTGTCTGGTTCGGGCATTGAGGGCGCGGCCGAGCACCGTGAACGAGCCGGCGGTAGCGACGATGGCCAGACCGGGGAAGACGGTGAGCCACCAGGCAACATCGATGTAGGTGCGGCCGCTGGAGAGCATGGCACCCCACTCTGCGGCTGGCGGCGCGACGCCGAGCCCCAAGAAGCCAAGCGAGGATGCCCAGACGATGGCCTGGCCGACACCGAGGGTGCCAAGCACGAAGATCGGGGCGAGGGCACCGGGCAAGATGTGTTGCCAGATGATTCTGGCCCGCGAGTGACCAAGCACGGTGGCTGCTTCTACGTAGCTGGCTCCCCGCACGCTTCGTAGCTGGCTGCGGATGATTCGCGCGTAGCCGGGTGCGGTCGACAGCCCGACCGCCACAGTGGACGTGACGACTCCGGGGCCGGCGATCGCGATGAAGACGAGTGCGAGGAGCAACCCTGGCAGCGCAAACATGACCTCAACAATGCGGGTGCTCACGAAGTCACCCAGCCGGCTGCCAAGCCCACCGAGCAGGCCAAGGAACAACGCGATGCCGAGCCCGATGAGGGTGGCGGCGATGCCGATGAGGAGCGAGTTTCCTGCCCCGAAGACGACGCGGGTGTAAACGTCACGTCCGGATTCGTCGGTGCCGAAAGGGTGGGCGGTGGAGGGTGATTGGAAGGCTTCTGCGGGGGCGACGGCATCCGGGGCGACCGTGGTGATGAGCTGCGGGGCGAGCGCTGCCGTCAGGATCAGCGCGAGCACCGTCAGCGCAATGATCACGCCGAGGTTGTTCATGAGCCGCCGCCAGCCCCGTATGCCGGGAGCGCTTGCGGCTGACCGGGTCAGGCGCCCCGCCAAGATCTCGGTCACCGTACGCCCACCTCCGCGATGCGAGGATCCACGGCGCGGTCGAGCGCATCCGTGGCGATGGTCACGATGATGAAGCTGAGTGCCGAGAGAAGTGCGACAGCAGTGACGACGGGGATGTCGCGAATCGTGACGGCGTTCAGGAGAGTTCTACCCAGTCCAGGTCTCGCAAAGATCGTTTCCACAACGACGGCACCGCTCAGCAGCGATCCGAAGGCCCAGCCAGACAGCGAAATCCCGGGGAGAGCGGCATGACGCAGAACGTGACGCAGCCGAACACCCCACTCGCCCTCTCCGCGAGCACGAGCCGACAGCACGAAGGGCTGTTCAAAGGCGTTGGCCAACGACTCCCGCATGACTTGACCCAAGAATCCGGTGAGCGGCAGTGCAAGAGTGAGCACGGGCAAGACGAGTCCGAGCGGACCGGAAACGCTGATCGGGGGCAACCACCCCAACGTGTTACTGAGCAGAATAATGAGCAACGAGGCTAGCCAGAAGTGAGGAACGGCCGCGGCGAGCAATTCGAGACCGGAGCCAACTGACCGCGAAACTCGGCCTCGACCGCTGGTGGCTAACGTGAGCCCCAAAGCGAATAGCCAGGCCACAGCCAGAGAGGCGATGGGGAGCAC
>Ga0209344_10000731_pt1 | contig 51391 bp, 44 predicted proteins | sample Cruoilmetagenom6_FD_187293 | JGI IMG/M metagenome (GOLD analysis project Ga0209344, IMG submission 187293) | Oil polluted marine microbial communities from Coal Oil Point, Santa Barbara, California, USA - Santa Barbara Oil Seep Sample 6 (SPAdes)... | ecosystem: Environmental > Aquatic > Marine... | reverse complement strand
AGGAAAAAAAATTGTAGTGTATGATAATAAAGATGATGAGGTAGAAATAAAAAATAAAGGTGGAGCCCGTTTTAAAACTACTAATATTTATGAAGCCAATAGTTATGATTACACAAAGAAGAAATCTTCTGCCAGTACCATTAGCTTGGAAACACTGTATAATAACGATACAGGGGTTTCTTTAAAGGCTTCTTATACAAATGATAAGCTCAATTTTATAAAAAATCCGTACAGTAAAAGAACCAATATTTCACTTGATTATAATTTTCAAACCACAGGATTTGATGTTGACTTTTTAAAAGGGTTTGCGGTGGTAGTTAACGATTTTAATTTTGTGATAGATGGTAGGTATACCTCTTTAGATTATACTGAAAACTTTTTTGGCTTCGGAAATGAAACAATTAATCCTGAAGATGATTTAGGGCTAAACTACAACCGTATTCAAATGGAACGAATTCACGGCGGGCTGGCACTTGAAAAAGAAACAGATTATGGAAGTTTTTTTCAGTTAAAACTGAATCTAAATACACTAAAGCTAATTCATAATGAAAGTAATTTCTTGTTAGATGCAGCGCCAGAAGAATATACATTGCGGTCTTATTTTACTGTCCCTGAAGTTACTTATAACTATAAAAATTACGATGCAGATTACTTCCCTAGTAAAGGAATGTTTTTTTCTGCCACAGTAGGAGGGATTGATAATTTAAAATCCAATGATATTACTGGCTTTTTAAAGTCTTCCGTTTTGTTTTATAATTCACTATTAAGCAATAATAGGCTTGTTTTGGAGACTGGAGCTTCTACACATTTGCAAGTAGGAGATAGGCCTGAATTTCATCAAACTGCTACCTTAGGCGCGAAAACGGGGTTAAGAGGATATCGTGAGGGTAGATTTAAAGGATTCAATAGCTTTTTAGGCAAAAGTGATTTATTGTATACGTTTCAACCCATAAAAACAGCTTTATTCCCTGTAACGGTTAGAATACGTGGAGGGTACAATATAGGTCGTGTTTGGGTAAAAAGAGATACTTCAGAAAAATGGTACGATGCCTACGGAGGTGGATTTGACGTTTTATGGACTAATGCCATAGTGGGAAGTTTTACGGCATTTAAAGGAGAAGAAGGCACTCGCTTATCTTTTGGCTTACAAATAAGCTATTAGGCTTCTAAAAAACAAAAAGCCCGCATAAGCGGGCTTAATAAAAATTTTGGATACTATTAATTATGCTTCAGGGTGTGTATCACTAGATTTCATAGACCAAGCGTCTAACATCCAACTAATTTTTTCAATATCGGCAATATAACCACCAATTAAATCAATAGTCCCTTCGTCACCAGCTTTATCAGCCTTATCAATCACGTTTCGCATTTGATTTAGTATTTTTCCGTGATCATCTAAAAGAATTTTTACCATTTTTGAATCTTCAGTACGAGAGGGTGATTCTTTTAAATTTGACATTTCAAGATAATCGGTATAGTTACTAACTGGTTGGAATCGCAACGTTAAAATTCGTTCTGCAATTTCATCTACTTTTAATTTGGCATCGTCATACATTTCTTCAAATTTTTCATGAAGATCAAAAAAGTTTTTTCCAACAATGTTCCAATGAAAATTACGAAGCTTTTGGTAGTATAGATGGTAGTCTGCTAATAGTATGTTTAGTTCTTTTGCAGTAGTGATTGTTTTTTCCTTATCTAAGTTTAAGTAGCTCATGGTATTTTCTTTTAGTTTTATACAAATTTAAGCAGTCAGGTAGTCGAAACCAATACTTACGAGGAGTTTAGCCTTTTTTTAACGTTGAAAATAATCCAGAATATACTGTACAACAACTTTTATTTAAAAGGAGAAAAGCAATAATCTCTTTAAAGAATTGTTATCTTTGCGCGTTAATAAAACAACTTATTTAGTGAATTTTCATTACAATTCAATAAAAATGAATTTTAGTATAAAACAAACCATTTTTTATTTATTTCTGTCTTTTAGTTTGATAACATTCAGTTTAGAAGCGCAGGATATCCCTTCTTCCATACTATCTACTGACATAGAAAACCTTTCTGATGAACAAATAAAAACCTATTGGGAAAAGGCACAATCACAAGGGTATACCATGGAGCAGTTAAAGGCAATAGCTGCTACAAAAGGAGTTTCGTCAACTAAAATTGCCGAATTGGAGCGAAGGCTAAACCAAATGGGAACTTCTAGTAACCAATTGAAGGGTGAGCAAATAGATACGTCTCTTACGGTTGACAAAAGTGAGGAGAAAATAGGTTTTTCTGGTAAAGAAATGAAAGAAGGAGTAACTAAGGATCCACTCTTTGGTTATGATTTTTTCAATAACCAAAATATATCTTTTACACCTAATATGAATTTGGCTACTCCATCTAATTATGAATTGGGCCCTGGGGATGAGATTTCTATCAATCTTTGGGGGGCTGCTGAGAGTAATTATAGTACAGAAGTTGATAGGGAAGGTGCTATACGCATACCTAGTATAGGTCCAGTGTATGTAAGCGGGCTTTCTATGAAAGAAGCCTCTGGTAAAGTTAAGAGCAAATTAAAAAGAATTTATTCAGGGATTGGTGCGGCAGAAAACAGTCCGTATAAGGTTTTCTTTAACATCTCTTTGGTAAATGTTCGTACAGTTCAGGTGAATATAATTGGAGAAGTAAAAGTTCCAGGTACATACTCCTTAAGTGGATTGTCTACAGTTTTAAATGCGCTTTATGCATCTGGTGGCCCAACAAAACAAGGTACTTTTAGAGAAATTAAATTAGTGCGAAATGGCGATGAAGTTACTTATTTTGATGTGTATGATTATTTGGTTAACGGTTCTCAAGAAGGGAATAAAACCTTAAAAGATCAAGACGTTATTATTATCTCTCCTTATGTTTCAAGGGTAAACATAAACGGAAGCGTTAAGCGTACTGGTGCCTATGAGCTAAAACCAGGGGAAACCTTAAATGATTTGTTAGAATTTACAGGTGGTTTTACTTCTAATGCCTATAAAGATCGAGTTGTTTTAGAAAGGATAGAAGGCGACCGAAAAGTAGTAAAAGAAATATTGGTTGATAAAGAAAGTGAGACTCCATTACAAGATGGTGATGTTCTTACTGTGAATCAAATAATTGATAAATTTGAGAACAGGATACGTATTGAGGGAGCAGTATATCGTCCGGGGAGTTATGAGTTTACAGATGGATTAACCGTAAATGATTTAATTCAAAAAGCCGCTGGTGTCACTGAAAGGGCTTTCTTAGACAGAGGCTTGCTTTTTAGCACAGAGGACGGTGTAACCGAAATAGTAACTCCTTTTTCGGTTTCAGATATGCTAAAAGGCAATAAATCTATTACGTTGAAACCGGATGATAAGGTTCAGATTTTTAACAAATATAATTTATCTGAAAATTATACTTTAACCATAGACGGAGCAGTTAATTCTCCAATAACAATACCCTACGTGGAAAATATGACAGTAGAGGATCTCGTCTTGTTAGGTGATGGTTTTACGGATAGTGCGAACGAAAATAAAATAGATATTTATAGACGAGTAGATGACGATTCTTATGAAACATTAAGCGAAAATTTTAAAGTTTCAGCAAATGGAGAATTAACACTAGATGACGGTTCTAACTTTGTATTACAACCTAATGATCGGGTTTCCGTCCGGTATTTAAAAGGTTACTCTGAACAAATAAGAGTAGCGGTTGAGGGGGAAGCTAATTATCCAGGAAATTATACTATTGAAAACAAAAATGAAAAAATATCTGACCTGCTGCAACAAGCTGGCGGTATTACACAATACGCTTTTATTGAAGGAGCCACTTTAGTACGGAAAAATCCTTTTTTCAAAGAAGAAACTCAAAAAGAAACCTTTGAAGGTTTAGTAGAAAAAGAAAATATTACAGGAAAGCAAGACTCTACAAGCACTGAAATAGAAACGCTGAAAAACAGAAAAGAGTTTAGGGTGGGAATCGATTTACAAAAAATAATCAAGGATAATGACTCTAAACATAACTTAGTGTTGAAAGGTGGCGATAGGTTAATTATTCCATCGACAAGGCAAACTGTTAAAGTTCAAGGTGAGGTTTTAGTGCCTTCTTTGGTTCGCTATGAAAAAGGGATGACCTTAAAAGATTATATTAGTAAATCTGGAGGCTTTGCATCAGATGCCAAAAAAGGAAAAACGTACGTAGTGTATGCTAATGGCGATATTGCTTCCACATCAAATTTCTTATTTTTCAGAAGCTATCCTAGGTTAGAACCTGGCGCCGTTATTTTGGTCCCAGCTAAGCCAGAGAATAGAAATAAATTGTCTGCACAAGAAGTGGTAGGAATAAGTACTGGTCTTACAACTCTCGGACTTTTAATCGATAGATTACTTCAGTAATATGGAAAACGAGAAAACATCTGAAAAATCAGTATTTCAAATTGATACGTTTGAAATTCTAAAAATTTTAAATCGGTCTAGAAGATTTATTATAAAGATAACTTTGATATTTTTTGTTTTAGGGATTATAATTGCAGTATTATCAACTAAAGAATATACTTCATCATCATCGTTTATACCTCAAATATCTTCTGATAAAGGTTTGGGTAAAAAATTAAGCGGTTTAGCATCCTTAGTTGGAGTGAATGTAGGTGGTGAATCTGGAGGTAATGTCGTCTTACCAACCCAATATCCATTGATTGTTGAGAGTACCCCGTTTAAAAAAGAACTTTTAGCCTCAAGAATACCGGCTAAAGGACAAGATAGCACTGTTTCCATATCGTACTATCTTGAAAACGTTAAAGAGACTAGTTTTCTTAACACTATTAAAGGATATACCATAGGACTTCCAGGTAAAGTTATGGGTGCTTTTTCATCTTCAGAAGTTGAGGAGGGAACACAAAAAAGAGATACATCTCTTTATTATCTAACTAATAAAGAACAGGAGCAGTTAGATTATTTATATTCAAAGTTCTCAGTAAATATTAATGATGCTGATGGCTATATAGAGATACAAGGCACTCTTCCAGAGGCCAAGGCCTCTGCAAAATTAGTAAATAATATACAGGCACTCCTTCAAAAATTCATTATAGAGTATAACATTCAAAAATCCCAACAGGAATTAAAATACATAAATAAACGGTTTAGTGAAGTTGAAAAGGACTATTTTGATAAGAGAGCAGCCTTAGCACGATATAAAGACAGGAATGTAAATGTTATCAGTAATCTAGCTCAAAATAGGTTAGAACAATTACAAACTGAATATAGTTTATCCTCAGAGGTATATTCTCAATTGGCTGGCGAACAAGAAAGTGCGAAGTTAACGGTGAAAAAAGATACACCAGTATTTACAGTTTTAAAACCTGCTACTGTACCGCTGAAACCTTCTGCACCTAAAAAAGTGTTGATTGTATTGCAGTTTTTGATTGTCGGATTTATTATTGGCGCATTTATTGTTTTGTTCAGGTATTTTTACTCTTTCCTTAAAAGTAAATTTTCTAATTAAATTTTCACTAGTTTAATCTAAAAATAGTACCATGGATTTATTGAATATTGCCATCCAAGCTTCAGTAGAAGCTGGAAAAGAAATAATGAAGGTGTACGCGTCAGACTTCAAAATAGAAACCAAAGAAGATGAATCACCGCTAACTATTGCAGATAAACGTGCAAATGATATAATAATTTCCTATTTAAAACAAACCGATATTCCAATAATTAGTGAAGAAAACAAGCAAATTGACTTTTCTGAACGCAAACAATGGAAGCAATGTTGGATTGTTGATCCTCTAGATGGTACAAAAGAGTTTATTAAAAGAAATGGTGAGTTTACTGTAAATATTGCTTTAATTAAAAACGGTGAGCCAATTATGGGGGTAATTTATATACCAGATTCAAAAACACTGTATTTTGCTGAAATTGAAAGCAAAAAAGCTTTTAAAGCTCAACTAGAAAACCATGATACAGCTTTAAGTGAAATTTATAAAAATGCTTCAGAGATAGCACCCATAAAAAACAAAGACAAAGCACGAATTGTAGGAAGCCGCTCACACTTAAATGAAGAAACACAAAAGTTTATAGATACCATTTCAGAAAACGAAGAGGTGGAAATTGTTTCAAAAGGAAGCTCCCTTAAATTCTGTTTGGTGGTAGAAGGGAAAGCAGATTTATATCCTCGCTATGCTCCGACGATGGAATGGGATACAGCTGCGGGTCAAGCAATTTGTAAGGCAGTTGGTATAACAGTAAATGTTCTCTCTACTAACAAACCTTTACAATACAACAAGGAGAATCTATTAAACCCTTGGTTTTTGGTCTCAAATCGAAACTAAGACACATGGGATGGGTAACTATACAAAAGAATCACACTACAGGAGTGTATTAAAAGGTATTTCTTGGCGTTGCATTGCTACCACGGATACTATAATAGTTGTATTATTGATAACAACTATCAATGGTGAACCTAGTATAGAAAATGCTTTAAAAATTGGTTTTATTGAATTTTTTATAAAACTAGTAATATACTACGTACACGAACGCTTGTGGCAAAAGTTTTTAGTTGGAAAATCAGTTACTCAAAAACAAACCTTATATAAAACAATTACTTGGCGAGTTATAGCTACAACAACTACTTTTTTAATTTCGGGTGCTGTTTTAAATGCTTTTGATGAAATAGCACTTTATGTTGCTTTAGCAGAGTTGGTTTCTAAGTTTATCTTATATTATATACACGAGCGTATTTGGTTACGATTACCATTGGGAAGAATCAGAAACTTCTTTTTAAGAACAAAATAGAAATAAATTATGCAAGAAAACATCATTCCACATGAATTTAAAATAACCAAAACGGATAGGACTGAAATTAAAGGACATAATTCATTTCTGCTTTGGTTTACAGGGTTGTCTGGTTCTGGAAAATCCACTATTGCTAATGCGGTAGAACAAGAGTTGTATAAACAAAAAATACATACCTATACTCTCGATGGGGATAATGTAAGAAAAGGACTCAATAATGACTTAACCTTTACACCGGAAGATCGCACCGAAAATATCCGTAGAATTGCCGAAGTAGCGAACCTTTTTGTGAAGGCAGGAGTTGTTGTATTGGCAGCCTTTGTTTCTCCCTATAAAAAGGATAGGGAAATGATAAAAAAAACGGTCAAAGATGTTAACTTTGTCGAAATTTTCATTGACACACCCATTGAAGAGTGTGAGAAAAGAGACGTAAAGGGGTTATATGCAAAGGCAAGAAAAGGATTAATCAATGATTTTACAGGAATAAATGCTCCTTATGAGGCTCCGGATAAGGCAACGATTACAATCGATACAACGAAGGTTTCCGTGTCAGAATCTGTTGAAATTATATTGAAAGCAATACAACCCAAACTAGAGTTATAAAGAAACTATGAGCAAGTATTATCTAAATTATCTAGACGAATTAGAGTCTGAAGCAATTTACATTCTACGAGAAGTATGGGCGCAATTTGAAAACCCCGTTATTCTTTTTTCTGGGGGTAAAGATTCTATTTTGGTAACGCATTTAGCTAAAAAAGCATTTTATCCTTCAAAAATACCGTTCCCTCTAATGCATGTAGATACAGGGCACAACTTCCCTGAAACCATTCAGTTCAGAGACGATCTAATAGAAAAGTTTGATGCACAATTAATTGTTGGTTCGGTTCAAGAATCAATTGATCAAGGTCGAGTTGCTGAAGAAAAAGGGAAGAATGCCACTCGAAATTCACTCCAAATCACAACACTTTTAGATGCTATAGAAAGTAATAAAGTGGATTGCGCTATAGGTGGTGGCCGCCGGGACGAAGAAAAAGCACGTGCTAAAGAGCGTTTCTTTTCACATAGAGACGATTTTGGACAATGGGATCCTAAAAACCAACGGCCAGAACTTTGGAATATTCTTAATGGAAAACACTTTGAAGGCGAACACTTTAGAGCATTCCCAATAAGCAATTGGACAGAAATGGACGTTTGGAACTACATTAAACGTGAAAACATACAAATTCCTTCACTTTACTTCGCTCATGACCGAGAAGTAGTGTGGCGAAACAATTCTTGGATACCTGTTTCAGAGTATTTAAAATTGGAAGAGAATGAAGAAATCGTCACCAAAAAAATCCGTTTCAGAACATTAGGAGATATTACTATTACTGGTGGTATGGAGTCTGATGCAGATACATTAGAAAAAATTGTGTTAGAAGTTTCTGCTATGAAACAGACAGAACGAGGTAATCGATCGGATGATAAACGCAGTGAAACAGCTATGGAAGATAGAAAACGACAAGGGTACTTTTAATAATACAGAAGCACGATTACAATGAAGATTAGTGAAAATCAATTATTACGATTTACAACGGCAGGAAGTGTAGATGATGGAAAAAGCACCTTAATAGGAAGGCTACTTTTTGATAGTAAAGCTATTTTTGAAGACCAATTAGAAGCGGTAGAAAAAACCAGCAAAAAAAAAGGTCATGAAGGGGTAGATTTAGCTCTATTTACAGATGGATTAAAAGACGAACGGGAACAGGGTATCACTATAGATGTTGCATACCGTTACTTTACTACACCAAAACGAAAATTTATAATAGCAGATACACCGGGGCATATACAATATACACGTAACATGGTTACTGGCGCTTCTACTGCTAATGCAGCTTTAATATTGATTGATGCCCGTCATGGAGTTGTTGAACAAACTAAACGTCATGCCTTTATTGCTTCATTATTACAAATTCCACATCTAGTAGTTTGTATTAATAAAATGGATTTGGTAGATTTTTCTGAAGAAGTATATAATACTATTATAACTCAATTTGAAGAATTTTCCTCAAAACTATATATAAAAGATATACGTTTTTTACCAATTAGCGCGTTATTAGGTGACAATGTAGTAAACCGTTCAGAGAATATGGATTGGTTCCAAGGTGCGCCATTATTATATACTTTAGAAAATATCCATATAAGTAGCGATATTAATAAAATTGATGCACGTTTCCCAGTACAAACCGTTTTAAGGCCTCAAAGCGAAGACTTTTTAGATTATCGTGGGTATGCCGGTAGGGTTGCAAGTGGTATTTTTAGACCAAATGATGAAGTTGCAGTAATGCCATCTGGATTTACGTCTAAAATTAAATCCATTGACACGTTTGGCGGAGAAATAGATAAAGCTTTTGCGCCTATGTCTGTATCTATCACATTAGAAGATGATATAGATGCTAGTAGAGGTGATATGATTGTAAAAGTGAATAACAAACCCGAAACAGAACAGGAATTTAGCGCTATGATTTGTTGGTTAAATAATGAAACTGCTAAAAATAGGGCAAAATATACAGTTATGCATACCTCTAATCAGCAAACAGCCATGATTAAAAGTGTTCTATATAAAATAGATATCAATACTTATAATCGAAACGAAGAGGATAAAGATTTGAATATGAACGATATTGCCCGTGTAACCATTAGAACAACACGAAGGTTAATGGTTGATAAATACCGACATAATAGGAACACAGGTAGTTTTATTTTAGTTGATAATGTCTCAAATGAAACAGTAGCAGCAGGGATGATACTTTAATATAAGTATTTAGGCTCTACTTATTATCTAGATAAGGAAATTCAATAAATAAGGTGATTTTTTTTTAAAATGGTGATTATGGACGAGAAGATATGGCTTTCTTCCCCACATATGGGAGGGAACGAACAAAAATATATAAATGAAGCTTTTACTGAAAATTGGATAGCTCCATTAGGACCTAATGTAAATGGTTTTGAAAAAGACCTTGAAGATTACTTAGGCAACGATTCTCATGTAGCATGTGTTTCCTCAGGTACAGGTGCGATTCATTTAGCTTTGGATATTGCTGGAGTTTCAAGAGGTGACGAAGTTTTATGTCAAACCTTTACTTTTTGTGGTTCTTCACATCCTATAACATATATGGGCGCAACCCCTGTTTTTATAGATAGTGAAGAAGATACATGGAATATGTCTCCAGAATATTTAGAAGAAGCAATTAAAGACGGTATAGCCAACGGTCTTAAACCAAAAGCTGTGATTATGGTCCACCTATATGGAATGCCAGCCAAAATTGATGAAATTGAAGCAATCTGTAAAAAATATAATGTTTTTTTAATTGAAGATGCTGCTGAGGCTTTGGGAGCATCTTTTAAGGGACGAAAATGCGGTACCTTTGGCGATTTATCTATTTTATCATTTAATGGAAATAAAATAATTACTACCTCTGGAGGAGGTGCCTTAGTGTGTAGAGATAAGAAAACAAAAGATAGAGCTATTTTCTTAGCAACACAGGCGAGAGATCAAGCTCCTCATTACCAACACTCCCAAATAGGCTACAACTATAGAATGAGTAATATTGTTGCTGGTATAGGAAGAGGACAAATGGAAGTACTTGATAAACATGTTAATCTTAGACGAGAAAATAATGTGTTTTATAAAGAACTTTTTAGTACTATTGAAGAAATACAAGTATTTTCTGAGGCTGACACAAATTTTTTTAGTAATCATTGGTTATCCGTTATAACGTGTAAAAAATCAGATAATCAGCAAATTATAGAAAAATTAAGATTACATTTGCTTAATTTTAACATAGAAAGTAGACCTTTGTGGAAACCAATGCATCTACAACCGGTATATAAAGGTTCAAAATTTTACGGTAATGAAACTGCCTTTAAACTTTTCAATAAAGGACTATGTTTACCTTCAGGATCAAATATGACAAATTCTGAAAAAGAAAGAATTAAAAATGCTGTTGCAGAGTATTTTAGTTGATAACTCCCCACTTTATTAGCTAAGAATGTTGATATGATAAATAAATTTAGTAAAGCTCTAAAAATTATATTTTCTTCAAAAGAAAGTAGATTAGATATTCGTAATGTAAAATATTTGCCAAGGTGGTCTGTATTGGTTATTGATGTCTTCTTATTAATCTGCTCCATTGTCTTTACAGTAGTTGTTCTACGAGATTTACACATTAATCACCTTCGCTTACTAGCTGCACCACAACAAATTCTTTTAGTTTTAGGTATTAATATAAGTTTTATGCTGATTTATAAAACCTATGCAGGTCTTATTAGACATTCTTCTTTTATGGACGCCTTAAAAATGGTGTTAGCCAGTACAAGTACATTTGTGGCGTTACTAATTACTAATATTAGTGTATGGGCATTTATGGGACAAAAAATATTTTTGACCTCTGCACTTGTAGTATATGCCCTATTTTCTTTTACATTTTTATTTTTATTCAGGCTAGCTGTTAAGCAACTTTACGAATACTTTAAACTATACCAAACAAATACCAAATTTGAAAACGCATTAATTGTAGGAATTGATGAAAATGCAATATCTGTAGCAGCAGCATTGGATATTGAACATCCTCAACGTTTCAAAATTAAAGGGTTTGTTTCTGCTCAATCCTCAAATAAACGGTTATTAATATTAGGGAAGCCAGTTGTTAAAATTAAAGATAAACTAAGTGAAGAGGTGCAAAAACTAAATGCCACTGCAGTAATTCTTTCTGGAGGTTCACTTACTTCAAAAGAAAAATTTGCTATTGTTGAAGATTGCTTGGAACATGATATCAAAGTATATAATTCCCCTTTGGTACTAGATTGGAGTGAAAATAATTCTGTCGCAAATCAAGTAAAAAATCTACAAATTGAAGATTTATTAGAGCGGGAACCTATTGAGTTACATACAAAAGAAAAGTTTAAGCAACTTAAAGGAAAAACTATATTGGTAACCGGAGGAGCGGGATCAATAGGAAGTGAGATCGTGCGGCAATTAGCATCTTACAACCCAAAATTAGTATTGATTTTAGATCAAGCCGAAACCCCATTACATATATTACAACTGGAGTTGGACAATAAGTATCCCGACTTTAATTTTAAATGTATTATCTGTGATGTGGCAAATAGAAATAGGTTAGGAACCTTTTTCAAAAAATATGATATAGACGTGGTCTATCATGCCGCAGCATATAAGCACGTACCATTAATGGAGGATAATTCGCCAGAAGCTGTAGTAACCAATATTTATGGTACTAAAAACTTAGCAGATCTATCCGTAATCAATGAAGTATCCCGTTTTGTGATGGTTTCTACTGATAAAGCCGTAAATCCAAGCAATGTAATGGGTGCTTCAAAAAGGGCTGCTGAAATGTATGTACAGTCACGTAATTTTTATACTAGTGGAACGGGTAAATCCTGTAAAACGAAATTTATTACAACACGTTTTGGTAATGTGTTGGGGTCAAACGGGAGTGTTGTTCCACTATTTAAAAAGCAAATTGAAAAAGGAGGCCCCGTTACTATTACTCACCCTGATATTATCAGATATTTTATGACGATTCCTGAAGCGTGTCAACTAGTTTTAGAAGCTGGTGCGATGGGAGAAGGAGGCGAGATATTCATTTTTGATATGGGTGAACCGGTTAAAATTATGGACCTTGCTATAAAAATGATAAAACTAGCTGGTTATAGTCCATATACGGATATTGATATAGAAATTTCAGGTTTACGTCCCGGAGAAAAGCTATATGAAGAATTAATTAGTCATACTAGTAAAGCCTTACCTACTCATCACAAAAAAATTATGATAGGAAAAGATGTAACTAAAGACTTCAATTTTGTAGATGGAAAAGTGACAAAAATCATTGAAGCTGCCTTGCGGTATGATGATACAGATGTAGTTACAAAATTAAAGGCCTTGGTTACCGAATTTATTAGTAAAAACTCCGAGTTTGAAATATTAGACAAAAAGGAGATAGTAAAAAAGAAGATAAATATTGCAAAAGAGGTTTCTTTATAAGAGAGGGAGAGCACTAACATTCAGAAGAAACAACGGTTAAAGATTATTTAATTTAATGAAACATTTTTTTACTAGGGCTAACAGAGACTCTTTATTTCGCTACCTTTCTTTTTAAGTGACACATACCCTTTTTTAATTTTAATAATTATAAATACTTTTCATTGGATTCAAACCTTTATTTTTGTCTTGCTAGTATTTTGACATTTAAGAACAACATCTTTAATTAGTGTAGTAGCTATTTTTTATATGGGTATAAAACAAAAACTTTTCTTTATTGCCATCCTTTTAATGATATCTATTTCAGGAACTGCACAAAATTTGGAAATAAATTCTTCTGTTTCGGCTTCTGGTTACCTATCTACTGAAGGCGAACTCCCTTTTTGGATGGTTGTAAATCAAAATGGAGGGCTATCATCACAAACAGATGGCTTATTTGAAGGAGCTACAAAAGGACAGTATTTTTTATCTGAAAATAATAAAGCTAGTTTTACCACGGGAGTAAGTTTTTTTTTAAGAAATGGAGTAGAAGATAAGCTACAAAGAAACGAGTTGTACCTTCAGTTTGAAAATTCATGGGTAAGAGCCACACTTGGCGCCAAAAACCCTACTGATAGGTTTCAGGGACTTTCAACAGTAAACGACAACTTCTTGTTGTCGGGAAATGCAAGGGCAATTCCTGGTGTTTTATTGGAAACGGCTACACCTATTTCAATTTTTAAAAACATAAATATAGAGGGTGCCATTGGTCATTATGAAATGAATGACGACCGTTTTGTAAAGAGATCTATGCTCCATTATAAAAAACTATATGCCAATTGGCAATTAGGTGCAAAAAGCCAAATTAGATTAGGGGTGGAACATTACGCACAATGGGGAGGAACTTCACCCACCCGTGGAAAACAGCCTTCGGGTTTTACAGATTTTATCGATATCTTTTTTGCTAAAGGAGGAGGAGAGAATGCATTTTCGGGAGATCAACAAAATGCTTTAGGGAACCATTTGGGAATATACAATTTAGAGTATAATTATCGGGATGATATAGGTACTTTTAAGCTCTACCATCAACATCCCTTTGAAGATGGTTCAGGCACTGCTTTAAAAAATTTTCCTGATGGAACTTGGGGATTTTACTTTAAACCAAACAAAGAAGAATATACTGGGTTTCTAGATGGTCTTTTGTTAGAATATATTCATACAACCAATCAAAGTGGTAGTGGAGTAGATAGCGGTAATGATGATTATTTTTTTAATGGAATTTATAGTTCAGGATGGACTTATGAACAGAATATTATTGGATTGCCCTTATTTAATAGAGTACAGAGAGGTGAGTCTTATATGTATTCTTTCTATAATAGAATTAAATCTATTCATATAGGAATTTCTTCTACGCATAAGAATTGGTCGTTCCTTTCAAAGTTATCATATTTAGAAAATCTTGATTCTTTCATTGTTACTAATTTAGAAAAGATAAAGAATTTTTATAGTATATTAAGAACTACTTACTCTTTTGAGAACTATGGAAATATTACTTTAACGCTAAGCTTTGATTATAGTGATTTAAACCCTAATAATTATGGTACAGGTTTAACGTATAATTATAACTTTTAAACTGTAAATTTACCTCCAAAAATAGTTTTAAATAGAATTTTAAAATCTAACAATAGACTATATTTGTCAATATATAACTTATTGATTCTCACTTTTTCTGGCCATATCACCTTACGGTTGTAGCGTTCTGGATTCTTTTGTTTAGCTAATAATTTTTCCTCATTTCTAAACGCTAAGGTAGCCAAACCTGTAATTCCAGGACGAATGGTAAGTACTTTCCTATCTTCTCCTTGTAGTTTATCAGCAAATCCAGACACATCTGGTCGGGGTCCTACCAAACTCATATCTCCTTTTAGTACATTCCATAACTGCGGAAGTTCGTCTAATTTAGTACGCCTTAAAAAACGGCCAAAAGCAGTAATACGTGGATCTTTGCTAGTAGTTACCGTTGTGTCCAACCATTCGATATTTTCCATCGTTCTTATCTTCCACATGATAAAGGGGCGGCCATGTTTGCCAATTCGAGTACTTTTATAAAAACCACTTTGTTTTGAGTTAAAAATTACAAGAATATAAAGTAATATGATAACAGTAAAAGCTAATAATAGGAGTAAAGCTGAACAAATAAGATCAATAATTCGTTTTATAATAAGTTGGTCCTTTGACACAAAACTATCTTTTAATAACTTTTCCTGGATTACCAACTACTGTTGCTCCATTAGCTACATCTTCAATAATAACAGCTCCGGCACCTATTGTCGCCCAAGAACCAATTTTAATTCCGGGAATTATTTGTGCACCAATTCCAATATGCGTTCCTGTACCAACATAAACTCCCCCTGCTAATGTAGCGTTTGGAGAAATATGACAAAAGTCTTCTATAATGCAATCGTGATCAATGGCAGATGCAGTGTTAATAATTACATGTTTGCCAATTTTTGAATCTGAATTAACAACAGCTTTTGGCATAATAACAGTTCCTTTATCTATAAAAACAGAAGAAGCCAAATAGGATGTTTTATGGTCTATAAAGTTACAAAAAGTATGATTAAGACTTAAACTTTCAACTATATTGGAACGAATTTTATTATCACCTATACTAACAATAAAATCATTTTGTAAACTATCTTTTAATTTAGTGGTTTCCAAAACTGAAAACCCAACCAGATCTTTGATATTTTTATTATCATCAAAGAGTTGGTTTACCTCATAACAACCGTTAGACAAAATACAATCAATAACAACTTTTGCATGACCACTTGCGCCGTAAAGATTGACTTTCTTTATATTTTTCAAACCCTATCTTTTAATTAGTACCTGTGAACTTTTCAGTAGTAGCTTGTCCTTCACTAGTTACACCATCTGAAACGATAACTTTTCTAATAGTTAAAAGTAGTATTTTTAAATCTAACCAAAAACTAATGTGCTTTACATACCATAGGTCATGATCAAACTTTTGATTCCAACTTAATGCATTACGACCATTGACTTGCGCCCAGCCTGTGATACCTGGTTTTACAAGATGTCTTTTTTTTTGTTCTTTATTATAAAGTGGTAAGTATTCAGGCAATAGCGGTCGGGGACCTATAAAACTCATATCACCTTTAAACACATTAATAAGTTGCGGAAGTTCATCTAGAGATGTTTTACGTACAAACTTCCCTATGGTAGTAAGGCGATCTGCATCTGGTAACAATATGCCATCTGCACCCTTAGCATCGGTCATGGTTTTAAACTTGATGATTTTAAAAATCTTTTCATGCTTACCAGGCCGGAGTTGAAAGAAAAAAGGTTTTCCGTTGTTAGCAATTGTTAACCCAATAGTTACAATTATAAATAAGGGGCTAAGTATTAAAAAACTTATGGTAGTTACAAAAAAATCTAAAAAAGGTTTAAGTAGTTTTTTATACATTTTTTAATTGTTTGTAATTAAATTTAATACTTTTTGATATTTTTTCGAAGCAATTTCTAATGAATACCGTGTTGTAGCTTTATTATAAGCATTTTTTTGTTGGGTAGCATGCAGCTCATAATTTGTAGTGTAGTAACAAAAATCTTGTACCGCTTGTTGGGTAAGTTTTTCAGGTAAAACATACCCTAAATTATCTTTTTCTATGGTAGTTTTTTGCCAACCAGGATGATTTATTAATATAGGTTTTCCCGCGGCTAGTGTATCAAAAAATTTATTTGCCGAGTTTGCCCATAATTCTTTTATAGGAATAACGAAAGAACTCCCCATATTTACCGATTTATACCAAAAAGGTAACTCGTCTTTAGTGATAGGATCTAAAATAAATACATTTTTATGTAAGACTTCTTTTTCTCGTGCTACAGATTGAATTTCTTTTTTTAACGCCCCATCACCAATAAGGATAAAGATAATTTCTGGATCTATTTTTAATGTTTTTTTTGCGAGTTCAATGACATAATCCATGCCATTTACCCTTCCAAATGTACCTGCATAAAGTATTGAAAATCGAGGCTTGAGTCCTAATTTTTCTTCAATATTTATAAACGAATGTGTAGTAGCAAACCTATTAATTTCTGATAAGTTTTCAATAACAACTATAGGCTTGTTCTTACATGCTTTTGGGTAGCGCGTTTCGATAGAATTTTTCATATCGGTTGATAACGGAACTATAGCTGAAGCATTTTTATAAATGGTTTTTTCTAAAAAGTACAGTAATTTTTGCAGCCATTTGTTTGTAATAGCTCCTATGGCTATTACTGCTTCTGGCCATACATCTCTAGCTTCGAAAATAAATGGAGTTTTGTGTATCCATTTTTTAAATAGAGCAGGAATACCAATTGTGAGTGGGGTAGAAGTAGCAAGTACTACATCTGGTTTTTCCTTTAAAAGCTTAAATGTTGCAAACCATAAAAACTTTAAAAAAACCAATGCTCTCTGTATATAACTTAACTCATTACCATACGGTAAATAGATATACTTTACAGTAAAGCCTTCGGTTATTATAGACTCCCATCTATTTTTAGTTTTATATTGTGGATCGTTACTTGTTGATATAACAGTAACCTCATGATCATTCTTTACAAAGCTTTTTGTTAAATCGTAAGATCTTGTTCCTCCATTTTCAGTAGGAAATTTAAAGTACTGATGTAGGTAGAGTATTTTCATTTACGATTATTAGTTGAAAGTTTTTTGACGCTCTAAGACTGAAAAGATTTTTTTAATATATGGATATTATTTTCTATGTTAAATAATTGTCTGGACACATTATAACTTTTTTCTGCCATGTGTATATAAACATCTTTATCCTTTTCTATTTTTTTTAGGTTATAAACTAATTTATCAAAGTTATTATCACAAAAATAACCTAAATTATACTTGTTAAATAACTCATCTGGATTTGAGTTTAATGATATTACTGGAACTCCTCTAAGCCATGCCTGAATAAAAACATTAGAAAAACCTTCATTTAAGCTTGTATTAATTATCACATTACTAGTACTTATTTCTTTATTTACATAATCGTTACTTTGCTCACCATGATAGTGTAACGTATTATTTTTTTCTATTTTTTTTATTAATTCTTCATTAAAAGTGTTTGTTTTTTCGATTCTACCTATGATATGAAAGGAAAATTTATTTTCATTCTTAAATAATTCAGCTAAATCTAGAAACAAATTCATTCTTTTAACAGGACGCGCACTACCTATCCATAATACTTTAAATAAGCCCTTTTTTTTCTTACATAAATATTTTTCAAAAGTTTGCACTTTATCAAAAGGGTGCATATTATATACTTTTTGAAGTGGCCTTATACCTTGCTTTTCCAAAAGTTTTTTTTGAAAACTTGTTTGAATAATAAACTTACAATGTTCATTTTTTTTAACTTTATTGAGCATCCACTTTCTTACTGTGGTAGTCAAACACAATTGGTTTAACTGCAAGGAATAGTTATCGGCAACATGTATAAAATAAGGTATTTTTTTGTTTTTAGAATATTTTGATAGGTGGTATGAAAAAGAATTTAATATACGTTGATAAATTATATCTGGTTTTTCTTTTTCTAGAATACGAAAGATTGTTTGCGCCACTGGAAAATATAATAGTTTTCTATTATAAGAAGGATAAGGGGTAATAGAATATATTTTATAACCATCAATTACATTAACTGTGTTAGGATACACTCCTTCATAAGATATAAAAAAAATATCATACTTTTGTTTTAAATGATCTGCAATAATTCTACATTGATATTCTGCCCCACCTTTGGCAAAAGGATAGAAACCAATAAATAGACAAAGTTTTTTTTTATTTTTCAAATTTCAGATAGTTTGTTGCTTTAAGATTGAAAATTCTAATTATAATATATATGACAATGCATTCTCTTAATAAAATGGTAATACTCGACCTTCCAATATAAATAGCTTTGTAGATAAAAACAAAAGCAAATACCCAAATTAACAAATTAGGTATGTGGTCTTTAAAAGCGTTATATTCAATTCCTCTTACGAAAAATCCAAATAGTAGAAAATATATAATTACTCCAAATGTTTTATAATCTAAGTAAACATCTGCTACACAACTTGTGCCAAGACCGTGAGAAGGGTTGGAACCTAAAATATGATGAGTTAAAATGTCCGCAGAAATTAATTCTTTATTTTCATAACCAGTCATGGATCTAAATAAAGAGCCTAATCCAGGAACTATTGCAATCAATTGATTAAATTGAATAAGACCATATTTTGGTCCGTTTTTTTTTGTGTAATCTACGGCAGCATTTAATGTTCTTAATGAAATAGCGAGTTCGAAAGTTGAAGGCGAAAAAGAACTCTGGGTAGTGAGTGTTGTATTTAATTCTGCAGCTTGACTAGATCTTTCAGAAAAAGTAGCTCCAGGTTGCATAGAACGAATTATCCCTAATAAAGTAATTAATACAGTTGCTATAGCAATACATACCATATAAATAACTGGATTAATTTTTTTATTTTGAGTGTAAACATATCCGGCAAAAAAGAGCAGAGAAATTTGTATAAGTGGTCCCCTATCACCTGAAACAAGTACCAGAACCATATAAATGCCCAACAATATGTATATAGGAATCGAGAAATTTGATAAAAACTTTATCAAGGATAAGTGCTGGTTATCTCTCTTAATTTTATAGGATACAACAATAATGTACGCACTTACCGCATGGAGAAAAAAAGTTTGGATATGAGTCGCGATTGAACCTAATTCAACCCTTCCATAATTACCTTTAAAATAATTTAAATTGGCAAACCCTAAAAACCCTGTAAATAATAAAAATATAAACCATTCTAATTTTTTGGTTGAGTTAAAATTATATATTCTTATTTTTTTTGGTTCAGTGCGAAGTAGATCTTGAAAGAAAATTCGTAATATATACCCTATAATAAACATATTAATAGCTAATGCAGAAACTATTAATGCCTTGGGTGCAATCCGGGTATTTATAAAATAATTAAAACTAAAAAATCTTGTATTCCCTAGCAAATAGTCAATATATATTTGAAAATGAACAATTAAAAAACCCAAAATAAAGAAGATGGATATTTTAAAATATTGTTTTTTGAGTTTGGTATCAATACCTTTTATAAAGAAAAAAAGAAATAGAGAAATCCCAACTGATATTAAAACTGATTGTATATAATGATTTTCCAGTTTTTCAGGAACTTTAATAAATAGAATGATATTATAGATAAATAGAAAAAATTCAATTAAAAAAATAACCATTGTCCTATTCATAAAATACTATTTTTTTTCAGAAGTATTATAATCGAATTAACATCTTCTCTAATGTTAGCAATTCTGAAAATTTGTATTGTGAAAAAATAACTAATTAAATAAGCTAACAAAGCTATTAGTTTTTGCAAACTATTAAACTCATAATAACGGAATAATATTAGTATAACTCCTGAACAGATTAAATTTATCACAATAACCTTTAAGGTTAATAATACTTCTTGCTTTTGATCTAGTTTCACTATTTTTTTAATTGCTAAAAGATTAAAAATGTAACTTAAAATAGCCGTGATTAGGAAACCAAACATCAGGAGTGCTAAACTTTCATAGAAAATACCTAAAAAAATACTAATGGTTTGTATACTCTTTTTTAGAATTTCAAGTTTAAGAATAATTTTGGTTTTGTTGAATACTTTAAAAACTACACGTTTGTACATTTCCAAAAGGTTAAAGAACGAAATAACCACCAAGAATTTAATATAGAAAACAGCCGGGAGCCATTTGACACCATAGGTTAAAAGAATGATTTCTTTGGCAAAAATGAAAATTAACGAGGTCAAAAGAATACTGACCAAAAGAAGAGACTGAAAAATTTTTTTATAGAAAACTAAAAACTCTGAAGTGTTTGTTTGTACTCGCGATAGAGAAGAAAATATGGGTCCTTGTAATAAGGTGTTTAATACTTTATATGGCACTTCTTGTAATTTTTTTCCCTGATAAAATTGACCTGTTTGGCTTATGGAAAAATATTTTCCTAATACTAGATTATATATATTATCGAAAACCGAAGTGAGAAGCGAAGCCACCGTTGTATTAATCCCAAATTTATAAAGTTCTTTAAATGATTCAACATGAAAATTTAGACCGTAAAATCTGTTGTGAAAAATGTTTAAACACAAAGTGAATAATAACACATTGAGCACTTGCATCCAAACAATAGACCATACACCAGCTTCTGTGACATAAGCAAGGTAAATACCTACAAGTGAAGATATAAGTACCGAAAAAACCCTATAAGTGCTTAACCGCTTGAACAAAGATTCTTTAATTAACTTTGCATTATGGACAATTTGAAATCCATTTAATAATATTATTAGGCCTATAACATATATAATGTCTTCAAGGTTAGGGTTTTCATAAAATTGCGCAATATAGTTTGCGGCTCCGGCAATTAGAAAATATATGAGAATACAAAGAGCCAAGTTAAAAGTGAAGACGGTTGAATAATCTTTTTTGGTAGCATCTATTTTCCTTACTAACGCACCTCCTAATCCACTTTCAACTAAAACATTTGCAAATAAAACAAAAAACATAACAATCCCCACTTGACCAAATTGCTCAGGAGTCAATTTACGTGCTAAAATGATATTGGTAAGGAATAAGATTGCCATGAACAATATTTGTCCAATAAAAGACCAAAATACACCAGAAAATAAAATTTGTTTTTCCGTGTTCATTACTTTTCTTTAGATTATCTTTTTTTATTTAATTTTTGGTAAATTTTAGCTCCTTTATTCATAAGTTTAAGTGCTTCGAAAATAGAATAATCTTTTTTGTAAAGATTTCGTTTTGTAATAGCAAAATAAAAAATGTACATAAGATACTTTGATTTAAAAAAGGCATAAGCAAAAGCTCCCTTCGAGGTAAAATACTTTTCATCAAAACCTTTAAACCATCCTGAATTTTGAAAATTAACAGTGCTTAATGGAGTCGGAACATAATAAACCTGTAAGTTATTTTCGAAGCACTTTTTAAGAAAAAGATGTTCTTCTCCAGAATGAAACCTGGCTCCAACACCAAAATTTTCATTAAAATAAATTTTGTTATCTAGAATAGATTTTTTTTTAAAAGTAATTCTAACAGAACCAACTTTCAATGCATCTAATATCTTTAATTTTCTTGGTGCATTATATAGAGGACCGTACGTTCTTGCTCCTTGATTTTTCGGTATGAAGTCAAAAATAATAAGGTCTGCTTTTGGGTATTTTTTATAGGCTTCCTCAATTATAGTAAGATAATTATCATTATATACTAAGTCATCGTCTGCAACTAAACAAATTTCGGCATTGGTAGCTTTCAGTGCCGCATTTCTACTTTTACTTAACCCTCTTTCTTGATTACTAATAAATAAAAATTCACTTTCTTCTACTTGAAGATTAGGATATTTATTAAAATCGGTCTGATTAATAATGGTGCAAGCGCCGTCTATGTTCATTTTCAATCTTAAATCCGTATCTTTTTGATACATGGTTGCTACCAAAGGTTCAATTCTCATATTCTTAATATTTTTAGGATTGAAGCAATATAGACTCATTCAAAGCCATATTTGCGTAATATTGACAATGCTTATAATATTCAGTTTCTCCATACAGTTCAAGATGTGTTAATTCATCTTGTAATGACCTTGAGTATCTTCCTAATTTAAGAAATCCATCTAATATACGCCCTTTACCAAATCCAGATCCATCAATATTTAAAGATGTTTGATTGTTATTCAGTATGTTAGAGTTTAATGTATTGATTAATTTTTGTATTTCTAATTGAGAAAAACTAATGTTTTCTTTACTGCACTCTATTATATAATTTACTTCTCCATTCCCATGAGATACATCCTGTATTTTAGCTGAATACTTTTTTGCATCCCAATAAGAAGCCCAGATATAACTGTCACTGCTTGAAATAAAGTGATTTTTTAATTTTTCATTAAAATCATAAACTACATTTTTATATTTTTTATCTTTTGTTATAATCCAAAGATTTAAAGATATCAAGGCCCAATGGGAGGACATGTTGGTGTTAATCGTATAAATATTTTTTTTTCCGCGTTCCATCCATTTTTTAAAAATATGAGTTATACTAAAATCTAAAATTTTAGTATAATCATTATCGATGTTGTAGTCGTCTTGTAAGTTATTTCGATAGATTATTTTTAAGGTAGTGGTTACATACCTCCATACAAAAGCTTCAAATAATGCATACTCTTTACCATCATTAATTTTTTCAGTATGAGTATAATTGGCCCAAGCACAGTACTCATCCTTATGTTGGCTATTGGGAAGTTTACTAGACAATACTGCTTTATCAATGCAGTTATTTATGAGTTCTATATTTTTTTCTATGTAAACAGATTTATTGGTGGCCAGATACATAGCATTGTTACTGTCAATGGCCGTAGCTAATTTATAATAAGACCAGCTATCTCCAGATTTTGATAATGTTTGAAAATACCCTTCGTTGACTTGCCAATTGATTTTATATTTTTTCTCCCACAGCTGTATAGAAGAAAGACCATCTATTTTTATACAAGAAAGAAAGAATAAAAAAAATATAAAAGATAGTAACGTAGTGTTTGTTTTGAAAAGCAAGATTGAAAATTTAAAATTATTATAGCTTACCTTGTGATATGTTTCCTAACACTCCCTTCACATCATAAACAACCGTATTCTTATTCTTCAACCGTTCCAAATCCAATTGTAAAAACTCATTATGAGCAACGGTAAGTACAACGGCATCATAGGTGTCTGTAGGGCAGTCTTTTATAGTTTGTAGCCCATACTCGTGTTTAACTTCCTCAGGATTAGCCCAAGGGTCATAAATAGTTATATTTGTTTCATATCCCTTCAGCTGCTTAATAACGTCGACTACTTTAGTATTTCGAACGTCTGGGCAGTTTTCTTTAAAGGTGATTCCCAAGACAAGAATATTTGCGTTTTTTATCTTTAGATCGTTGCGGACCATCAGTTTGATAACTTCACTGGCTACATACTGGCCCATACTATCATTCATTCGGCGTCCCGCTAAGATAATCTCTGGGTGATATCCTAATTCTTGGGCTTTTTGGGCTAAATAATAGGGGTCAACACCTATACAATGCCCGCCAACTAAACCGGGTTTAAAGGGTAAAAAATTCCACTTAGTTCCAGCAGCCTCCAAAACGGCATGAGTATCAATATCCATCATATTGAAAATCTTAGCCAATTCGTTTACAAAAGCAATATTGATATCGCGTTGTGAGTTTTCAATCACTTTGGCAGCTTCAGCAACCTTAATAGTAGGGGCAAGGTGCGTGCCAGCCGTAATAATTGATGCATATAAAGCATCAATTTGTTTTCCAATTCCAGGAGTGGATCCCGATGTAACTTTCAATATTTTTTCAACTGTGTGTTCTTTATCTCCTGGATTAATACGTTCTGGAGAGTAGCCTGCATAAAAGTCTGTATTGTAAGTTAGACCTGAAGATTTTTCAAGTACCGGAATACATTCTTCTTCGGTTGCACCTGGATAAACAGTTGATTCATAAACAACGATATCTCCTTTTTTAAGAATACTTCCTACTTTTTCACTTGCTTTAATAAGTGGCGTTAACACAGGACGGTTATTTTTGTCTACAGGAGTGGGGACAGTAATAATAAAATAAGTACAGTCTTCTAAGTCTTCAGAATTAGTAGTACAAAAAAGCCCAGTTTCTTCTTTATTATTATGTGATGGGTTTTTTGAAACAAGTACTTCTTGAAGAATATCATCCTCAACCTCTAAGGTGCTATCTCGACCAGTCATTAGCTCATTTACACGTGCTTGATTAATGTCAAATCCTACAACAGCATATTTTGTTGCAAAAAGTCTGGCTAAGGGCAAGCCAACATAGCCTAAACCGATGACTGCAATCTTAACTTGGGGACTAGGTGACTGGGAGTTTTGGAGATTGGAAGATGTTGCTTTATCAGAATTATTATTTTCTATTTCCATGTTGCTTATAAAAAGATGTTTAGCGGAATGCAAAACTAATTATTGAGGTTGTATTTACCTATTTATTTCTTGATTTGTATTTTGATTTAAAGCGTCCATTTTTCTGGGTGAATAATCATATTGACTACCATGCCCAAATTGTGATCGTACTTTTTAAAAAGTTCTGAATGGACTTCATTATCTATATAGTCACAGGCCTGGGCGTAATCTAGCCAGGTTTGTGTTTCTGCCGCTTCACCTTCTACATCTGAAAGTTTAGCTATAAATGCTTTTTCATACCTTCGTTTGCGCCAAGCTTCAGCCAAATTTCCTGAAACGGAGCGGGATGATCTTCGTATTTGGTCAGTCAGCGAAAACCGTTCTTCTTTCGGAAAGGATTTGGTAGCATCAAAAATAAGCATACCAGCCTCAAACGAAAGCTGATAGACCTTCAAGTCTTTATGTGTTTTAATACTACCCATATCAGTTTGTTTTATAATTCCAAATCTCCCAGTCACCCAGTCTTCCGGTCTCCTAGTCATCAAACATTTACAAATGCTCCCAATACCAATCCACCGCTTCTTGTAAACCTTCTTTGAACACGTGGGTAGGATTGTAGTTTAAGTTTTGTTTTGCTTTATTTATAGATGCTAATGAATGCGGAATGTCTCCTTTTCTGTTAGGACCATGTTCTATTGCTACATCAGCTATTTTAGAATCGTAAACAGATAAATAAGTGCGTAAATCTTCCGCCATAGATTTAATAGTAGTTCTGTCTCCTACAGCGGTGTTATATACTTCATTCAAAGCTTTTTGATTATCGGTTGTAATAGCCAATAAATTCATTTGTACCACATTGTCTATGTACGTAAAATCACGTGAAAAAGTTCCATCCCCATTAATAGTCGGACTTTCATGATTCATAAACTGAATGACAAACTTTGGTATCACGGCGGCATAAGCTCCATTAGGGTCTTGCCTTCTTCCAAATACATTAAAATAGCGTAACCCGATGGTATCTAAATTATAGGTCCGTTTGAAGTTGTCAGCATATAATTCATTAACATATTTTGTAATGGCATAGGGAGACAATGGCTTTCCTATAATTTCTTCTACCTTCGGAAGATTTTCAGAATCGCCATACGTAGAGGAACTAGCCGCATAGACAAAGCGTTTTACACTATTGTCACGAGCTGCGACAAGCATATTTAAAAAACCAGAAACATTTACATCATTGCTGGTAATAGGATCTTCTATAGAACGAGGAACAGACCCTAATGCTGCTTGATGCAAAATAAAATCAACATTTTTACATGCCTCTTGACAGGTTTTTAAGTTTCTAATGTCACCTTCTATTAGATGGAAGTTTTCTTGTGATAGAAAAGGAGCTATATTCTTTTTGTGTCCCGTTGCAAAATTGTCTAAACAGATAACAGAGCTTCCAATTTTTAATAGGGCTTCACATAAATTGGAGCCTATAAAACCTGCTCCTCCTGTAACTAACACAGTTTTGTATTTGAGTGAATTAAACATATTAGGTTGTTATTGTATAGTATTCAAATATACTTTGGGGAGAAAGTATTTTTAATTTTTTTGCAAATATACAATTCATTTGTTCTTAGTAACTTTATTTATAAGTTATTCTTATAAATTAGGTCATTTTTTTCTGAATAAAATACCTAGCGGCAACCAAATAAAAATAAATAGGTACCATCCGGTAATAAGTCCGATTACGGTGATTAATATTCCGATACAAATTAATATCAATTGTAGTTTAGTGAGTTTCATATTCTGAAAATAATAAAAAAGCCCCGATTAAGGGGCTTGTTACTATAATTCAATTACCTGTTGGTTGGAAAGGATGTCTTTAAACGTTTCCCTTTTTCTAATCAAATGCGCTTTTCCTTTATACCAAAGTACTTCGGCTGGGCGATATCTTGAATTGTAATTGCTCGCCATAGAAAAACAATACGCCCCAGCATTACTGAACGACAAAATATCGCCTTCGCGAATCTCTGAAATCCTCCTATTATTTGCAAACGTGTCAGTTTCACAGATGTACCCAACCACACTGTAAAAACGCTCTTTCCCTTTAGGGTTTGATACATTTTCAATCTCGTGCTGCGATCCGTATAACATTGGTCGTATTAAATGATTAAACCCGCTATCTACCTGTGCAAAAACGGTAGAGGTAGTTTGCTTCACTACGTTTACTTGTACTAAAAATTTACCAGCTTCACTTACCAGAAATTTACCAGGTTCAAAAGCTAGGGTTAATTCCTTCCCATAGTCTTTGCAAAACTCATTAAAGCGCTTGCTTAGTTTTTTTCCTAATTCTGAAACATCTGTTTCAATATCATCTTTTTTATAGGGTACTTTAAATCCGCTACCAAAGTCAATAAATTCTAGGTTTTTGAAGTGTTTAGCGGTTTCAAATAATATTTCGGCAGCATATAAAAATACTTCAATATCTAGAATATCACTACCCGTGTGCATATGGATACCGTTAATAGTCATGCCTGTATTTTCAACAATACGTTCCATCAAGGGCAATTGGTGAATCGAAATTCCGAATTTACTATCTATATGGCCCACAGAAATATTGGTGTTTCCACCTGCCATAACGTGTGGATTAATACGAATACACACCGGGATCGTTGGGTGCTTCGTTCCAAATTGTTCTAAAATGGAAAGGTTGTCAATATTGATTTGCACACCCAATTTTGCGGCAATTTCAATTTCTTCTAAGGAGACGCCGTTTGGCGTGTAAATAATATTCTTTGGGTCTACACCAGCTTCTATACCTAAACGCACTTCTTGAATGGAAACGGTGTCCAAACCACTACCTAAGGAGCTAAGCAGTTTTAAAACTGAAATATTAGACAAGGCCTTTACAGCATAATGAATCTTCACCTTCTTAACCTGTTTAAAAGAATTTGTTAGCGTTTTATACTGTTTTTTTATAGTATCAGCATCATATACATAAACTGGGCTTCCAAACTCTTGCGCTACGGCTAAAAGGTCTTGATTTGTCATAATCTTAGTTTTAAAAAAATTAAAGGTTAAAAAAGTTGCTAAAATTAATAGGAATAAGCGAGTTAACTACTAATAAAATGGTAAAATTTAAAAAGGGGTAAAAGAATGCTCCATAGATGCTCCATAGATACTCCATAGATAGTTCATTGTTTTGTAGGAAATCAATAGTAAATTCTTACAAATAATAACAGTAAAAAAGGACTACTTAAATAAACATAAACACCGCATACTTCACTTGTAACTTCAAAAGGCAAGTCCTACCTTTGTTTACAACAAAAAACAAACTATGCCTGGATTTGAAGTATTTGGTGCTGAAGAGCGCAAACAAGTAAATGATGTATTAGAAAGTGGTGTATTAATGCGCTACGGTTTTGATGGAATGCGAAATGGCCATTGGAAAGCAAAGCAATTTGAAACAACATTTGCTCAACGAATGCAAAGCACGCATTGCCAATTAGTCTCTAGTGGAACTTCTGCTTTAACCGTGGCATTAGCTTCAGCCGGAGTAGGAGCCGGAGATGAAGTAATTATGCCCACCTTTACATTTGTTGCTAGTTTTGAATCAATAATGATGTTAGGGGCTGTTCCGGTATTAGTAGATATTGACGATACACTAACATTAGATCCAAAAGCTGTAGAAAATGCTATCACTTCAAAAACAAAATGTATCATGCCAGTGCATATGTGTGGTTCTATGGCAGATTTAAAGGCGCTGGAACAAATATGTGATAAACATAACTTACTGCTATTAGAAGATGCCTGCCAAGCTATTGGCGGTACTTTTGAAGGAAAGCCATTAGGTAGTTATGGTGATTTAGGATGTTTTTCATTTGATTATGTGAAAACAATTACATGTGGCGAAGGTGGTGCTGTTATTACAAATTCTGAGAAATATGCTGTTAATGCCGATCAATATCAAGATCACGGTCACGATCACGTAGGTACTGATCGCGGTGCTGAAACACATCCGCATTTGGGCTATAACTTTCGTATTTCTGAATTAAATGCAGCCGTAGGAATTGCGCAATTGGATAAGCTGGATTCAATTCTTGCCATTCAAAAAAAGAATTACGCTATTATTCGAGAGGTATTAGAAACAATTAAAGGAGTAACCTTTAGACGTGTTCCGGAAGGTGGAGAAGAAAACCATTCCTTTTTAAGCTTCTTTTTACCTTCAGAAGAAAAAGCAAAAAAAGTACATAAAGCATTATCTGAAAGTGGGGTAGAGGCCTGTTTTTACTGGTATACTAATAATTGGCATTATATAAACGGATGGGAACACCTTCGTAATTTAAAATCCTTGGCACCGCTTTCTTCTGAAATTAAAAATCAAATTCAAGATTTAAACAATACCGACTTTTCAAAAAGTGATGCGTGGATGAGCCGTACCATTTCTTCTTTAATAAAAATAGGATGGACCGAAGCCGAAGTTAAAAATAGGGCAGAGGCTATGAAAAAGGCGATACAGTCGGTGCTTTAATAGTGCGTTGTCATTTCGAAGGAGGAACAACTGAGAAATCCCATTTGAGTAAACAGCCATAAATTTAAATAAGAAGTAAATATAGAAAAGGAGGTGTGTGTGATTTCTCCTATCGTCCAAATGACTAAGGCTGCATTTTTAAATGGAAGCTTATGAGTCTTACATTTTAATAATTCACATACTCGATAATCTCTAGTCCATAGCCAATCATCCCAACACGCTTAGTCTGTTCACTGTTAGAAATTAAGCGTAATTTATGAATTCCTAAATCGTGTAATATTTGGGCGCCAATACCAAAATCTTTATTGTCCATTTTAATACGTGGTGCTTTTGATACATCGTCATCGCTTTGATTGTCTTTCAATTCTTTTAATCGATTTAAAAGATTAAGCGATTGGCTTTGCTGATTTATAAATACAATAGCACCTTTTTCTTCGTTATTGATGACATTAAACATATCATCTAATTTCTTTTCTGCATTATTGGTTAGAGCCGCTAATATATCACTGTTTACCAAAGTCGCATTTACACGCACAGGAACAGGTTCATTTTTTTTCCAACTTCCTTTGGTAAGCGCAATGTGCACTTGATCGTTGGTGGTTTGTTTATAGGCTCGTAGTCGATATTTACCAAACTTGGTATTAATATCAAAGTCTTCCTTTTTTTCAATTAAAGAATCGTGCTCCATTCGGTATGCAACCAAATCTTCAATAGAAATTAATTTAAGGTCGAATTTTTGTGCTACCTCCACTAATTGTGGAAGTCTAGCCATCGTTCCATCTTCATTTAAGATTTCAACCAAAATACCTGCTGGCTCTAATCCAGCCAATCGTGCTAAATCAATGGCAGCTTCAGTATGTCCGGTTCTTCTTAGAACACCACCTTCTTTGGCACGCAACGGGAAAATATGTCCTGGCCTTCCTAAATCATTAGGTTTTGTTTCTTTATTAACTAACGATTGTATGGTTTTGGCTCTATCGTGTACCGAAATTCCGGTAGTACAGCCGTGACCAATTAAATCTACAGAAACCGTAAACTGAGTGTGGTGTAAAACAGTATTGTTCTCCACCATCATGTTTAAGCTTAATTCGTTACAGCGTTCTTCAGTTAATGGGGCACAAATAAGACCTCGACCGTGAGTAGCCATAAAATTGATCATTTCAGGCGTTACCATTTCAGCTGCAGCGATAAAATCGCCTTCATTTTCACGATTTTCATCATCAACAACGATTACAACCTTACCATTTTTAATATCTTCAATGGCTTCTTTAATAGTATTTAACTGTATAGTGGTTTCTTTTTCCGTAGGAATCATAGCGTTTAATTATGGATGCAAAGATACTTAATCGAGATGTATTGATAAACAAACTACTTAATTACCTTTAATCCCTCTTCCATTTTATTTTTGTAATGATAGTAGATAAAAATATAGAACGGAAAACCGAGAAAGATTATATAGGAAGGGATTTCAGATTCTCCTGTAATTTTTAGAAAGTCGTTTACATTTGAATGTGTTTTAAACAAATAATTATAAAAAACGATAATATTGATTAAGCCTAAAATCAATACAATTATTAAAAATACATTAGACGAAAAACCAACTGAAGCTACAATAGAAATAATAAAATATATAATATATGCTATAAAGGTGATTACAGCATTTTTTCGGAACGCTTTTATAAGGTTTTCAGCTTTATGATAGTTTAAGTTGTATAAATCGCCAGCAAAGTTTAAATGTTCTTGAGTAATACCTTTCTGGTCTAATATTCTTAAAGCGGCAATACGATAATCTTGGCTATAGGTATACTGCTTGTAATTTTTAATAATATTTTTTAATTCATCTATAGTATAAGTGGCTAATTGAGCTTCTTCTTCATTACTGATTGAAATAGGCCTGTGTAAATTTTCAAACCCTTCTCTAAGTTTGTTTGTATCATGTTCAGTATCAGATTTTTTTCTGAAACGTTGAAAAAACGAATCAAAATCCACGATGCCTTGATCTGTGGTAGCTCTATACGTAAGCCAAATACTCAAGGGGAACATAATTGCCGTACTAAGCCATGTAGCAATAAACGGATGCATGGTACCATCTTCAGCGCTATTTTTGGCAAAAATACCTATAAAGTGATACGTTAAAAATAGAAGAACAGCTACCACCATAGGCAACCCCATTCCACCTTTTCTAATAATGGCACCTAAGGGGGCGCCAACGAAAAAGAGAATGATACAAGCTACGCCTAATACATACTTTTCGTGAAAAGCTATCTCAAATTTATTGAGTCGTTTCGATTTTACGAAAAAGTCTCTTTTTTTAGCTTCAACAGATTGTATAGTTCCCCGAGAATTATTGATAGCAAGATCTAAAATACGGACCTTTTCGGATGTATTAAAAATGTCTAAAATAGTGTTGATGGTATCAGTATCTATTTCTTTTCGGTCTAACGATGTGTGATGGGTGCCAAACTTTGAAATACCACTTCTAAAATACATATTGTTTGAAAAAGACTTCACATCGGCATTATAACTTCCAGATAACGAATCAAGCTCCACAACCAATTCGCCAGTGGTGTACATATTTTCATTATTGTAGTTGTTGTCTTTGTCGAAATCTGCATTGTTAAGCTCGGTGAGATCAATATTTATGATGTATTCTTTAAACTCACTTTTGGCGAAAGGCTCTCTTTTTTGGTCTTTTATATCTTTAACCTGTACATCTTCATAATAATTACCATCGTTTAAGATTAAGGAAAGGGTATTGCTGCCTTCTTCGCTAGCTAGCTCGCCCGTATCTGCAATAATAACCGTATAATTTCCGTTGGGTTTATCGTTATTTTTTTTGTGAATAACGACGTTGTCTAAAAACTGATCTTGATCACCACTTTTCTTTGCAACCTTAATATTGAAATTATCAATTTGGTTGAACTGCCCTTCGGTAACTACCATAGAAGGTTTTGTTTGCGCAATGTTTCGCCGTAAATTTTGCCATTTATATTCTGAATAAGGAATAACATTATTGGCAAAGAAAAAAGCAGTTATCGATAGTATGGCTATAAACACCATAAGCACCCGCATGGACCTCTGTAGTGAGATTCCTGTAGATTTCATAGCGGCAAATTCATACTTTTCAGCAAAGCTTCCGAAAACCATTAAAGACGTCACTAAAACGGTGAGTGGTAATACTAATGGAATTAATCGTGGAGAAACGTACCAAAGAAACTTGAGCACAATCCAGACATCAAGATCTTTACCTGCTAGTTCTGAAATGTATAACCAAATGGTTTGCAGTACAAAGATGAACATTAAAATAATGAAAACGCTCAAGAACGTTTTCAAATAGGTAGTTAAAATGTATCTGTCTAATATCTTCATTTGGCTACAAAAATAACATAATAAAGATGATTGTGATTATGCTTAATCAAAGAAGGTTGTAATTAATCAAGCTTATTAATATAGTACCCGTCAGATTCATATTTTGATTCATCAAAACTGAACAAAGTTTTGGAAAGTGGTTGATCAGTTTTAAACGAATTAACCGTTAATGTATAGGTAGTACCGTTAGCATCGGTCTGTATTAACTTATAAATGTGCTTAGTTTGTACATCTATACCTAGTAAAATATCTTTAATTTCAGCATTTGAATCAATAGGTATCAATTTTACAAACTGAATTTTACGACCTTTTACATTTTGCGTAACATCCATTTTATAACGATATCCGTTTTCATAAAACGTAAGCATCTTTGAAGGAGTAATCTGCTTATCGTTTTTTGGGTTGTAGTTTGAAATAGTTACCTCTTCATCTTCAGGGACAATGGTGTAAATCTTTTTCCCATCGAACATACTGGTGGTTCCCAACATATTCAAAACATATTTTTCTCCTGAAATGGTAACATCGCCACGGGTATCTTGACTTACATTTTCTTTGGTATTATTCAAGTTATACTTAAAATCAATTTTAATATTATCGTAGCTTTTTGCCTTTGTTGAAACTTCATTCAACAAACTTTTGGCTTCTTGAGCCTGTAAAAAGGTTACTGATAAGCATGCTAAGACTATAAAAGTTGCTGTTTTCAATTTATGCATCGTTGTTTTCATTATCTAAATGTTGTTTAAGTGCTTCTAAAGTTGGTACTAATACTTGTCTGGCTTTACTGCCTTCAAACGGTCCTACTATTCCTGCTGCTTCTAATTGATCTATTATTCTTCCGGCACGGTTATATCCTAATTTTAACTTCCGTTGTAATAAGGAAGCCGAACCTTGCTGGGCAATAACCAACACTTCGGCAGCCTGCGGAAAGAGTTTATCTCGTTCGTCGATTATATCATCAAGAGTTGTGCCACCTTCTTCGCTTTCATATTCAGGTAATTGATGGGCTTCAGGGTAGGCCTTTTGTGAGCCAATATAGTCCGTAATGTCAGCTACTTCGGGGGTGTCCACAAAAGCACATTGCAATCGTGTCAGGTCATTACCTTGCGTAAACAACATATCACCACGGCCAATTAATTGATCGGCTCCAGAATTGTCCAAAATGGTTCGCGAATCAATTTTACTGGTTACTCTAAAAGCAACCCGTGCCGGGAAGTTGGCTTTAATAATTCCCGTGATTACATTTACCGAAGGACGTTGCGTAGCGACAATTAAATGGATGCCAATGGCACGTGCCAATTGCGCTAATCGAGCAATAGGAGTTTCAACCTCTTTACCGGCAGTCATGATTAAATCGGCAAATTCATCAATAACTAGCACGATATATGGAAGGAAACGGTGTCCTTCATGGGGGTTGAGTTTTCGTTTTTTAAACTTGGTGTTATATTCTTTAATATTTCGACAATAGGCTTCCTTTAATAAGTCGTAGCGGTCATCCATTTCAATACAAAGTGAATTAAGTGTATTAATTACTTTATTGGTATCGGTAATAATGGCTTCTTCGCTATCGGGTAATTTGGCTAAATAATGGCGTTCAATTTTGTTGAATAAAGTAAGCTCGACTTTTTTAGGATCAACGAGTACAAATTTAACTTCGGCAGGGTGCTTACTGTACAATAGGGAAGTAAGGATAGCATTTAAACCAACCGATTTACCTTGCCCTGTTGCACCTGCCATAAGCATGTGAGGCATTTTTGCTAGATCGACTACAAAAGTTTCGTTGCTAATTGTTTTTCCTAATGCAAGCGGCAATTCCATTTCAGCTTTCTGAAATTTAGGCGAAGCAATAACCGAACGCATCGATACAATGCGAGCATCTTTGTTTGGTACCTCAATACCGATGGTTCCGCGGCCGGGAATAGGGGCGATAATTCTAATCCCTAAAGCCGAAAGGGATAAGGCAATGTCATCTTCTAGGTTTTTAATTTTTGAAATGCGAATCCCTGCTTCAGGAACAATTTCATATAAAGTTACTGTAGGACCAACTGTTGCTTTAATGTTTGAAATACCAATTTTGTAGTTGTTCAGTGTTTCTACAATTCGGTTTTTGTTTTCCTCCAGCTCTTCTTGGTTGATGGTAATTCCTTTTCCGCCCGTATAATCTTTTAGCAGTTCAATAGTGGGGAATTTATATTTACTCAATTCTAGAGTAGGGTCAAACTCTCCAAAATCTTCTACCAATTTATTACTAGGATCATCTTCAATTTCTTCCTCCTCAACGGCTTCTTCCACTTCCATGGTAACGTCATTTTCTGAATCAGTTTTTGGAGTGGTTTTCAATTCGGGCTCTATTTTTTTCTCTTTTTCTTCGGAAATATCTGCTGCAACAGTTGCCGTTTCTTGTGTAGTAACGGTATCGACTACAGATTTTTCATAATCTGTTTGCGATGGTTTTTCTTCCGAAGTATCTTCAGAGAAATCACTTTTCAATTCTTTTTTAGTTTTTCTGAAAGCTGCCGCAACTCGATCAGGCGTTATATTTAATCTGATTACAAGATAAACGATTGCTAAAAAAACCATCACTAAAATAGTTCCAGTAAGGCCTAAATAATCTTGTGAAAGGTCGTTAATTTCATAGCCAATGACGCCGCTAAGCAGACTGTTGGTATTCGTAAAAAAACCAAAGAATACAGCAATCCAAATCATAACCAATACCCCCCAAAACCAGAATCGTTTTAGTTGTGTTTTGGTATAATCGAAAAAATAATAGATTCCAGTTAGGGTAATTAAAAAGGCAAGTATAAAAGCTGCGATACCAAAACCTTCGTACACAAAAAAGTGTCCAAGGTTGGTGCCAAATTTACTGAGCCAATTTTGTGTTTCTAGCTCGCGTTCGGCAATAATCCCAACTTCACTTTGATCTGCTTGCCATGTAAAGAAATATGAGAAAAAGGAAAGGAGTAGGGCTAATCCTAAGAAAAATAAAAAACCACCCAAAACAATTTTTTGCTGTTTTGAAAGGGCAAAAGAGATCTTTTTACGCGGCGTCTTGGTTTTTTTGGTTGCTTTTTTCTTCTTTCTCGCCATGGAGGATTGGGTTGTCTTTTGAGCAAAAATACAATATAGAACGTCACAAACTACATAAAATTATTGAAAATGCAGCTGTATTTTTGAGAAAGTAAATTGAAAAAAACAATTAAATCTTAGATTAAAAATATGCATCTATGAGGCACTGGAACTAGATGTAGATGAGAAGTAATCCTTTTAAAACTTCGGAATATAAATAATGCATCCAATTATAACAGCACCGACTGCAGCAAAAAAAACGGCCCCAGCGGCGATGTCTTTTATAAGTCCTATTTTGTTATGAAAGTCGGGATGGACAAAATCTGCAATTTCTTCAGCGGCTGTATTCAATCCTTCGATACTCATCACTAGTGCAATTGCAAATATTTGTAGCATCCATTCGGTTGTAGAAATATGAAAGTAAAACCCAGCAATAGTCATTATAACCGCTATAAAGGCTTGCACTTGTATGCTATGCTCATTCTTGAGTAACATCCAAGCACCTTTGGCTGCGTAGCCGCAACCTTTAAGGCGTTTACCAAGAAAGGAATCCCACATACTATAATAAAGGCTTTAATGCTGAAAGATAATCGGGCTCTTCACCAATTTCAGGTACTTGTTGCGAGTGAATAACAGTACCTTCTTCATCTAATACAAGTACAGCTCTTGAGTGTAGTCCTTCTAGAGCACCGCTAATCATTTCTAGTCCATATTCTTTCCCGAAGTTACCAGTTTTAAAGTCTGAAAGATTAGTCACGTTTGTAATATCTTCATCACTTACAAAACGTTTTTGAGCAAAGGGAAGGTCGCGTGAAATACACAATACTTCGGTGTTTTTTAAACCTGTTGCTTTTTCGTTAAACGTTTTTACAGAAGTTGCACACACATTGGTGTCGATACTCGGAAAAATATTTAAAACAACACGTTTGCCTTTATAATCCTCAAGCGTCTTGGTTGACATGTCTTGAGCAGTCAATTTAAAATTAGGGACTTTATCGCCTTGTTGTGGTAATTGCCCTGAAGTTTCAATTTTGTTTCCGCCTAATGTTATAGTAGCCATCTCTTTTATTTTTTTATGAAATATAAAGTTACATAAACCTTTGGTTGATATTTCTAAAAGTAATCATAAACATTTGACTCTTTTCTGAAAATAAAAATCCCCCAACAACTATTGTGAAGGGGGATTTATAAGTGTTATTTATTACGTGCTACCGGTCTATAGAACCAATAACTTTCTTTGAAAAAGCATTAGCTGCATCACGTTCCGGCATTCCGTCTTCGATCATTTGATTAACTTCTACAGCACCACAAAGATTGGTGATTAATTCACCAACTACATTTAACTCTTCATCACTTATGCGATTGTATTCGCTAAAAGATTCTAAGACTTCAATGCAATTCTCTATTTGTACTGTGGAGTTATTACGTTGTAAGTGTCTAATTACTGGCAACTTCATCTACTAACTCTTTTAATGGATCAAACTTGTTGGTTTGAACCTGATTAACAAATTTTCCGTCTTTGAAGGTTGCAAATGTAGGCAGGTTATCCACAGTAGCCATTTGACGGCTTTCCGGGAATTTTTCTGCATCAACAATTACGAATTTAAAATTTTCTACTTCATTAGAAAGCTTTTTAAATTTCGGCTTCATTAGTCTACAGTTCCCACACCAAGATGCAGCGTACTGTACCACCACATTTTGCTCTTCTTCAACCAGTTGTTTTAGACTATCGTCTTTAAGCTCTACTAACATGCTGTTTAGTTTTGTAGGTACGTAGCAACACCATCACGAGTGGCAATCATACCTTCTTTACCTTCTTCCCAGTTTGCAGGGCATACTTCACCTTTTTCTTGAACGTGAGTGTATGCGTCAACTAATCTAAGGTATTCGTTTACGTTACGACCTAATGGCATGTCGTTAACACTTTCGTGGAATATTTTACCTTCTTCATCAATTAGGTAAGTTGCACGATACGTTACGTTAGAACCTTTAAGAGTAACTAAATCTTGCTCTTCGTCATACGATTCTCCTTCAATGTCAAGAATACCTAATGCACTTGAAAGGTTACGGTTTGTATCTGCCAATAATGGGTAAGTAACGCCTTCAATTCCTCCATTGTCTCTTGGTGTGTTTAACCACGCAAAGTGAACCTCAGGAGTATCGCAAGAAGCACCAATTACCATTGTGTTTTTGTCTTCAAATTGCTTTAAAGCCTCTTGAAATTTGTGAATTTCAGTAGGGCACACATAAGTAAAGTCTTTTGGGTACCAGAATAATATTACTTTTTTATTATTCTTTTTAGCTTCTTCTAGAACGTTTATTTGAAGGGTGTCGCCCATCTCGTTCATAGCATCTACTGTAATATTTGGAAATTGTTTTCCTACTAATGACATATAAAAATTAATTTTAAAGTTATTGTTTTATTTCACTGGCAAAAATAGGAGAAATAACCGCTTAATTTTCTAAATAAAAACGTAAAATTCTATCTAAGTATAGATAAAACAAATAGTTTATATGTGTAATTATAGAAGAAACATTATACTGCTTGTAAAGTGTATGTTTTAAGCAGCTTTAGCTTCATTGAGCATTTTGATTTTGATCCGGAAAGCGGCAAAAAATAGTGTCATAAATGGGCTTAACCAATTAAAAACTGCAAAGAAAAGATAATCTATAACAGGCACACCCAATACACCACTATGATAAGCACCACAAGTGTTCCAAGGGATTAAAACAGAAGTCACGGTACCACTATCTTCTAAAGTTCTAGATAAATTCTCTGGAGCCAACCCTTTATCCTTATATGCTTGCGCATACATTTTTCCAGGTACTACAATAGCCAAGTATTGATCACTTGCGGTAAAGTTTAAACCTAAACAAGTAAAAACGGTACTCGCAAATAAACCAAACGTGGTATGGAATAAGTTTAATAAAGCTCTACTTATAGCAGCCAAAGCACCAATCGCTTCCATAATTCCACCAAAAACCATAGCGCATATTATTAACCATATGGTGCCAAGCATTCCGTACATTCCTCCAGCTGAAAATAAATCATTTAATACTTCACTATTAGTTGGAATGGCGATATCTACTGTTATAGCATCCATTACACCTTTATAGCCACTCATAAAAGTTAAGTTTTCGGATCCGCCTATGGCGGCAACTACACCAGGTTGAAAAATTAAAGCAAACACGCCTCCTAATAAAGTACCAATTAGTAAGGCGATTAAGGGAGGTGTTTTTTTAATTATCATTCCAATAACTAAAACAGGTACAAGAAAAAGCCACGGACTAACATTAAAAGACGCTTCAATAGACGACAATATTGATGCGGTGTCTGCCACGCCCTCTGTATCCAATGTAAATCCTAATACGACAAAAAACAATATGGTAATTATAATGGTTGGTATCGTGGTTAATGTCATGTATCGAATGTGCGTAAACAAATCGGTCCCAGCCATAGCTGGTGCTAAATTTGTAGTGTCACTCAAAGGGGAGAGCTTATCTCCAAAATAGGCGCCCGAAAGTACAGCGCCAGCTGTCATTCCTAATGAGATACCAAGTGCTTCGGCAATACCAATTAGAGCAATACCTACGGTAGCTGAAGTTGTCCAACTACTGCCAGTGGCTACTGAAATAATAGCACAGATAACAACACAAGCTGCTAGAAAAATAGTAGGATTTAATACTTGTAGCCCATAATAAATCATGGTGGGTATAATACCGCTTAAAAGCCAAGTACCAGCTAAAGAACCAACCATTAATAATATGAGAATGGCTCCAGAAGTCGATTTTATATTTTTAGCAACTTCCTCTATCATCATTTTGTAATCTACTTTATTGTAAGCCCCTACAATGGCAGCTACAGCAGCCCCCATTAATAAAATAAATTGATTACTTCCACTTAATGCATCGTCACCATATACATATACATTATAGGCCAGCATCCCTATTAAAGCAAAAACGGGAATTAAAGCTTCCCAAATGTTAAGATTCTTGTTTTCTATAACGTTTTCGTTTTCAGGATTTTGGTTTTGGCCCTCCATTAATGTAGTGTTTAAATTAGATGTAATGTTACGATTTTGTAAAATGGTATGCAAATGAAAAAGCGGACGAGAATATAATTATCAAGTCCGCTTTTATTTAAAAAGTATGTATTTTGCTTTATAAAATACCAACTTTCACCATACATGCTCGCATCATATCATAGGTGCGTTCTATATTGTTATCTAACCCAATAGAAAAGCGTATTAATCCATCGGTAAGGCCCATTTCAGCTTGCTCTTCTTCAGAAATTTCAGAAGAGGTTGAAGTTCCCGGAGCACTGAATAACGTTTTATAAAAACCTAAGCTTACAGCTAGATACCCTAAGTTGCGTTCTTGCATGAGTTCCATCAATTCGTTGGCTTTATCTAAGCTGCCAACATCAACAGTTAACATGCCGCCGTATCCATATTCAGCATTCATCATTTTCTTGAATTTTTCATGACTTGGGTGTGAAGCCAATCCTGGGTATACAGTTTTTAACCCATCCTTTTGAAATTTTTCGGCTAAATACATTGCATTTTTACTGTGTTGTTTCACCCGAATATGTAACGTTCGCATGTTTTTAAGGATAGAAGCTGCACGCATACTGTCCATCGATGCTCCCATGAGCATGCTAGCACCATCGTTTACACTTCTAAGCTCGTTAATAAACTCTTGCGTTCCACACATAACACCGCCCATAGTGTCGCTACTACCATTTATGAATTTTGTTAAACTGTGTAACACAACATCGGCACCAAACTTCGCCGGAGAAACCGAAAGAGGAGAGAAGGTATTGTCTACTAATAGTTTTATGCCGTGTTTTTTCGCGAGTTTAGAAAGTTCAGCAATATCGGCTACTTCTAATAACGGGTTGCTGACGGTTTCACAGAAAATTACTTTTGTGTTTTCGGTAATCGCTGTTTCAACTTTATCTATATCGGTAATATCTACAAAAGCAGTATTGATGTTTAAGCGGGGAGCGAAGTTTTTTAGGTAAGCGTAGGTCCCGCCGTAAATAGTTCGGCTAGAAACTACGTGATCACCAGCACAGCACAATTGCATGATGGTTGGTACAATAGCGCCCATTCCAGTTGCGGCAACATTTGCAGTTTCTGTACCTTCCATTGCAGCAAGTGCTTCTCCAAGATAAAGGTTTGAGGGGGAAGAGTGACGTGAGTATAAATAACATCCTTCTGCATTGCCTTCAAAAGTATCGAACATTGTCTTTGCTGAAAGGAAAGTGTAGGTTGAAGAGTCTGATATTGATGGATTCACACCACCGAACTCTCCAAAATATTGAAGGTCTTGTATACTGTCTGCTGGATTAAAATCTTTAGAATCGGCCATTAAAATATATTTTGAGTTTAAAATTTTAGTTTCAATTCTTTCAAAAATAATGGTTGTTAGACTATTTGTCAATGGTTGGTCGAATATTTAGATTATAAAACGGTTTAAATTAATTATTATAGATTTTATAACTTAAATATTCATTAAATTCAGTATGTTTCAGAAAAATTTTCAGGTATGAATTTAGACACAATAGATAAAGCCTTATTGCAATTACTTCAGGAAAATGCAAAACAGACTAATAAACAACTTTCTTTACAGTTAAATTTATCAGTTACAGCGGTTTATGAACGTATAAAAAAGCTGGAGCGTGAAGGTGTTATTACCAAGTATGTTTCATTATTAGATAAAGAAAAGGTTCATAAAGGGTTTACAGTTTTTTGTCATATAAAATTGGTGCAACACGCACAAGACTATTTAACCAAGTTTGAAGAAGAGGTTACGAGTCTTGATGAGGTTTTGGAGTGTTTTCACGTAAGTGGTGATTATGACTACTTACTAAAAGTAGTAGTGAAGGATATTAAGCAGTTTCGATCATTTATGGTAAATAAGCTTACCACAATCAAGCATATTGGAAGTACGCAAAGCTCCTTTAGCATTAGTGAAGTAAAAAATACAACCCAGCTAAGTTTACAGTAATAAATTAACAATCCTTTACACTTCAAAATTGCCCATTGTTAAATTACATTGTAACTTTGCGGTTTTAAACCAAAAACACACCTTATGAGCACCTATGATGTTGCCGTTATCGGTTCTGGTCCCGGAGGATATGTTGCTGCAATTCGCTGCGCACAACTAGGGATGAAAACCGCAATCATTGAAAAATATAACACCCTTGGCGGTACTTGCCTTAACGTTGGGTGTATTCCAAGTAAAGCGTTATTAGACTCTTCACACCATTATGAAGAGGCAATCAAACATTTTGAAGACCACGGAATTGAAATTCCAGGTGATGTAAAAATCAACTTCAAAAAAATGATCGATCGCAAAGCTTCGGTAGTAGAACAAACTACAAAAGGAATCGATTTTTTGATGAATAAAAACAAAATTGACGTACTTACTGGTGTAGGTTCTTTTAAAGATGAAACGCATATTGTTGTTTCTTCTGAAGATGGTGATAAAACCATCGAAGCTAAGCACACCATTATCGCAACCGGAAGTAAACCCGCGACACTACCTTTTATCGAAATTGATAAGGAACGCATTATAACTTCAACTGAAGCATTGACTTTAAAGGAAATTCCTAAGCACATGATCGTTATTGGCGGGGGTGTGATTGGGTTAGAATTGGGTCAAGTATATCGTCGTTTAGGAGCTGAGGTTTCTGTAGTAGAATATATGGACCGTATCATTCCAACGATGGATAAAGCGCAAAGTAAAGAGCTTACCAAAGTGATGAAAAAACAAGGTGTGAAGTTTTATGTATCGCATAAAGTTTCCGCAGTAGAAAGAAAGAAAGATGAAGTTACAATTACGGCGACCGATAAAAAAGATAAAGAAGTAACATTTACAGGTGATTACTGTTTGGTTTCAGTAGGAAGAAGACCGTTTACCGATGGTTTAAAAGCGGACAAAGCAGGTGTGAAAGTAAATGAAAAAGGACAGATTGAAGTGAACGAGCACTTACAAACTAACGTGAAAAGTATTTACGCGATTGGTGATGTAGTTAGAGGTGCTATGTTAGCGCATAAAGCGGAAGAAGAAGGCACGTTAGTAGCTGAAATATTAGCCGGACAAAAACCGCATATCGATTATAATCTTATTCCTGGTGTAGTTTACACTTGGCCAGAAGTTGCTTCGGTAGGAAAAACAGAAGAGCAGTTAAAAGAAGATAAAGTTGAGTATAAAAGCGGTCAATTCCCAATGCGTGCCTTAGGAAGAAGCCGTGCAAGTGGTGACACAGATGGATTTGTAAAAATATTAGCCGATAAAGAAACCGATGAGGTGTTGGGAGTACATATGGTAGGTGCCCGTGCTGCCGATTTAATTGCTGAAGCAGTAACAGCAATGGAGTTTAGAGCGAGTGCTGAGGATATAGCTCGTATGAGCCACGCACACCCAACGTATGCTGAAGCTGTTAAAGAAGCTGCATTAGCGGCAACTGAAAACAGACCAATACATTCATAATAATTAAAAAATACTATTAATTAAAAAGCCTGCTTAAACATTCAAGCAGGCTTTTTTAATGATTAATTCTGATTTTTTAAAAATCGATTACTGAAAAGGTGAATTCAATATCAATATCATCTTTTTGTGTGGCACCATTATCACTATCACCAATATTAATCCTAAAACCAGCAGCTTGTCTTTGGTAATACGTAATACCAGGGTCATCATATGTATTTGCTGATCCATTACAATTTCCACCACAATCTATTGTAGCTAAATTGATAATATAGGTAGTTGTGGGTCTAGGTGTATTAAAAGTAACTTGATAATCACCTTCATTTAGTCTTGAAACAGTTGCACCGCTAATTTTTATGGCAGTTCCATTTCCTTGAATTAAACCGGCAGCAATAGTTTGTGGCCCATTATTATTTAGATCTCCATTGGCATTGCTATATACGGCACCATTGGATAGGGTTCTGACCCTAGTTGTTCCATTGACATCTAAGGCAGTTGAGGGATCGGGTGTTGTGGTGTTAACTCCTACTTGCGAATACATCACATTGGAAATTAACAAAAATAAAACGGGGAATTTTAAGAGTGATTTTAACATAAGTATAGGTTTTTCTTACAAGTTAAAAAGCGAAAAAGTTAAATTAAATCTTTTTAAATAATTTTTAACATCATAAATATCAATATGTTAAAACCAAAAAAAAAGGCCAGCAATTTTGCTAGCCTTTGTATATATATTATTAACGATTAAAAATCGAGAACAATAAACATGAATTCTCTGTCGGTTAGAACCTTTTTATTGGATGCGTTGTTTCCCTGTCCAGTATCATTAGACCCTATAATAACATCAAAACCATTAATTGTTTGATTTTCATAATATATATTTATGCTATCATCCGCAGCGCCTGAACAATTGTTACAATTTAAAGTACTTAGTTGAATGATATAATTAGCAGATTGTCGGGCTGAAAGAAAAGACACTGTATAATTTCCAACACTATTTTTAACCACCGATGCTCCTCTTATTTTTGCATTTGTACCATCAGCATTTATTTTTCCTATTGCAACTGTATGAATACCTGTTTGTGTATTTGTTAAGTTTCCATTAGCGTCACTATATACAGGTCCAGAAGTTAATCCTCGTACACGTGCGTTCCCATCTACATCTAATAATTGGGTTGGGTTTTGGGCTCCAATTCCAACGTTTCCAGTACTTCTTACAATAATCCGTTCTTGTTGGGTTGTGCTTCCCTCTGGGGTGGTATTTATTACAAAACGTGAAGGGGAACTTCCAGGAGTGGCAACACCGTCCATGAAAAAACGAAAGCCCCCTGGTTCAACTATACCACTACCATCATGGGTTTTGACAATAAAGGAACCTATCTCTCCATCGGCTTTTAAAGGACTGGGGGTGTCTAGCGTTCCCCCGGTATTATACAATATAAAATTTGGGGGGTTTTCATTAGCACTGGTAATTTGAAAATCATTATCTCCAGGGCCTCTAAACTCAAAACGTTCTACTGGGTCATCGGTACCAAAACCAATACGGCCATCATCGGTTATTACCATGTCTGTACCGGTTAATTTTGCCCGTGTGGCATAAATTAAATTGTCTCCACTTGGGTTAGTCCCAGCCTTCCATTCTTCGGCACCAATGTTGATCCATCTTTCTTGATCATCGTCCCAATAATAAAAACCTTTATCGTCTGTGCCAATGGCATTGTTTAAAAAAGCTAACATACCATCTTGATTTGCTCCAGGGTTTGTAGCTGGAAAAGCATCAAATCGTGGTATTAAAATACCATCGGTATTATTAGGTGTAGATTGGCTAGAAGCTTTTATATCTAGCGAGCTTTTTGGTGAGGTTGTTCCTATACCAACCTGTGCATTCAGGTAGGGGGATATGCATAGAACCAAAATTACCAAATTGGTAAATGTAATTTTGTTCATAAGTAATAGATTTGGGTTATCTGTTAACAATATTAATAAAAAAAATAACGCAATTAACTGATTTGTAGGGCAATTCCTATAAAAATCGTTGAATCACAATTTATTTACGATTAAATACGTAAGTTGGTTTCTTTTTAAGTGTTTTTTTTAATATGGTTTCAAGTTTCATTTTAAATATCTTTGGAAAATTAAAAAGTGTTTTCTCCTGAATGGAGTTATACTACTACTTCTATAAACTTTTACTATGCGAGCAATTAAAAAAGTATCAATAAACTCTTTAGACGAATTAAAACCTCGTATTCTCGCTTGGGCGCAAGAGTTTGAAGAAGTTGCTTGGATGGATAGCAATAGTTTTAAAGACGGCCATAGCAAGTATAGTGCAATATTGGCTGTCGATGCCTTTACGGCAGTCCGAACCGACCATTTTAATGCATTTGAAAAGTTAGAAGAATACCAATCCACTACTAAAGATTGGCTTTTTGGTTATTTAACCTATGATTTAAAAAACGATGTTGAAAACCTTTCGTCTTCAAATATTGACGGATTGAGTTTTCCCGATTTACAATTTTTTCAGCCTAAAAAAATCTTCTTTTTTTCTGAAACTGAAGTAGAAATGCACTATCTAAGTATGGTAGATGATGAATTAGAAAACGATTGGCAAACTATATTGAGTACAGATTTTTCTGAAACTCCTAATACGAATAATTCAGTTAAAATTAGCTTACGAACCTCCAAAGATACTTATTTCGAAAAAGTAGGCGCTATGCTAAAGCATATAGAACGCGGCGATATATATGAAGCCAATTTTTGTCAAGAATTTTATGCAGAAGACACGGTAATTGATCCTTTATCCACTTTTCTTCATTTAAACAAAATATCTTTATCACCTTTTGCCACTTTTCTAAAGTTTACGGATTTATATGCATTGTCTGCCTCGCCAGAACGATATTTGAAGAAAACTGGAGATGTTGTAATTTCGCAACCTATAAAAGGAACAGCCAAACGGTTATCAAACCCTTCCGAAGACAAAAAAATGATAAATCAGCTACAGAACGATCCCAAAGAACGCAGTGAAAATATCATGATTACCGATTTGGTGCGAAACGATTTATCTCGAATTGCTAAAAAAGGTACGGTTGCTGTAGAAGAGCTTTGTAAAATATACACGTTTGAACAAGTGCATCAAATGATTTCTACCATCCGATGCGAAGTAAAAGAATCAGTTTCTCCTGTTGAAATCATTAAAAATAGTTTCCCTATGGGAAGTATGACAGGTGCTCCTAAAGTTTCAGCCATGAAAACCATTGAGCAATTAGAAGATGCTAAACGTGGCTTATATAGTGGCGCAGTAGGCTATTTTACCCCTACGGGCGATTTTGATTTTAATGTGGTTATTCGTAGTATTTTATACAATGAAGCAAAAAAGTATGTTAGTTTTTCAGTTGGAGGTGCTATAACTGCAAAATCTGTACTTGAAAATGAATATGAAGAATGTCTGTTAAAAGCCCGAGCCATGCGAACAGTTTTGGAGTCGTGATAACCTATTATACTCATAAAACCTGTTTATGAGGTTTAAATAGCATATTTGCTATTTATGTACTTATTAACACATAAACTTATTTTATGTATTTAAATACGCATATTTTTGTATATTTGATTAAAAGAAACAATAATGATGTATTCAGTTTTATCTGGAGATATAGTCTCATCTACTAGTTTACACAATAAAGACCGTAGCACAGTAGAGAAAGAACTTGTCAAATTATTAAAAAACCTAGACGACGAGTTTAAAGTATATGGTCGAATTATAAAAGGAGATTACATAGAATGTGTAGTCCCAAAAGCTGAAGATGGTTTGCGGGTGGCTTTGGCAATTAAAAGTTTTGTGAAATCAATCCCGATTGAACTGAGTAATTATAGAAAAGACAAAAACCGTGTTCGGCTTTTTAAAACCCACGGATTACGATTAGCAATAGGGTATGGATCATTAAGTAGATATAAACCTAAAGAAGGAATTATTGATGGAGAAGCCATTTACTTGTCCGGTCGTGAAATTAGTGGGATGTCTACACACAATAAAGAACGGGTAGTTATTAAAAACACCTTGTTTTTTGTTTCAGAAAACACAAGTCTCAACAACCGCTTTAAACCTGTTTTTGAATTATTAGATACCCTGCTAAGTAAAGCAACTGCAAGACAGAGCGAAGTGTTATATTTAAAACTATTAAACCAACAAGAAGACGAAATAGCAAAAACATTGGGCATTGGCCAATCAGCTGTTAATAGGCACTCCACAAGTGTAGGCTGGAATGCTATTGAAACGGCTGTCCTAGATTTTTCAAAAACCCTCTCTAAATAACTACCATGGAATTTTCAACCTTTTTATTGCTTCAGCTATTAGCACATTTTTTAGCCGATTACTTTTTTCAATGGTCAGTCATGGCAGAACAAAAAAACCGTTTAGGTTTTAAAAGTGGTCTCTTGGTGTGGCACATACTAATTGTCTTTGCATTATCATGGCTGTTAGCATTTCAGTTAAGTTTTATTTATGGAGCTGTAATAATAGCTGTGCTACATTTTGTTATAGATGGTTGCAAACCTTATATAAACCGAAGCAAATCAATAGGTCGTTATGCCTTTTTTATAGATCAAGCCATGCATATTATTGTATTAATGATTGTAAGCTGGGGGTTTGCTAAATACCAAGGGATAAATTCACTTTGGGAATTTCCAATAGGTAACAAAGAGTTATTTTTAATTATTGGGTATCTTATTTGTCTAAAACCGGCCAATATATTTATTCGCGAAGTGTTCAGTGCGACTCAAATTGAAGTGACTAGTGACAATGAACTACCTAATGCTGGGAAAGTAATCGGGGTTTTGGAACGTTTATTAACTTTAACTTTTATAGTGATAGACCAATACGAAGCAGTTGGCTTCCTTATTGCAGCAAAATCCATTTTACGTTATCGAGATGAAGAAACTTTAAAAACCGAATATGTTCTCATTGGCACGATGCTCAGCTTTGGTATTGCAGTGGTCTTAGGAATTATTACAAATGCGATATAATGCTTCAAATATTTAAGGAACATATTGACACACATTTTTCATTCTTGAAAGATAAGAAGCTGCTAGTAGCTTGCAGCGGGGGAGTGGATAGTGTTGTGCTCTCTTTTTTGCTGAAAAAATCAAGATTTAAGATTGGTTTGGCGCATTGTAACTTTTCATTGCGTGGAAAAGATAGTGATGGTGATGAAACGTTTGTGATAGATTGGGCAGATAAATTATCAATCCCAGTTTTTACGGAAACATTTGATACCAAAGAATTTGCCAAAGATCACAAACTTTCAACACAAATGGCTGCTCGGGAGTTGCGTTATCATTGGTTTTATGAAATTTTAAAAGACTTTAAGTACGATTACCTGGCAACCGGTCATCATGCAGATGATGATTTAGAAACATTTTTTATTAATCTAAGTAGAGGGAGTGGTTTACAAGGATTAACGGGAATACCCAAAATAAATGAAACAGTAATCAGACCTTTGTTGCTATTTTCCCGCTCAGAAATTGTGGCTTTCGCTAAAGAAAACAAACTTACTTGGCGAGAAGACAGTAGTAATGCATCAACCGAATATCTTCGAAATAAATTGCGACACGATGTATTACCAGAGTATAAAAATGCGACAGAAGGAGTGTTACAAAACTTTCAGAAAACACAAAAATACTTAAAAGACAGCCAAGATTTAGTTGAAGATTATATGGCGTTGGTCTATAATCTAGCCGTTACCGAAAATTTTGATGGTTATACCCTTCATATTGAAAAATTGCAAGAACTTCCTCATACCGAAGCGGTTTTGTACCAACTATTACACCCTTTTGGCTTTACAGATTGGGAAGTTGTTCCAGAATTGTTAAAAGCTCAAAGTGGAAAGCAAGTTTTTTCAACTACACATAGGTTATTAAAAGATAGAAATGTGTTATTGCTAACAAAAATCACTTCAGAAGAACAAATAGATGAAATATTAATAAAAAAAAATATAAAAAAAATTGAAATTCCATTACAAATTGAATTTATTCCTATCGATAAAATAGGGTATATTGACAACAGTGTGATTTACGTCGATAAAGATAAATTACAGTATCCTTTAAAACTCAGAAAGTGGCGTAAAGGCGATGCATTTCAGCCTTTCGGGATGAAAGGAAAAAAGAAATTAAGTAAGTTTTTTAAAGATGAAAAGCTATCTTTGGTAGCTAAAGAAAAAATCTGGGTGCTCTGTAGTGATTCAGAAATTATTTGGATTATTGGTCACAGAGCTGATGAACGTTTTAAAGTAACTTCAAAAACAACAGACATATTGAAAATCACGGTTAAAAATTAATTCTACAATGAAAAAATTCCTCTTACTTTTTATTTCAGTTTTTTGTTTATCCAATACACTTACTGCACAAGTTTTAGATCCTGTTTCTTGGGAAGTGACAGTCCAACAGGAAAAAGACGATGTATATAATGTATTAATGAAAGCCACAATTGAAGAAGGGTGGCATTTGTATAGCCAAAAACAATTTGGTGAAGAGTTTGAAGGTCCCATACCTACAGAGTTTGCTTATAACAACACACCAGAAACCTTTACATTAGTAGGAGAAACCCAAGAACCAGATGTGAGTCCTATACACGATCCGGTTTTTGATCTAGATGTTATCTTTTTTGAAGATAAAGCAACTTTTATTCAGGCTATAAAAGTGGTTAATCCGGAAGACTTAAAAGTAAATATTGAGGTTTATTATTCAGTTTGTGATGATGAAAAATGTTTACCTCCAGACACGAAAACTTTTGAAGTAGATTTAGCTTCAGGTAAAGGGAAAAAAGACCTTGCCGAAGTAACAGCAGATGACTTAGAAAAAACCGCTGCATTGACAATTGATATTGGCAATAAAGATCAATATCGAACTGAGCATGAGGAAGGATCAGAAAAAGGGTTTTTAACCATCTTTTTATTAGGTTTTGTAGGAGGATTAATTGCTTTGCTTACACCTTGTGTTTTCCCAATGATACCGTTAACAGTTTCCTTTTTTACAAAAGGAGCTAAGAATAAGAAAAAGGGATTGGCCAATGCCATTTTGTATGGCGTATTCATTTTTGCAATTTATTTATTGCTTAGTTTACCTTTTCACTTACTAGATTCACTAGATCCCGAAATACTTAATAATATATCGACAAATACCACTTTGAATATCATCTTTTTTGTGATATTCATGGTATTTGCCTTTTCATTCTTCGGGTTTTATGAAATTACACTACCAAACTCTTGGAGTTCACGTATGGATAGCAAAGCTTCTAGTATTGGCGGAGGGATTGGTATTTTCTTTATGGCTTTAACATTGGCTATTGTGTCATTTTCTTGTACGGGACCCATTTTAGGTTCATTATTAGGAGGTTCGTTGACGAGTGATGGTGGGGCGATGCAACTTACTTTTGGTATGGGCGGCTTTGGTCTGGCTTTGGCCTTGCCATTTGCACTTTTTGCATTGTTTCCAAATTGGCTGAATTCTTTGCCCAAAAGTGGAGGATGGCTTAATACAGTTAAAGTGGTATTAGGTTTTATTGAATTGGGTCTGGCTTTCAAATTTCTTTCAAATGCAGATTTGGTAGAACATTGGGGGCTTTTAAAACGTGAAATATTTATTGCCATATGGATTATATGTGCATTAGGAATGGTATTGTACCTCTTTGGTATTATTCGTTTTCCACACGACGGTCCTAAAAAGAAAAGACCACCAATGGGAAATATTTTAGTTGGTGTGGTAACATTTGCATTTATGCTTTACCTTATTCCTGGGCTGACAAATTCAAGTTATGCCAACCTTAAATTATTAAGTGGTTTCCCACCACCACTATTTTATAGTGTATATGATAAAGACACCGATGCTCCCTTAGGACTTGAAGCTTATAAAGATTTAGAGGAAGGGCTGGCTGTTGCAAAAGCTGCTGGTAAACCTATTATGATAGATTTTACAGGCTGGGCTTGCGTTAATTGTCGAAAAATGGAAGAACAAGTATGGAGCCGTCAAGATATTTTTGAAACCATCAATGAAGATTATGTTTTAATCTCACTGTATGTTGATGATAGAAAAGAACTGCCAGATGATCAAAAATTTAATTTTTTAAAACCAAGTGGAGG
>Ga0209344_10000730_pt1 | contig 51498 bp, 37 predicted proteins | sample Cruoilmetagenom6_FD_187293 | JGI IMG/M metagenome (GOLD analysis project Ga0209344, IMG submission 187293) | Oil polluted marine microbial communities from Coal Oil Point, Santa Barbara, California, USA - Santa Barbara Oil Seep Sample 6 (SPAdes)... | ecosystem: Environmental > Aquatic > Marine... | reverse complement strand
TCCGTCCGCTACGATGGAGTTATCTTCGTTTGCCGGACGGTCTCCTACATAGCGATAAGAAATACCACCATTAAAATTACCGATACCTTCAAATGAGATACCACCAACTGCGGTTAATTTAGGAGCAAGCGGAATTAAATCTTCACCCTTAGGGGCGTCAGTGCTTCTTCCGTGAGTGTAATTGACATCACTATAAAGATATACCTTGTCAAGGGCTTGAAAGCGAGCGCCGAGTTCTACCCCCAGGCGTCTTGTTTTTCCACTGGGTTCAACAATTCCTGCATCCCCTACATACACAAATTCTTGATCTAAAAATAGACTCCATACCGCTGCATTTATTACCAGTCTATTGGTCGGCTTGACAAGTGTTCCTAGGTCGAGTCCATAGGCTTTTGGGAGGATGTTTTCGGTTTGATTTGCAATAACCACCCGTGTGTCGTTAGAATGAAATCCGATGCCAGATTTTAAAAACACTTGCCAATGTTGATTTGGGGTATAGATGAGATTAAATTTCGGACTTGCAACCACTTTTGACGTACTGTTGTTTTGATAGGTAGTTGGGATTTTATTGACGTAATCAAATTTAAAATAATCTAAACGAATAGATGGGTTAAAGGTCCAGTTACCAGTTGTTAGCTCTCCATTTACATATCCGTAAAGATTTGTTTCATCAATGTCTCCCAAAGAGATGTTACGCAAGGTGGTCTGGCGATTTATTGTACTTGATAGTTCACTGTTGTTGGTTTGATCATATCGAAATCCTAGACCAAGATCATAGCTCAATTGGCTGTTATCAAAAAAGGGTGTGCTGTTTTTGATATACTGGCTTTCAATCCCTGTTAAAAATCGATTTTCTTTTTGATGAATTTGATCCCCATTAATAGGGTCTTCTAGGAAAAAAGTGAAATTTGAAAACAACTCAAAGTCGTAGCTAGTAAGGTATGCTTTGGTTTTTACCAAGGCGTTTTCCTGAAGGTATTGCCGATGATTTAACCAAACGTTAGTTCGTGAGGTTTCCCCACCTTCTGTATCATCTACCGCTCCAAAGCGGCCTATTGTACCATTGTCTACTAAGCGCTGAGGGATTTGCCCTGATGCGTCCCATTTGCTTTGAAAATGAGATACGCTAAAGCTAAGGTCTTGATGATTATTGATGATCACATTATAGCGTCCCATCAAGTTAATACGATTAAAATTTTGCGAAGCATCAAACGGCCCATCCGTTAAGGAAAGTTCGGTGGCTAAGTAGGCATTGCTATGCTCGTTTTCGGTTAAATTAAACATGGTAACCAAGCGTTTTGTATTAAATTGTCCCAGTTCTAGCGAAATAAGGTTTTGGTCTAATCGTTTTCGCAGGCCTAAATCTACATATCCCGCTGTGGTAAAATTACCTTGATCAAAATAGTAGGGACCTTTTCCAAAATTAACTTTTTCAATGGTTTCGGGTATGACAAAATGTAAGTCTGCATAGCCTTGACCGTGCGCATGAGAAACCATGTTTACCGGCATTCCGTCAACGCTTATGGCAACATCTGTTCCGTGATCTATGTCAAAGCCACGTAAGAACAGTTGCTCAGCTTTACCTCCTCCAGCATGTTGTCCGATGATAAGGCCCGGGACTTTTTGAAGGATTTCTTGGGAAGACTTTACCGGATTTATGGTGAGGTCTACCTTGGTAATATGACTCAGCATATTGCGTCTAGATACCAGTACCACTTGGTCTAACGAAATGGGCTGTTCGATAAGGACAAGGGTAAATAAGGTGTCAAGATGGATCTTATTGACCGTGAACATTTGAGATTGATAACCTAAACTAGCGAAATTAAGTCTATCGTTAATTTGTGTATTTGAAAGGCTGAATATCCCTTGATGGTCGGTGTGACTGTGGGTTCCAGAACGTTGATTAATGACGGCAACACCTGATAGGGGTCTTTGTTGAGCATCAAGTACTTTGCCACGTATAACTTGCGCGGTAAGTGTATGCGTACTAAGCATTAAAAATGCGATGAAAATAGTTTTCATTGATTATAAATTATAAATTAATAGTGAGATCATTTAAAGGATTTGACCTAACATTTAGGACAAATCAATAGCATAGCGTGGCTAGGCCAAGCAAGGGTAGATGGGCGTGCGGGAAAATCCCTATACGGCCATTGACTTTCACTTGACGTACATAAAAAAGCAACAATAAATTGCATGTTTCTGCTATGAAATCAATGAATCGGGAGGAGGTGTTATAATTTCTAAACCAAGGTTTCTTTGAAACATCGGACGGTGTAAGGGGAATGATTTTTCACCAAATTGATGCATTATGCAATAGGAGGTTAGTTTGGGTGGAATATGCTTGTCGAATTCAGTTAGCATATTCACTACTTCTGGGAGGTCTTGAAAATCATCGGGTTGTAAAAGTTCACTAAAAAAGTCCAAAACTTCATGGGAATGATGATCGGCAACCTCCTTTGGATACTTGCTAAGTTGGGTTGGGTCTTGGTTGTGATGGTGATCTGCTTGCGCAGAATTATGGCTGTGCGGCGAAGCAGTGTCATGCGAATGAGCTGCTGAAGTATTACTTACTAAATGACTTAAGCTATGTGCCAACCCCAGCATTGGTTTTTGAAATGGGACAAAAAGGTAACCAATGGTAATTCCCACTAAGAGGAGTCGCGCTAGAAATGTTTTATGATTTTTTAAGACGTGCAAGTTAGAATGCATTACCAAGTTCAAACACAAAGCTACGCATACTTAAGAAATTTTACAGAAAAATATGCGATAATAAATGTTTTTTTCAATGGCATACCATCACTAAGCGCATCGAAGGTTTTTAAATTGTAGTAAGGGGCTTGCTGCAGATGGCCTAATCTATTTTAACCAAGTAACAAAATCAGAAGGAGTTGTGATTCTCATAGATCGGTCTCCATTTATGACTACCGGATGAATAAAGGTTTCTGGGTGGTTTTGAAGAATTTTTATCGCATCATTAGCATTTAAATCTACCTGTTTATCGCCGTAATTTTTGATAAATTCTGGATGTTTTTTTTCGATTAAATCAATGATGTTTAGGTTTAGTTTTTCGGCGATATCTACCCATTGCATCCCGGTAATTTTTGTTTTAGACACATCAATACTATGTACTGCTTTATGGGTAGCCGAAACATAGGCATAGGTCTGTTTCCCAATAGATGAGTTGCCGTTATAAACTAAAATAATTTCATGCGAATGTGTTGCAAATGCTCCCATTGTATTTGTTTAAGGTATAAAATTAAGGGAAGTAATTCAGCTAAAGGAACTCAATTGATATCCTGTTTAATCCATTTAACCTGGCGGGCTAGAGCACCTTATTTATCTAGTTTTCCATTGCCGGTTAAGGCACCAAGTAGTCCATCGCTAACATTTAACCATACATAGTTGAAAAATGATTTTGTCTGGTCTCGTGTTGTTTCAATAGTGGCATATCTAAAGTCATCAACTCCATCCTTTGAATGGTCCTTGACAAATAAGCTCCCTATTGCAGTCAAAATTTTATTGACCCCTTTTAAATCTGACTTCATTATTTTAAAGGACAAGTTTTTGTATTTCATTTTAAGTTGGCCTTGGGTGCTAATGTGGTTCCCATAGATAGAGAAATATAATTGGTCAATACGCCCGTCACTGGTGGTATTTAAATTTGCTTTTAAATAGGGGTTAATGGCACTAGTGTTTAAGTCGTTCAAAGATCCAGAGGCATTAAAATGATTAGATTCATCATTGGCATTAAAATTCCAATTGAGCACCAAAGGAGCTTCATTCATAAGTTTAGAACTTGTGTGAACCCAAGTTTTAGTTGTATCGCGATACGAATTTCCTAGGTGACGAATCGTTGCGTTAAGGGAGGTGAAACGAATTCCTTCCATGGGTTTTTCTTTTGCAATTCGCTCTGTATAATAAATTTCCCCTTGCTGAATAGTTATAACGTCTATAGCCAAGTCAAACGGTAAGGTTTTAAGCATCTCACTATATAGGGGTTTAATACGATGATCGTCAGCAACTAGTTTGTCTCTAAATACACGTAAGGTTGGTGTAGAAACAACCATAGTGTCGAGCTTAAAAGCTATCGTTTTAGTTGCTTGTTTGAACGATGGATTTGTCCATTTCATCGCAGGAATGGATAAGGAAATATGATCGCGCTCAACGTTAATATGTTGAGATAATTCAAGGGCTTTATAGTTTGGAACTATTGCGAAATTAGTATATGACCATTGCTTAGGTTGAGCGTGAAAATTAGCTAGGGTTAGCTGTTCAAACCGATTGGCCCTCGCGCTAAGGTTCTTAAAACTTAGGTTGTAGGTACCGTAGGTAAAAGGAATGTTTTGCTTTAGCTGTTCTGCGTTGGTATGAAGGTCTAAAATATCAAGTTGCAAAGCCTCGACCGTAAGAAGGGTACTATCACCTCTAGCATTGGCTACTGATAGTGTAGCGTCATTCATACTGAACTTATCAATCTGTAAAGGGGTGTTGAAGGATAAATTTGATTTTTTTGCTTTAGGATTGGCTGTTTTTGAAGCAGCCGTATAATGAACTATGGCGGCTTGATCTAGACGAAGGTGTTGAATATGAATGGTCTTTTGTAGGGCCATTTGTAGTAGATTAACATGTATACCACCTTTACCCACCATAATTTTTGTTTGAACGGAGGAGCGCTCTTTTTTAGAGAAGATTACCTCAAGGTTATCAAATGATATTAGGCCCCTAAAGCTATTGACAGAAAGCGCATCATAAGTAACATTTACCTCAGAAGGTAGCTTGGTTTTAAGAAAATGGACTACTGCTTTTTTTACCCAGATATTGGCGATTATCCCACTTAATACAACAAGTACTCCAATTGCTAGGAGCACTTTACCAACCGGTGTCAATGTGGGAACTTTCATGGGTAAATGAGTTAAAAACAACCACAGCAAAGATGCAATTTAGCCATGAATTGTAAGCTCTCATTTGCCAAAAGCCTTAACTGTTATCATTAGAGCAATGTCTTAAAAAGGTAGGATGCTTGTTCATGTTGGATGACTTAAGTTCATTTGGAGCATTTTTTTTTTTAATACGACGCAGATTTTAACGCTTGACATTTTAGTTTTGATCCCTAAAAATATACCATAATGAAGAAGTTTATAATGATACTTTTAGTTCTAAGTTTAGGGACTGAATTACATGCACAACGCATTGCGAAAAATGCTATCGGAATCAGAATTGGAGATAATGACGGATTGGGTGGAGAGGTTTCTTATCAGCGTTATCTACGCGAAAATAATCGCTTGGAGTTTGATTTAGGGTGGAGAAATGGAACGAACCATGATGCCGTTAAGTTGGTTGGATTATACCAGTGGGTGATGCCTATTGAGAATAGGTTTCAATGGTATGTAGGAGCAGGGGCAGGTGTTGGAGCCTTTAATCACAAAAATGACGATAACGGAAACTTTGCACTAATTGCAGGAGACATAGGAATTGAGTATAATTTTGAAATTCCCCTATTAATTGCATTGGATATTAGGCCTGAATTTGGATTCAATGATCGGTATTCAGATGATTTAGATTTGGATTTAGCCTTTAGTATTCGGTATCAATTTTAGGTCATTGTTGTTAGGTAATAGTACAGCGCTGTGATAAACAAAACAACAAGGCCAATGGCCAATAGTCGAATAGCCCTTTTTACATTTCTAAATTTCCAAGCGGCAATTTTTGAGATGATAAAAATCTGTTCTCCCAGCTGTGAAAATAGTTGTTCTTCATGCGTACTGACTTGATAAAATGTTTTAGAAAATTCTTTGATGCTCCCAAATTTGGTGATAACATCCCCAAAAAAGAACATGTTTTTGTCATAGTTCCCTTCAATTTTAGGGATAAAACAGCGTACACAATAAAATATTGATGCGGCGGTACATAAAAACCAAGCCCCAGAGAGCACTTTGAGAAATAGGTCATTTGGAATTTCTTCAAATAGGGTACTGGTACTCTGAAAAATAAAATTCAGTAGAATTCCATAAAAGGACAAAATCAGTCCGGCCTTTAGTTCAGAGGCCTTGATTAGATTAGAAATATAGTTAATACTACCCCAATAGTGATCGACCAATTCTTCAGAATGGGCATTTTGTCTATAGGGAGTTTCTTTTAATATGGGGTTGTGTTCAGCTTCTTCCATAGGGATTAATTGTTAGGAGTTACTATTCCTTTACTTCATAAATAGTTAGGGGGTTTGCTTTGTTTTTAAGGTTAATGCTTCCTACCTTTTCACATTGAAAAGATTCTTTAACTTTTTCGTAGCAGGTTTCACAGATAATAATTTGATTTTCTTTGGCAGCATCTTGGAGTCGAGCCGCAGTATTTACGGTGTCTCCAATGACTGTATAGTCTAGGCGTTTTAAACTGGCTGAACCGATGTTCCCTGAAATCATTTCTCCACTTTTTATGCCGATGGATACCTTGGGTTTAAATTGGAGGTTGTCTCCCATGGCTGGAAGACTATTGATTTTAGCACAGACCGCTAGTGCCGCATCAATTGCTCGATCTAAGTGAAATTCACCTTTAAAAACAGCCATGATAGCGTCGCCAATAAATTTGTCTACATGGCCCGCCTGATTCATAATTTCTTTCACCATTACATCAAAGTACGAATTTAGTAAGGCCACCACAGTATCTGCAGGAGCATTTTCACTCATAGAGGTGAAGCCACAAATATCAATAAATACCACCGTGGCTTCAATTGTTTCATTTGCCATGATAGTTGATTCATATTCTCTACTCCCCATGAAATTTAAAACGTTCTCATCAACATACATTTTCAAAATGTTGTTTTCCTTAATGGCTTGGAGTGTTTCTTTTATATGCCGTGCATGTTTTAAGGTTTTTTCCATGGTTAGGGTCAAATCCTCAAAATTAATGGGTTTAGTGATAAAGTCAAATGCCCCTCTGTTCATCGCAACTCTAATATTATCCATGTCTCCGTATGCCGAAACAATGACTGATTTTATAAGCGGACTTGACTCACTGAGTTTACTTAATAGGGTGAGACCATCCATTTCAGGCATATTGATGTCGCTTAATACAATATCGGTATCCGGATCTTGGATTAGTTTTTCTAAGGCATCCTTTCCGTTAATTGCAAATAGAAATTCATATTCTTTTTGTCTGATTTGTTTCCGAAATTTTTGCTTTATTAATGTTTCTAAATCCGGTTCATCGTCAACTACAAGTATTTTGGCCATTACAGTGTATTTATGAGTTTGTCTTTTAATAATTTAAAGTCTACAGGTTTAGTTAAAAAGTCGTCTGCTCCTAGTTGTTTCGCTGTATTGAAGTTTTCTTCATCCCCATAGGCGGTTATCATCATCACCACTGGAGGCGGTGCTAAGAACTCTTTTTTTATGGTTTCTAACAATTCTAATCCGCTCATACCAGGCATATTGATATCTGATAAGATTAAAACGGCTTCCTGCTTCATGGTGGAAAGTACGTTCAGCGCTTCTTCACCAGAAAAGGCAAAAACGAATGAGAGTTCTTGCTTTCTAATTTCTTTTCTAAAGCGTTGTAAGAATAAGTCTTTTACATCTGTTTCGTCGTCTACTACTAATATTTTCATAACTAAGCGGGTTTTCTATACGGTTGTAATTAATTTATTTTGGTATGATGATGGTAAAGGTAGTTCCTTTACCTTGTTCACTCTCAACGGTCAATTCACCTCCATGCGCTTTTATAATGTCGTAACTCATTGAAAGTCCCAAGCCGGTACCTTGACCTGAGGCTTTGGTGGTAAAAAAGGGTTGAAAAATTTTATCGATTATATTCTTCGGTATTCCTGTCCCATTATCTTTGATTTCAATATGGATCTGCTTATTTTTCTGTTTTGTGCTTACCCAAATGGTTGGTTGTTTGGGGCCCCCTTCACTATTGGGTTGTGCATCGGGAGCAATAGCATGTAAAGCATTTGTAATTAGATTTAACACCACTCTTCCTAGTTCTTGACCGGCCACATTAACTAAGCCAATAGATTCATCAAAGTCTGTATTAAGCGTTGCATTGAATGTTTTGTCTTTTGCTCGAATTCCATGATACGCTAATCGTAGGTATTCGTCAGCAAGCACATTGATATTGGTAGGTTCTTTTTCACCACTGGTATTGCGACTGTGCTTGAGCATTCCTTTTACAATGGAATCTGCTCGTTTACCATGATGGGTAATTTTTTTCTGATTTTCTTTAATATCATTTGAGATTTCAATTACTTCCTCTTGGTTCCCCGCTTTTAATTCTTCTTGCATCTCGTCAATCAACTCAATATTCACTTCTGAGAAATTATTGACAAAGTTTAACGGGTTTTGAATTTCATGGGCGATTCCTGCCGTGAGCTCACCTAGACTAGCCATTTTTTCTGATTGAATGAGTTGCGATTGAGTAGCCTTTAAGTCTGCAATGGTAACTTCTAATTCCTTGGTTCTCTCTTTAACATTCTGTTCTAAAATTCTATTTTCTCGGGTTAATTTTCTTGCTCTAAATACGATATAAATTCGTAGGATACTCGCTATTAATATGCCAAAAAGTACATAGGCCCACCAGGTTTGCCACCATGGGGGATTTATGCGAAAGGATAAAACCGCTGGTGTTGACCACTGTTTGTTAAAACTTCTGGAGGCCACTTTAAAGGTGTATTGGCCTGGTTTTAAATTATAATAGTTTTTAGTTTTGGTTTGGGTATTTGCATAGGTCCAATCTTTATCTTCTCCATCGAGTATAAAACGATAAGCTAATTGCCCTCTGTTAAACACATCGCCACTTGCATAGCTAAAACTTAAACTGTTTTGATCATAGGGAAGTTCTAAACCTACAGGAAGGTTATAGGGTTTAGAAATAGAATCCCATTGAATATCTTTAGATTGGCTTGAGGTAGAATTTTCTGAATACAAGGGGTTGGCCGTTGTATTAGCATAACTACTAATAGCTTCATCCATAACAAACATATTTTTAATATGAACGACACTCTGTGTGCTATCGATTTCAGGTTCCGTATTCATAATCAGAAGACGATATTCATCGGAAAGATTAACTGCGCCTGCCCAAAATTGTCCATTTTTTAAAAATTTACTTGAACCCGATAGGTAATCATTAGACTTAAAACCAAAGCCTGCGTTTAAATTATAAAAGCCTTTAACTGTATTTTTAGCAGTTGATTTGTTAATAGGAATAAGCCCATTTACGCTAGCGGCATACATGGTGTTGTTTCGTTCAATAAGGTCATACATTTCAGCAGGAATCAAACCGTTCTCTTCTTTAATATTGGTTAGAGTATTTTCCTTTAGATTTAGAATTGCGATACCGCTATGCGTTGTCAACCATAGTTCACCTTCATCAGATAGGGTGGCTACACCTGCGCGGTTGTCACATAGTCCTTGTGCTGTACTTAAATATTGAATGGTATGGTTCTCTAAATTGACCTTGGCTAGACCTTTTGTTTGGGTAGGAATATAAAGAATATCTTTACCGTCGTAAATCATGCTAACCCCAAACATTGTAATTAGGTTATCTGTGTCTGAATTGAACGTTAATTTTTTTAGCGTATTAAGTTCAGTATCATATACAAACAGACCTTCTGGCGTAAACAAATAAAACGTATGTGCATCTGTAGCCGTGTATCCTAGTGCTTCTATACCCGTAGGTAAGTTATGGGCATACTGGGTTATCTTATGCTTTTGCCTATCATAAATGGTAAAGCCAACTCTATTGTCCCAAAAATAGAGGTCATTTGAAAGCGCTGTAATATGGTTTATATTATTTTTAGCGTCAATGTGCAAATCGTTAAAGCTTAGTGATTTTATACTTTTATTCTGAGGGTTTATAATATTAATTCCTTTATCAGTGGCAAGCCAAATTTCACCTCTCGAATCTTCTTCTATGTCCCATACTTGACTGCCTAGTAGGCCTCTTGTAACATCAAAATACTCAGTATTTAAAGTGTACTTATTGGTTAAAAGTACGCCTCTATTTAAGGTGCCAATCCAAATTGAACCATCTTTTCTTTTTAAAGTGCTACCTCTTTTATCTATCATCATATTACTATTTGTCATGATGCTTTTAGTGCTCGTAAGGTCTTTATTCAAGATATACACCTGATTATTTCCCGCGATCCAAATATCACCCTTTGTATCTACTTCTAACCGCGTTCCATTTAGGGTATAGCCATTTTCCTCAGTAAGAATTGATACTTTGTTCTGGTGTGGTGATATGGCTAAAACCGATTGATTACTTGGGCTCGTAAACCAAATAGAACCCCTTGTATCTTCCTTAATATCAGAAATGAAACCTAAACTAAACTGAGATAATTGGGGTATTTTTATGAGCTGTTTGCGGTCTTTGTCAATCATAGCAATACCTTCACCCATAGTTAGCCAAATATTATTTTTACTATCTTCAAAAAGGGTTGTGGCCATATTACTCCCTTTATTGGTGATTTTTTGAAAGCGTTCAAAGGAGGTGTCGATCGTGTAAAAAGCATCTCTAAAAGAGGCAAGATATATATGTCCGTGTTGATCATAAAGCATATCAACCAATGGAAGCGCACCTGAAGCCAATTCAATAGAATAGGTTGTTTTTTGCTTAAAGTCTAAGATATATAAGCCGTCTTGAAAAGTTGCGATCCATAGCCTGCCCTGATTATCTAAGGCCATATCGAAGACATTAGGATAGTCATAAGTTATAATAGTTTCTCCGTCATACAGACTAATTGATTGGGGGCCCGAAATCCAAGTAGCACCGTTATCCGTTTCGAGCATTGAGCTAATTTCGTTATGTGCTAAGCCTTCCATCGTAGAAAGTTGCATCAAGTTGACATTGGTTTCTTTAAGAATTCCAGGCCCTCTCATGTTAGAAATTTTTGGTTTTTTTAGGGGTGTTTTACGTACGGTAAAAGGAATAGAATCAAAGGTCAATTTTTCAGAAGGTAAATTGTTCCAATCTAAATCATAGGTTTTTATTGGTTTCTTTAATGGCCTAAATTGATTTAATTCAAAGGGTTTGCTATCTAAGGCATCAACATTGAGGGGATAGCTTTTGGGGGTAATTATAGAATCAGCTGTGATGGGTTCCCATTCAAAAGAAATAGGATCTGAAAATTTTAAATCCACCGTTTCTGGAGCTTTATAATCACCAACCTTGGTTTGAGTTTCAGTTTTACTCAATTTTTTACAAGAAACTAATAGTAGACCACATATGAAGCCTAAAAGATAAAGATGACGTTTCATTAAAAAGTTAATTTTCATTTTCATTGGTTGTTGGTCATTGATATAGGCAATTTAATGATAAATATGCTGCCTTCTCCTTTTTTTGTTTCAACATTTAAGCTACCCCCATGCCCTTTGGTGATAATGTCGTAGCTCATGCTCAATCCCAAACCAGTTCCTTGGCCTGTGGGTTTTGTGGTAAAAAATGGTTGAAAGACTTTTTCTTTTACTTCATTTGACATTCCTTTTCCGTTATCTGAGACCTTAATTTCTATATGGTCTTTCATTTTTTTAGTGCTGATAGAGACCGTAGGTTTATAGTTTTTATCTCCAGATTTTTTTCTTTCATTTACTACGTAAAAAGCGTTCGTCAATAAATTTAAAATAACACGTCCTAAATCTTGCGGAATTACAGGCAATTTTTTTACCTTATCATCAAAATCTGTGACTAATTGCGCGTTGAAACTTTTGTCTTTAGCGCGAATCCCGTGATAGGCCAAGCGCAGGTACTCATCTGCCAAAGCATTGATATCTGTAGGTTCTTTTTTGTCTCCACTGGCACGACTGTGTTGCAACATTCCTTTAACAATGCCATCTGCGCGGTTTCCGTGATGACTAATTTTATTGAGGTTTTGCTTTATATCTTTTGAAATAGCTTTAGCTTCTTCCAACTCGCCATTATCTAGTTCTTCGTTCATTTCATCAATGAGTTCATTACTCACTTCGGCGAAATTATTGACAAAGTTTAACGGGTTTTGAATTTCATGAGCAATACCCGCGGTGAGCTCACCTAAACTTGCCATTTTTTCAGATTGGATTAATTGCGATTGGGTGGCTTTTAGTTCTTCTAAAGATTGATTCAGTGCTGCAGTACGTTCCGTTACTTTTAATTCTAACACTTCATTTTGTGAAGCAATTAGCGCGCTCTTTTCGGCTTCGACTTTTACAAGTTCCGTTGCATTCTGCTGCATTTCTAAATTCTTCTCTCTCATGCGATAGGCTACATATGCTAACATGCCTAAATAGAGAATAGCCTTAGCTATCACGTCAGAATTAACCATAATTAACCTTAAACTAAAATCATCGGCTACATAAGATGACCTTACTAATTGTCCTGTAACAGTTAAGATATGAGATATTGTTAAACTGTACATAAGAACCCGAACAGACGTTGCTTTCTTTGCAGACTTGATAGATAAATAGAGTAAGAAAATACCAATTCCAATTGTTAAGAGAAAAAACACAAAATAGTAGGAAATAAATGGTATGATTAAACTAACTAGAATGAACCACTTTGGGAGTTTGCCATAGAAAATTCTGTAGGCAAATAAAAAGCACAATGGGAAATAGTAGTAACCTAAAAAAGCTCTAAAAAAATTAATGAATACCATGTAATTAGATGGTAGTGTATATAATAAGCTGTCCCCACCATTGAAAACCACGCTAAGGTTAAAGAATAACATTACGGTGCAAAAAAGAGCTAGAATGAGTAGCTCACGTTCCTTTCTAATCAGAAAATAAAGAAGCCAAAAAAGGATGAAGAAAATAAAAGAACCTAGGAAGTTGAATAAATCTTTATAACCCAAAAAGCCCATATAGTCAAAATAATCATTCGTTACAATTCGAGTAGAGCCTAATGGCAGGGTTTTAGCAATACCATCAATATTGCTATAGTTTACATAGTGAATGACTAATGTATGTACAGTATCTGGTTCCAAGAAAATAGGTGTCCGAATCTCGAAATGTTGAATATGCTCTTTAAATGATGCTCTGTCTTTTCCTATTTCTCCAAATTTGCGGAATAATTTACCATTTAAATAAATGTCTTCTGCGGCATGATCTTCTTTGTCTAAATAGAGAGGAAGTTTTGCAATAGCACTATCTATAGTAAATTGCAACCTAAACCAGCCTTCAAATTTTCCAGCACTATCTGCCATATCATTAGTTATCTGAGAAGGACTTAATCGTTCCCATCCAGTTAAATCAATCGCTAGAGAAGACCAATCGTTATCATTTCCTGATTTAAATATCCAACCTGGACTACTTTTCAACAACAACCCAAAGAGCGGGTCTAAATCAGCTTTGGTGAAATGAATAATCGTATCGAGGGCTAATCCGTTTTTATCCGTTTTGTATTCCTGCCCGAATGCAGTTTGTACACTACAGAAAACTAGAATAATTGAAATAAGTGCTTGTTTAATCATTGATGCTTAGGTTAATAATAAATGTGGTGCCTTCACCTTCCACGGTTTCCACCTGTAATGTTCCGCCATGGCCTTTAGTAATAATATCGTAACTCATACTTAGGCCTAGGCCAGTTCCTTGCCCCGTAGGCTTAGTAGTGAAAAAGGGTTGAAAAATTTTCTTTACTACCTCATCCGGAATTCCATTACCGTTGTCCTTTACCGAAATAATGACCTGATCTTTCGCTTTTTTAGTGGAAACGGTAACGGTAGGTTTATACGAACTGACGTTGGAAGCTTTAGCGGCTACGAGTTTTTCATTCACCGCATAAAAAGCATTGGTAATTAAGTTTAAAATAACGCGTCCCATATCTTGGGGGATAAGTGTAATTAGACCAATTGTAGTATCATAATCTGTTTCTAAGGTCGCATTAAAACTTTTGTCTTTGGCGCGAAGACCATGATAAGCTAAGCGTAGGTATTCATCTGCCAAAGCATTGATATCAGTAGGTTCTTTTTTGCTACCACTGGCACGACTATGTTGTAACATTCCTTTTACAATCCCATCTGCTCGTTTTCCGTGATGGTTTATCTTTTCAAGATTTTGGGTCACATCATTCATAATGGATTTTACCTCTACCATATCACCATTTTCTATTTCCTCAAGCATCTCCTCTAATAATTCTTTACTGACTTCGGAAAAATTATTAACAAAGTTCAAGGGGTTCTGAATCTCATGAGCAATGCCTGCTGTCAACTCTCCAAGTGATGCCATTTTTTCGGATTGTATGAGTTGTTTTTGTGTGGCTCTTAAATCATTTATGGTAACTTCAAGCCGCTCTTTTTCTTCTTTTATTAACAAGGCTTGATGCTCTGCTTTTTTTAAATCTAAGAATCTTATATAAGTTTGATCAAAAACAGTGGCAAAACGAGTTAATATAGATTCTACTTCTGGCGTTAAAAGTTCTCCTGTTACAATTAATAAATGACCATGTGTAAAATGTGCACTACTAAGAACAAGCATTTTAGGTAATTCTCCCATTGATTCTTGTTTCCAAGGTGCATATTTTGCTATCACTTTATGGTGTGCAATATTCTCATCACCTTTTAAAACCGAAGAGTGAAATGCTTCTTTGCTTTTCCAACTTTTAAATCGACTTTGTAAATGATGGTCTGCGTTATAAGGAAGTGTCCAAAAATTCTTGAAAGTTTCATCATTGGCATCTGTCATCCATACTTTCCAAGATTCGTTTTTGTCATCATTTATCAAATAGCCGCACGAGAAAGGGGTAACACCTAATTTGTAAAACTCCTGATAGAGTATTTCTGCAGCTTCTGATAATTCGTCACTTTGGTGCATTGCCATAGAGCGCGATCTAACACGTTCAAGAGCAATATCAATTTGTGTCTCTCGTGCACGTTCTTCAGCTTTTTGAAGATCCATAAACCGAATATATGCCTGTTCAAATACCTTGGCAAAGCGTTGCATAATTTCCGCATCGCTCTCAGAAGGCACAAGCCCAGTAAGTGTAGGAATAATTATTGCTGAGTTTTTTGACCAAGCTCCCGATAACGCATGTTTTTCAGCTTTGAGAACGTGTTGCTTATAATCTTCTGGAAAATGTTTGTAATCGCTATGCTCAAAAGCATATTCAAAAAAATGATTTTTTACTTTCTTAGAAAACTCTTTAGAGAAATAGGCATCACCACGTAACTTTGAGTCCCAAGCTTCGCTTAAAATTTGATTATCAAAATAGGGTAGTAGATATCTTCCTGAAGATGAAAAATCATCAGCAGAAATCCAATGCAACATATCTTTACTGTCAGGAAAATAGGTACATAGAATCACGCCACCTGCATCATATATCACTCCCAATTCCTGTAGTTTTTCAGCAATTGTTGCAACTACTTCCTGTAATTCATCTGGTTTTTGCATTGCCAAAGAACGTGAACGTACCTTTTCCAAAGCAGCTTCAATTTGCGCTTCTCTTGCTTGTGCTTCAGCTTTTTGAAGATCCAAGAAACGTTGGTAAGCCATCCCAAATTCATTAGCAAATTTTATAACAATCTGTTCCTCTTCTTCCGTTGCAGGACGAGTTTGGTTCATACCTATATAACCAAATGGATGTTTACCTGCTGTATGGTAAATACCATCAGGATAATCTTTTGGTGTAATGCGTGAGCTTTTTGGCATGGAAGCAAAAGATTCATGGAACACTTCCCAAACTTTTGGCAATTGTTCCTTTGGAAAATGAAGCTTGTTAATGGCTGTTGCTTTGTCCGCTTTCCATTTGTCAACGGTTTCCTTCCAGTTGTCCATGGCATCTAGAGCAACTGTTTGTTCGCCAAAACTTCGATTGCCAAATTTACCGGTCTCACGAAAGGTAAAAGTATTGTTTTCAAAATCGAGAACCGTCATGTGAGTACTCATTGGAACGATGCCCAAGACATCGAATTGTTCACAAAGTACTGACAAAACTACATCCAATTCATCCGAATTTTGCATTGCCATGGCTTTTGCTCTTACACGCTCTAACGAAGCTTCAATTTGTGCCTTTCGGGTTTGTGCTTCAGCTTTTTGAAGGTCGAGAAAGCGTGTGTAAGATTGCTCAAAAACTTTAGCAAAGCGTATAAAAATTTCGTTTTCTTCTTTTGAATAAGATTTAGGTATATAGTTTCCGATGGTTAGAAAAATATTAGTCATTAAAACAGTGGATCTCGCATAACCTGGACTACTATACACTTTTTTTTCAGTTTCATTATCGAAGACATTTGTGTCTGAATGCTTAAACACATGTTTATGCCATATATTATTTTCTTTTTTTGTTAAGGTGTCCGAAAAGAAATCTTTGTTGTTTTTCCTTGCCTCTAAAACACGATTGAGCATTGGATTGTCTAAATAAGGTATGTAAAGTTTAAATGGATTTTTCCAAGTTGGTGAAGACATCCAGAATTCAAGATCTTTATTTTCATCATTGATTCCAAAACTGACATTGTTAAATTTAATATTAAGCAATTGCAATTGTTCTGATACAACGTTTATAACCTCTAATAATTCTTCACTTTTATGCATTGCCATACTTCTAGATCTAACACGCTCTAAAGCAGTTTCAATTTGTGCTTCTCTTGCTTGGGCTTCTGCTTTTTGAAGGTCGAGGAAGCGTGTATAAGTTTGCTCAAAGACCTTAGCAAATCGTTTGAAAATATCGTGTGCTTCTGGTACTGGTTCTAAGGTGATAAATAACAAATAGCCATATTTAAAGTATGTGACGTGATCTATTTGTTGCGTTGGAAAAGTACCTCCACTTTTTTTAAAGTCCTTTAATGCCTCACCCATTACTGGAAGGGTACATAAATAGTCGTAATGAGCAGCACAGGCTTCTCCTGAAAACGTTTTGATGTACATTGCCTTCCCTTTCTGCCCTTCTTCGTAATTGCGAAGGAAAATATTTTCTCTAGGTGTTTTGTAAGTGGGCATAGTTCCCATTTCAGAACTGAACCATTCAGTGGAATCGTTTTCGCCATAAATATTAAATGCACACCCTCTAGTTTTAATACCCAATGCCCTTATTTGGCAATCTAATAAATACGAAGCGTCAGCCAATTCATCACTATGTTGCATAGCCATAGTACGACTTCTTACTTTTTCAAGTGCTAATTCTATTTGGGTTTCACGTGCTTGTGCTTCGGCTTTTTGAAGGTCTTCAAAGCGTTTATAGGCTAAATCGAACACTTTAGCAAAACGTAGCAGTGTTTTAATAGATGTTTTTGGTGGATTTTTAATTTCTCCAGCTAAACTAAAACCAATTTCGCCATGCGTTGTGCGTGCAATAATAAACGTGAGTCCTCCAATATGTTCTATATCTTCTTTTGATGGTGCATGCGGGTCGACTTGTTTGTATTTGCCATGGGTATTCATGTTGTCAATATAGTCCCAAGCGTCTTCTCCATTCAGTGCTAACACAAAATATGGACTGTTGCTTTTTTCCCATTTATGTAACGTTTTTATGTCTTCGTGAACGAATTTTGGAACCGTAATCACCATCCCGAGACGACTTCCGTCTTCGGCCGTCATAGACATTTCATAGTTGTCTTTAGTCCACTTCATATGCCAGAAATAATCGGCTTCATGACCTAGAGAAAGGAACTCATTTCGCATGGTCACAACAATGTCAAATAAGTCGGATGATTTTTGCATGGCTGTAACACGAGAACGAATGCGTTCTAAAGATAATTCAACCTGAGTTTCTCTGGCCTGTTTTTCAGCTTTTTGAAGATCGAGAAAACGTTGATGTGCTAAATCAAATGCACTGGCGAATTTTACTACTATGTCGAGGTCTTCTTTTGGTGGATTTTTAACAATTCCGGGCAAACTATAACCAATCTCGCCATGTGAGGTTCTCGCCATGACAAAGGTCAACCCCCCAATCTGTTTAATGTCGTCATGAGTAGGAGCTTGAGGGTCTATATTTTTAAAGTCACCAAGCGACACCATTTTATCTACATAATCAATGGCTTCGTCCACATTCATTGAATAAACTACGGTGGGCTTTTTGCTTTTTTCCCATTGAGCCAATTGAGGAATATCACCATGCATGTGCTTTGGCAGTTTCATTACAAACCCAATTTTGGTACCATCAGCAGAGGTCATGGCTTTTTCGTAAGTTTTTGGTAACCACATCATATGCCAGAAATAATGCGCTTCATGACCAAGTTTAATGAATTCGTTACGCATCGTCACTACAATATCGAGTACCTCTGAAGATGTTTTCATGGCGACTGCTTCTGCACGAATTCGCTGTAAGGCGGTTTCTACTTTTAGTTCACGGTTTTTTTGCTCCAATTCAAACGTTCTGCGATTTATAGCTTCTCGTAATGCTCTATTTTCTTCGTTTACCCTATCAAAACCAATGGTTTCACCCTCTGCTGTTTTTGAATCCGGAGTCGAAAAATGTTGGTAGATAAAGTGCCAACCGTCTTTATTATTTTTTAATGCATTTGTAAATCGGAAGCGTCCATAATAGGCATAATCGTCACCATTTTTAAACCAAGCATCAAATAAGTGGGTAACAAGAATCAATCCTTCAAATTTTTCAATGATTTTAGTTTCATTTCTTAAATCGCATTTACCCGCCAATTGATCTGCCGTTTTTTTAAAGAAATCGGCAGTTTCCTTTTTGCTTAAGAATTCTTCATTTTCAGTAGAGCCAATAAAGTGATAGTCTTTGTCAAGATATTTTTTATAGGTTTTTACATCGCCGTTAAGGTAGCTGTATAACCAAGAATCATAAATTTTCCAGATTTCGGATTCTATTTTTTTGGTCAATTTCATGAATTAGCTGATTGGTAAAATTAGTGTGAAGGTTGTACCTTCTTTATCTTTGGTGTTTACGTTTATTTCTCCGCCATGAGCTTTAATAATATCATAACTTAAAGATAATCCTAACCCCGTACCTTGCCCTGTTGGTTTTGTGGTAAAAAAGGGCTGAAAAATCTTTTCTAAAACCTTTTCAGGGATGCCATTACCATTGTCTGTGACTAAAATTTTAATGCTATTTGTTGCATTTTTAGTTGAAATTGAAACGATTGGTTCAAAGGCGTCACCATTAGCATGTAGAAGGTTTTTCTTTTCATTTACAGTATAAAATGCATTTGTGATTAAATTTAAAACTACACGCCCAATATCTTGCGGCGTGATATGTATGGGTTTTATACTATTATCAAAATTAGTTTCCAATACAGCATTGAACGTTTTGTCTTTGGCACGTAACCCGTGGTAAGCGAGTCGCAAATATTCGTCGACTAAAATATTAATATTAACATCTTCTTTTGCGCCAGAACTTGTTCTACTATGTTGTAACATCCCTTTCACAATGCCATCTGCGCGTTGTCCGTGATGATGAATTTTTTCAAGATTCTGAATAACGTCTTTTACAATATCATTCACTTCCTCCATATCGCCAGTTTTAATTTCTTCGAGCATTTCTTCGAGTAACTCCTTACTGACTTCAGAAAAATTATTGACGAAGTTGAGCGGATTCTGAATTTCGTGTGCTATCCCTGCGGTAAGTTCCCCTAAACTAGCCATTTTCTCTGATTGAATTAATTGAGATTGGGTTGCTTTCAATTCTTTTAAAGAGTGTTGTAAAGCAGCATTAGAGTCTTCAATAGCTTTGCGTTTTTGTTCTAGTTCTTGAATGGTTTCTTCTAATAAAATTGCTGTCGTTCGTTTAACTTTCTCGGTACGTTCGAGTTTGAATTCAGTAATGACGAGGGACTTGTTAGCCTCTTTTAGGGCGTTGGTAAGGAGCGCTATTTCTTTGGCGGAAAAACGGTTGTTCGTTTCAATAAAATCAAGGATGGTTTGTAGGTGTTGGTTCATGCTTTTTCTTTTAAAGCGACAACACAACAGGTGTTATTGTGAAATTCGGGTTTTCCTATTTTCAATTTTCTAATTTGGCCATAGGTAAATAAACACTTATCACTATACCAATCATTTGTACAAACAACGGAACTGTCAAGTGCAAATTTATTACCGGCCATTCCACCAAAAAGGGTCACATCGCTGTTAAATTTCTGGCTAATAGAACTACATACAATCGCACGGTTTGAATTATAAATATCAGCAGCTGCGCTATCAATTACTTTGGTGATGGCGTTGGTTGAGTTTGCTTTTAACGTTTTTAAAATCATCGGGTCAGGTTGGGGTCAGTCGTTTTCAGTCACCCCTATCATCACTTCAACTCCGCCTGTAGCAAAATTAGAAAGATCATCAACCGTAGCTTGACCTTCGGGAGAACTCATGGTTTCTTCCATTTGCTCAACAGAAGTAAAGTACAATTCTGCCATACGATAATAGTCCGCTTTTTGTCCGTCTGGTGTCCCTAATATTTTGGTCAACGCTAGTTTTGCCACACCTTCCATGGTGGCGGCAAGCGGTAAGTGATTATTTTTGTAATAGGTTTCAAACGCTTCAGCGTCTTTAGGATGTTTGTATAAAACGGTTAATTTGTACATAGATATTTTCGTATTTATTTAATTCTCTTTTAAAGCCACACAACACGTGGTTAAATTGTGCATTTCGAGATTTCCACCCGTTGCACGTGCTAATTCAGCATTTGAGAACATGCCCGCCATTGGAATGTTCCAGACATTTTTTATTCCTTCTATTTCTAAATTCATAAGGGGTCCTAAGGATAGGATCCGTCCGGCGCAACTAAAAACAATCAAGGCATCTGCTTCAGGCATTTCGGTGTCTTTTAATTGTTGAACCCCCTTGATCACCTTTTCCATCACATCAAAATCTGGAGGTAAAGAAAAACGAACTTTTGCTCCTTGTGGAACACTTCCGCTGCAATAAAAAGACCGATCGCTCCAATCAATAACCAATCCAGGGCGCATCACAGGATCTCCTTTTTCTCGCTGTAATTGTAAGGGGAAATTCGCTGCAATTTCAATGAGTAAAGCTTCATTTTTTTTATTTACGTTTTCTAAGCCCCCATATTTAGTGGTAATGTCTAAGACCGGAATATCATCTACAGTATAGACATGGTTCCCTTCACTTTTGGTTACCGTTCTTACGGTACCAACGGCTTTCCAACCGCAAGTAGCTACCCCTTTGATTTTAATTTTATCTTCATCTAATGCAAGTATGACCATTCCTTGGGCACTTTCATGTCCGTTGGTAAAAACATATTGTTTCTTGAAAGAATAATCATCTCCTGCCATGCCACCAAAAACGTTAACATGCTTTCCGATGACATCTTCGATTCCAAAAAGCAGCTGTTCTGCATCTGTTTCCATATGGCTCGCTGCGATTAAAAAAGCAGGTCGATCAAATTCTTTTTTTGCTGCTACGGCAATTTGTTGGGCAATTTCTCGATAGTTTTTATCAGGATATTCTTCAAAGTAAAGTTTGAAATGTTCTTTTTTGAGATCAAGTAATAAGATTACTGTAGAACCTTTTTCGGTATTTTCATCAATAAATTCGCCGTTGGAAGTTGCCCCATAAATAGCAATGTCTTCTTGATCTAGAAGTTGACAAATGGCGCTTCTATCTTGACTGATAGAACAAAAGACTATAGCCAAGGTGGGTTTAAAACCATCAGACATGCATTGCTTAAGTGCAGCTTGAATTTCTGCGGTGGATTTACCTTTGAGGGATTTTGATTTCATGGTTGGGTTGCTGTTAGTCTATCAAAAAAAAAATAGCCGAGCTTACTAATTTGCTTAAACTAAATAGAGTGTTGAAAAACACGACCGAAGTTAATAAAAATTATCATAAAATAATAAAGGTCAGAAAATTAATATCGGATTGAATGATCGACTCCTATATTAACCGACGTTTTTATACCTAATTGGATTTGTTGAGGTTTTTAAAATTGAAATATACCCAATATTAATTTGAAGGATAACTTTTGTCGCATGGAATGGTTTCCCTCATTCAAAAGGGCAGTTCCCTCAATGGTGGTTTTATACATTTGGTTTTATATGGAGATTTACCATGAACAATCAATACTACCAGTTATGAAAAATCTTCTGCTCATTATTTTTTTAGTGTTAAATGTAGCTGCTTTTGCGCAGCAAACCCCAGTAGTTAAAATCGGCGACACGGAGGAATTAACCCTAACCACGGTTAGTGTTGATGTTGAAATTATTGGAAATTTTGTATTAACGACCTATGATATGGTTTTTTACAATGGGTTAGATAGAACCTTAGAAGGAGAATTGTCATTTCCGCTCGGTGAAGGTCAATCGGTGTCAAACTTTGCGATGGATATGAATGGAACGCTTCGGGAAGCTGTCGTTGTTGAAAAAGAATTAGCTCGAGTGGCTTATGAAAGTACCATTCGACAAAATATTGATCCGGGACTCTTAGAAAAGACAGAAGGGAATAATTACAAGGCACGTGTTTATCCCATTCTTCCTAAATCAAACAAGCATATTGTCATTACCTATGAGCAAGAATTGACCTCTTTTAATGGTGTGCTAACCTACGAATTGCCACTTCGTTTTAAACAGTCCTTAGACGTATTTTCCTTACAGATACATGTCGCTACGACGGATACTCATTGCGTTATTAAGGATAATCCATATAAAGCATTGATGTTTAAACAGGTTGATAATGCCACTCGGGCCAGTGTGGTAGTGAAAAATCACAAACCTTCTGCGCCGGTGATACTTGAAATTCCAACCCCAGAGCTCAGCGGAAATGTATTGAGTTATGGAGATTATTTTTATGCCTATCAAGCATTAGAACCCGTAACGCGACGCAAGTCAGCTCCAAAAAAAATAACCATTTTATGGGATGCGTCGTTTTCCTTGAAGCATCGAAAAATAGAACAGGAGATTAACTTATTAAAACGGTATATACGCCGCTTAGGTACGGTAGAGGTTCAATTTTTTTCGTTTAATAATCGCATTCAACAACAAAAGAACCTAGTTTTAACGCCTGAGAATTTTAACCTCCTTGAAGAGCTGATCAGATCGGTGCAATATGATGGTGGTACTTCGTTGGGTTTGTTTGCCAACTTGAAAATTAACAGTGATGAAATGCTGTTGTTTACAGATGGGCTTGCCAATTTAGGGGATTTCTCATCTGATTATAAAAAATCTATTTACACTATTAATTCTACGGTTTCGGCGGCACATGAAGAGCTTAAGCGCATTTCTAGGTTGTCGGGAGGGAGTTATTTGAATTTGGTGCGACGGTCAGCCGAGGATGCCTTGCCATTGCTTACGCAGGAGACCTATCAGTTCTTAGGAATAAAAGCCAATGAGGCTATTCGTGAGGTATATCCTAAAGAACCTACCAATGTTACCAGCGACTTTGCAATCAGCGGAAAGTTTTCTCATGACACTACCCTCGAATTGTTGTTTGGGTATCAAGGAAAAGTAACCAAAACCATCCCATTAACAATTAAGAAACGCGCATCGTCTGTACGGGTTAGACGTTTGTGGGCGAAGAAAAAACTGGACTATTTAAATCGTGATAAAGAAAAACAGCGGGAGATCATTGTTGAATTTGCCAAACAGCATCATTTGCTCAGTGACTTTACATCAATGTTGATTTTAGATCGGATAGAAGATTATGTTCGCTATAGAATTGAACCTCCGCGTGAGCTTAAAGAGGCGTACAAAAATAGGTTGAGCGATGTTGAGCAAGCGGAGGCTCAACAAAACGCAGAGATAATGAAGCGAAAAGCGTGGTTGATGGACGAATATCGGAATCTATATGATTGGTATGATGTACGTTTCCCTGTGGCTGAACTAGCAATTAAAAAGCCACCAATTACAACCGAAGCCATTCAGAACAATCCGAGACCTAGTCAAACTGTTTCGGAGCAACAACATGTAACCACTCAAGCCAATTCTCAGCAAAATGATCGGGCCACTTTTTCAGCTAACCTAGCGCAATTAGATCCAACTAAGCCAGTGGTGTCGGGTACTGTTGTAGATGAAAACGGCCTTGTCTTGCCAGGAGTTAACGTGTGGGTTGAAGCTACTCATGTAGGAACGATAACTGACTTTGATGGTCGGTATGCATTAAATGCCAACGAGGGAGATGAATTGCAATTTTCCTTCGTGGGCTATACGTCAAAAGCGATTGTTGTAGGAAACACCAGCCAGATAAACATGGCGTTACACGAAGATCATAATGTATTAGAAGAGGTGGTTGTAGTTGGTTATGCTACACGAGAAAAACGGTCTGTTACGGGGTCGGCAACTACTGTGATATCACAAGCCCTTGCGGGTAAAGTTCCGGGAGTAGCGATAGAACGTCAGGTTGGGGCCAATGATACCATTCGTCATGACGATGTGGAGGCTCCAGAGGTGGATGGTGTATTATATATAGTGAATGGGGTGCCAATAGACCATAATCCGTTAGCGGAATTAAAAGCTACTGAAATTGAATCAATACAGGTTTTAAAACCAGCACATGCTACCCAAATCTACGGATTGCGGGCTGCCAATGGGATGATGGTTATTACAACAAAAAAAGGTCTGGAAACTAATTGGGAAGAAATTGAGGCTTTTAACCTTGAAATTGAAGATAAAATTGAATTAAAATCATGGAATCCAGATAGGCCTTATATCCATCTTCTAGCAAAAGAAAAATCGGTAAAAAAAGCCTATCAAAAATACCTTGAAATACGCAGTACATATGGAAATAGTCCATCGTTTTATTTAGATGTATCTGATTTTTTTGATAAAAAAGGCAGTACTGAACTGGCCATTACCGTCCTCACTAATTTAATAGAGATAGACCTTGCAAATCACGAGTTGTTAAAGGCGTTGGCTTATAAGCTAAGTTATTTTAAACAATATGACTTAGCGGTGGTAGTTAATGAAAAGATTTTAGAAATCAGACCTGAAGACCCTCAGTCTTATCGCGATTTAGCCTTGGCGTATGAGGAAGTAGGAGCAATTCAGAAGAGTTTTGATCTTCTAATTAAATTTTATAACGGCGCATTGTTGAGCAAAGATATGGACGAACGTTATTACGGCATTGAACAGATTGCTTTTGTTGAATTGTCACGCTTAGTGGCTAACTATAAGGATGAATTAACGCTATCAAAGAAGCAATTGGCTCAGTTTAAGAAAATTTCGTTGGATGTGCGGGTGGTAATTGATTGGAATCACAATGATACTGATATCGATTTGTGGGTGATTGATCCAAATGGAGAAAGGGCATTTTACAGCAATCCACTGACAAAGATTGGAGGGAGAATGTCTGAAGATTTAACCGATGGGTATGGCCCTGAAGAGTTTATGTTGAAAAACGCAATTAAAGGGGAGTATACCGTGATGGTAGATTATTTTGCGGATAATGTTCAAAAAATTTCAGGTCCAACGGTATTAAAAGTTAATTTATTTACAAATTACGGTAAAAAGAATGAACGTAAAAAAGTGGTTGTTGTTCGGCTTGAGCATCAAGAAGATGAGATGGAGGTGGCTAATTTAACCTTTTAATGTAGCGCAAACTCCGTCACTACAAATCCATGATCTGATGGATAGGTGATGCGTTTGTCTTTTAAGCGAAGTGGTTCATTAAAAAAAGCCTTATACGAATTGGATTTAAGTGGAGTTAATTGATTTCCCTTATAAAAGATATAATCTATACGGTGTTCATCTTTACTATCCTTGGTGTCCCAAGTTATACCAGGATGGGTAAGGGGATTTGGGTTTAGTTTACGATAGCTGTCTACTAGGCCCATGTCTTCTAAAACCTTGGTAGCATACCACGGAACAACCAATCCATTGTGCATGTCTTTTGTTTTCTCATCCCAATCTAAATGGGATGGAGAATTCATATCTCCGGCAAAAATCATAGGAATGGAATCGGTTTCTGCGGCGTATTTCTGGAGCGTGGGCAGTATCTTTTGAATCATGTTGTATTTGGTTTCAGTTTTTTCCCACGCCAACAATTCTTCTACTGATTTACCTAATTTTTCGGGTTCATCCGCCCAAGGGAGGTAGTGAAACCAATTTGAAAAGACCCGTATCTTCTGGTTGTTGATTAGCACTTCTCGTCCCCCTAAATAAAACGGAAACTCAGTATCTATACGATCTCCAAATGGAAATTTAGAATAAATGGATAGGTTGACGTTCTTATCGTCTAACGGGGTACCTTCTGGGGCGATGAGGTGAAAATTATAACCCAATGCGTCGGCAATGAGCTTGCCAGATCCATAAGTTTCTACCATTAATATGATATCTGGATCAATGATTTTAATGATTTCAATGGCTTTTTGGGGGCCATTTTCGATGTCATTGGCGCCGTGAAATATGTTCCAGGTCATTACTTTGAAGGTTGTTTTTTCGTTATTGGTTGGTGTGCAACTCACTAAGAAGAGTAGGGCTAAGAAAAGTGAAAGATTGTTTTTCATTGGGTAAAGTTAGTGAGATTTTCGAAGGTCAAAAGAAGGGCCGCTGTTGTTTGATTCATATAATGCGCGTCACTCACAAAAAAACGGGTTGTTGAGGGATAGGGTAAATAAGATGATGTTTAACATGAGCTGAATTTTATCAAAGATGCGATTTTTTATTAATCAACCAATTGGCGGGGTTATTCACGATGTATTGTTGAATTGCATTAAATGAAAATTTATCGCGAATAATATGATCGTAAAACCGGGAATGCCAGGTAAATTCTGAATTTATTTTCCGTGCTTTTTTTGTTACCTCTGATTTATACGATCGAATAATGGTTGGTATTGAGCCTGGTTTTGGGGAGATTTTCGACATTTTTTTGTTTTTTATTTTCCCAGATTTTGTAGAGACGTTGCACTGCAACGTCTCTACAGATTTATTAATGATTAAAATTCCATGCATATGATCGGGCATAATTACAAAATTTCCCAATTGAACATGGGGGAAATGATTCGGTATGTCATTCCAATAATTATGCGCCAATTGGCCTATTTCATTTAATTGCATGGTGTTGGTGGGGGTGGTTTTTTTTGAGGGGTAGAGACGTTGCACTGCAACGTCTGTACGGAAGTTTTGCATTGCAACGTCTGTACTGATGTTTTGCATTGCAACGTCTGTACGGGGTAATTGCATTGCAACGTCTGTAGGGGATGGATCGCGGGGTTTAATGATTTCACCAAAATAATGGTTTCTGTTTTTTGTGCATATGGTAATAAAATATGCCCCATTATTGGTGTAATCCCAATAGGGTAATCGTGCGGATGGGATGCGGTATTTATTTTGATATTTTTTCATTTATTGAAATTATGTGTTTGGTAGAGGCGTTGCACTGCAACGCCTGTACAAAGGATTAGCAATGCAACGCCTGTACAAAGGATTAGCAATGCAACGCCTGTACGAAGAATTAGCAGTGCAACGCCTGTGAGGGAAATAATAATCATTTCGACATCCATTATATCAATAATGATGATCCCAATCATTGGCGCATATATTGTTTAAAATTATATGATATAATTGGATAAAGTTGGCAGTAAAGAAAAATGATTAAGGAAAGGTGAGATCAAAAACAAAAGAAGTTGCAATTTACACCACTAGCAACATCCTAAAACAAAAAAAATCCAATCTATATCAATGTGTTGGATTTTTCTAAAATGATCCCCATTTTGGGCTCGAATCAGATGGAATGTTAAAAATATATTCAATGGATGTATTTAATGGAAGGGGTGGCCGGTGTGCGGACTTAGACGAGTCCTGTGTATTCCAATAAAAAAATCCAGTCAAATGACTGGATTTAGTTTATTTTGCTCCCCCTCTTGGGCTCGAACCAAGGACCCTCTGATTAACAGTCAGATGCTCTAACCAACTGAGCTAAGGAGGAATTTCATTTTTTTACATAAACTAATGTAAAATTTGGTGTGCAAATATAATTGTTTTTCTATTTCAAACAAGTCTTAGGTAAAAAAAATTTTATAAAATTATTTTGTGAATATCCTTCACACTAAATAGAGGAAATAACGTTTAATATTGTATTTTTGATAGTTATAAAAGTTAGATTAAATTAATGGATCGTTTTTCATTCTTAAATGCAGTACATACAGGGTTTATTGAGGATTTATACAATAAATACTTAGTTAATCCGGATGCCGTAGAGCCAAGTTGGCGCAGTTTTTTTCAAGGTTATGACCTTGCAAATGAAGATTTCTCTTTAAATGGAGAAGAAAAAGTAGCTGTTCCAGAGCATGTACACAAAGAATTTCAAGTGTTAGAACTAATAAATGGATACCGCGTTCGTGGTCATTTGTTCACAAAAACCAATCCTGTTCGGGAGCGGCGGCAATACGAGCCTACCTTAGCCTTAGAGAATTTTGGGCTGTCAACTGACGATTTAAACACGACTTTTGATGCTGGGGAAGCAATTGGAATTGGTGCTCAACCTTTACGTGAAATCATAAAGCATTTAGATAAAGTGTATTGTGACTCCATTGGGGTAGAGTATATGTATATTAGAAAACCTGCAACCTTAAAATGGTGGCAAGAAAATTTAAATACAAATGATAATCACCCTAGGTTTAATGCCGAGGATAAAAAGTATATTCTAGCTAAACTTAATCAAGCGGTTAATTTTGAGCAGTTTTTACAGACAAAATACGTAGGGCAAAAGCGTTTTTCTCTTGAAGGAGGGGAAGCTTTAATTCCTGCCATTAGTGTGGCATTGTTTAAGTCGGTTGATGTATACGGCGTGAAAGAGGTGGTATTAGGGATGGCGCATCGGGGACGTTTAAACACCTTAATTAATGTCTTTAGGAAACCCGCCCGTGAATTATTTAGTGAGTTTGAAGGAAAGGATTTTGAAGATGATAATATTGATGGTGATGTAAAATATCACTTAGGTCAAACCCTAAACAAAACCTATCAAAATGGCAAGTCCATTAAAATGAACCTCGTTCCAAATCCGTCGCATTTAGAAACAGTAGATGCGGTAGTTGAAGGAATTACGAGGGCTAAGATAGATACAAAATACCAAGGAGATGCTTCTAAGATTCTGCCTATTCTTATCCATGGGGATGCTGCAATTGCCGGGCAAGGAATTGTATATGAAGTGGTGCAAATGAGTCAACTTAATGGCTATAAAACCGGGGGGACTATTCATATTGTAGTGAATAATCAAATAGGATTTACTACGAATTACCTAGATGCAAGATCAAGTACGTATTGTACAGATGTTGCAAAAGTAACCTTGAGTCCAGTGCTACACGTTAATGCCGATGATGCGGAAGCGGTAGTTCACGCGGTAAATTTAGCTTTAGCCTATCGAATGCAGTTTCAAAAGGATGTCTTTATTGATTTATTAGGGTATCGTAAATATGGCCATAATGAAGGGGATGAACCGCGTTTTACGCAACCTACTTTATACAAGGCTATTGCAAAACAGAAAAACCCAAAAGAAATTTATGCCGAAAAATTGATGGCAGAAGGAGTCATTGACCAAGCGTATCTCAATACAATTACGGAAGAGTATAAAGCCCTTTTAGAAAAGGAACACGATGCCTCAAAGGATATAGAAAAAGCGCGTGTAAGTCCTTTTATGGAGGAAATTTGGAAAGGGTATGAACCTACAGGGATAGCAGGAATGTTAGCTCCAGTAGATACTACCTATGGGGTAGATGACCTTAAAAATATTGGTAATATTATTTCAACAATTCCACCAGATGTACAATTTGTACGTAAAGCAGAGCGAATTTTGAAAGGACGTGCTGCCATGATTGAAACCGATGTGTTAGATTGGGGAATGGCAGAGACGTTAGCCTATGGTAGTTTATTAGAAGAAGGATATAATATTAGAATTTCAGGTCAAGATGTAGAACGGGGAACCTTTAGTCATCGCCATGCTATTTTACGGGATGAAAAATCGGAAGAGCGTATTAATTTATTAAATACAAATCCGAAAAATAAAGGAGTAATGACCATTTATAATTCCTTACTTTCTGAATATGGAGTCTTAGGATTTGATTATGGTTATGCCATGGCTGAACCTAATACATTAACAATTTGGGAAGCTCAATTTGGTGATTTTAGTAACGGTGCACAAATAGTATTTGACCAATATATGTCGGCGGCCGAAGATAAATGGAAGCTGCAAAATGGTATAGTAGTTTTATTGCCACATGGGTATGAAGGACAAGGGTCTGAGCACTCGTCTGCTAGAATGGAACGTTACTTACAACTTTGTGCTACCGATAATATGACCTTGGCAGATTGTACTACTCCAGCAAACATGTATCACTTGCTCAGAAGGCAAATGAAACGTAAATTTAAAAAACCACTTGTGGTGTTTACACCTAAAAGCTTATTGAGACATCCCAAAGCAATTTCTAGTTTAGAGGAATTGGCTTCGGGAAGTTTCCAGACCGTTATTGATGATAGTGTAAATCCTGACAAGGTTAAAAAGTTAGTATTTTGTACAGGGAAATTTTATTATGATCTTCTCGCTGAACGCGAGAAATTAAATGACCTTAGCATAGCTTTAGTAAGGTTAGAACAGTTGTTCCCGTTAGACGGAGAGCGAATTAAAGAAGTGATACAACGGTATAAAAATGTTGAACGGTATGTATGGGCTCAAGAGGAACCAAAAAATATGGGGGCCTGGAGTTTTATGCTCCAACGCTTTGAATGGGCAACCTTAGAGGTAGCTTCTAGACCATATTATGCGGTTCCAGCGGCTGGTTCAAGTTCACGCTTTAAAAAGAGACAACAATTGGTATTAGATCAGGTATTTGATTCGTAAAACACCGTGTGTTAAGTTATGAATGTTCGGTTGGATTGCATCAATGATCAATATCCTAGAATGAACATAACTAAATTATAAATAGATGAAATCAATAAGCTACATTTTACTATTTCTACTTCCCATAATCGGTATAGGGCAGGAAACCACGGCTGCTAAAAAATCAGCGAATAATTTTAAAAATTATTATAACGAAAATAAGACGCAAGCCTTATATGATAGTATGGACACTATTATGCGGTCGCATTTACCTGTACCAAAAATAGAAGAATTTTTTGGTGCGTTAAAAGGTCAGTTTGGAGCAATTACCAACCAAGAGTTTATAAAAAATATAGATAACAATTTCTATTACAAAACCACTTTTGAAAAAGGCGTATTGACCTTGTTGCTTGCGGTAGATGACAACAATAAAATTTACGGTTTTACATTACAGCAATACATTCCAGATAATTTACCGAAACTTGAACGTAATGTGACTCCAATGAAATTACCATTTAATGAGGAGTGGACTGTTGTTTGGGGTGGTTTGACGGAAGAACAAAATTATCATGTGGCCTATAATAATCAAAAATATGCCTACGATATTTTAATGATGAAAGACAATAAATCATATAGTGGAGATGCAAAGGTGCTAGAGAATTATTATGTTTTTGGGAAGGAAGTGGTAGCGCCTTGTAAGGCAACGGTTGTTGAAATAATTAATGGAGTTAAAGACAATATCCCAGGTGAAATGAATCCAGCTGAATTGACAGGGAATACTGTGATTCTTAAAACGGATCAAGAAGAGTTTATTTTACTGGCACATTTAAAAGAAAATTCGATTGTTGTGGAAGAAGGGCAACAGGTTAATGTGGGGGATTTAATAGGTCAATGTGGTAATTCTGGAAATTCGACAGAACCGCATTTGCATTTGAGCTTACAAAATGTTCAAGATATGAATAGTGCCACAGGGGCAAAATTATATTTTGATAAAATAATAGTAAACGGAGAAGAAAAAACAGAGTATATTCCCGTTAAGAATGATTTCATAAAAAATAATTAAGTATATGGTTTTAGAAATGAAAGTTCCCTCGCCGGGGGAGTCGATAACCGAAGTGGAAATTGCAAGTTGGTTAGTTGAAGATGGAGATTACGTTGAAAAAGATCAAGCGATTGCAGAGGTTGATTCAGATAAAGCAACCTTAGAATTGCCTGCTGAAGAAAGTGGTATTATTACCTTAAAAGCAGAAGAAGGGGATGCCGTAGCCGTTGGGGCCGTGGTCTGCCTTATTGACATGGATGGTAAAAAACCTGAAGGTACCGCTGCTCCAGTTAAAAAAGATGCTGCTCCTGCAGCCAAAACAGAATCAGTTCCTTCACAAGAAACTGCTAAGACCTATGCTTCAGGTACGCCGTCACCTGCCGCACAAAAGATATTAGATGAGAAAAATATTCCATCAGCAGCGGTAAAAGGAACGGGTAGAGATGGTAGAATTACCAAAGACGATGCAGTTCAAGCCCAACCTAGTATGGGGTCTTCAAACGGCAATCGTGGTACTGAACGTACAAAACTTTCTATGCTTCGCCGTAAAGTAGCCCAACGCCTCGTGTCTGTAAAGAATGAAACCGCAATGTTGACCACCTTTAATGAGGTTAATATGCAGCCAATCTTTGACTTAAGAGCGACGTATAAAGAAGATTTTAAAAGTAAGCATGGAGTTGGATTAGGATTTATGAGTTTCTTTACCAAAGCGGTGGTAAGGGCCTTACAAATGTATCCAGAAGTGAATTCAATGATTGATGGCGACTATAAAATTTCACATGATTTTCAAGATATTTCAATTGCTGTATCGGGGCCTAAAGGCTTGATGGTACCTGTTATTAGAAATGCAGAAAACTTATCGTTTAGAGGTGTAGAGTCAGAGGTAAAACGTTTGGCATTACGCGCTAGGGATGGTGAAATTACGGTAGATGAAATGACAGGTGGAACATTTACTATTACCAATGGTGGTGTTTTTGGCTCAATGTTGTCTACCCCAATTATAAATCCCCCACAAAGTGCCATTTTAGGAATGCACAATATTGTAAATAGACCGATGGCAGTGGATGGTAATGTTGTAATTCAACCAATCATGTATGTGGCATTGTCATATGATCACCGCATTATTGACGGCAGAGAATCTGTAGGGTTTTTAGTAGCGATTAAAGAAGCCTTAGAAAGTCCTGTTGAATTATTAATGGATGGAAATGTAAAGAAAGCCTTAGAAATGTAAGGAACGAGATATGCACTAGTGTTCTAGTGTACAAATTAAAAGGACGTTGCTTTTGCAACGTCCTTTTTTATTGTCCTTATTAATATGGTATTCTAAATACACGTACACAATTACAGCTTAATTTATCATAGTGAAGTCTGCAAAAAAAAACCTTTTCTAGTCATAGAAAAGGTTTTTTAATTCAAGATAATTATAAAAAATGGTTTAGCGACTTATTCATATCCTGGGTTTTGATCCGTAAGGGAAATCTTTCCATTTCCGAAAATTTCATTTTCTGGAATAGGTAAAATATATTGATTACTACTTGTAATGGTTGGCTTTAAGGTCATCACTTTGTTAAAACGGATGGCAGCAAACCAATCGGCTCCATTTTCAAAGGCGAGTTCTCGAACGATTTCATTAAAAATATCATCCTTCAATTCATCAATAGTCGTGGCTTCAGAATCGCCAATCTCAGCTCGATTTCTTATGATATTCAACGGAATGGACGCATCTTCCAATGTGGCTCCACTATAGGCTAATCCTTCTGCTTTAATTAAATACATTTCCGCTAAACGCATAAAATACGTTGGTCTATAGACCTCTTCATTATTCACCTTCACAATGGTTGAACCACTATAGGTAAAAGGAGCTCTAGGATCTGAATCCATTAACGTAGGAAACCATGTGGTTCCTGTTCTACCGGTATAAAAGCGTTTTCGATTATTGTCGTCGGTGTCTGAATTCTCATCGCGATAGGTCATTAAAATCATTTCAGTTGAATTGATTCCTGAGCTAAATACAGATTCAAAGTCAGGAGCTAAGCTTCTTGTTCCTTCCGTGATAACCTCATCAGCTAAAGCTGCTGCTTCAGCGTATTTACCTTGGTAGAGTAGCACTTTTGCTTTTAATGCCTTGGCAGCTGTTTTTGAGCCTCTGTAAGCAACACTAAAATCGGGAGCGTCTGCTATGGCCACATCTAAATCTGAAATAATCTGGGTATAACATTCTGCTACCGTACTTCTTGCTTTATTTCGGGTAACAAAATTGACAGGTTCTGTTCTTAAAACAATACCTAAATTACTGTTTTGATCAAAAAACTGTCCGTAATAGCGCAAGGCATCAAAGGTTGACATGGCACGAAGAAAGTGAGCTTCTCCTATAATCTCCGATTTGGTATTGCCAGAAAATTCACTATCGTCTAAGGCACTGGTAAGGGTAATTACGTTGTTTGTTAAATCCATTACCTTATAAAACATTAACCACAGATTTTTTACATCTGGATTGTCAAATAACAATTCATTTGCAGCAAATTGGCCTGCAGTTGTTCCGGCAGCTACACGGCTCATGGTACCAACCATGGCGCTGGGAATAAGTTCTGTATAATAATAGTAGTGAGCGATGGATCTCAGCGTGATGGTAGAATATACCCCATTGAGTAAAGCTTTTGCATCGCGTTCATTTTTAACTACATTTTCTGGCACCAAATTATTTGGCGGATCATTCTCTAATACATCGGTTAACTCACAAGAGCTTACTAAAAAGAGTGTACATATATAAACTATAAATTTTTTCATGTCTGTTTGTTTTTAAATTAAAATCCTAAACGAATGCCTGTACTAAATACTTTGCTAACGGGGAAGCGATTATTATCCCTACCTGCACTAATGTCATTGTTGTAGAGATTTGACGCTTCTGGGTCTGCTCCAGGGTAGCTCGTGATGGTAAATAGATTTTGACCAATTACATAGACTGAAAGCTTGTCTAAAAACTTAATGTTGGCTAGGAATTTTTTACCAAAGCTATACGATAAGTTTAAGGTTTTTAATCGCAAATAAGAGGCATCATATACATAATGACTAGACAAGCGGTCGTTGTCATTAGGGTCGCCATAAACGATTCGAGGAATGGATGTTGAGGAATTCTCAGGGGTCCATGCGTTTAAAACATCCGTGGTTTTATTTTCGCCTAAAAAGGTGCTTCCAAAGTTTGTGTCTCGCGCTAAGCTGAAGGCTTGTAGTTCATTACCAACAGCATAGGTGAACATGGCAGACAGGGTCAACCCTTTATAATGTAAATTACTAGTAATTCCACCAAAAAAGTCGGCTTGCGCATTGCCAATGACCTGTTGGTCAAGGTTGGTAATACGCCCATCGGGTACTCCATCTGGACCAGAGATGTCTTTAAAGCGAACATCCCCAGGGCTTGTTCGTGAATTTTGATATGTGCCCGTAGGAGAGGCCGTGTTCAATGCGTCAATTTCATCTTGTGATTGAAATAAACCGTCGGCTGCGTATCCGTAGATTAAGCCTATTGGACTTCCTTCTTTCAAGCGTCCTCCTCCAGGGAACCCTGTCAAGAACCCATCATCACCTAAAAAGTCATCGGAAATTTTAGTTAACTTATTTTTATTTCTACTTATGTTAAAACCGAGGTTCCACGTTAGGTTCTGGGTGCGAATTACATCTCCTTTAAGCATGAGTTCAACCCCAGTATTCTCGGTATCTCCAACATTGGCGATAATGCTAGAAAATCCCGTACTTCCAGGTGTAATTGCCGTAAACAATGCATCCTTAGTTTTTTTACTATAATAGCCTAATTCGCCACTTAAACGATGATTGAACAGCGAGAAGTCTAATCCAATGTCAAATTGATTTGTGGTTTCCCATTTTAGTTGATCATTACCTAGTTGAGATAAGATTATTGAAGGGTCACCACCGTAATCGTAGGTTTCAAAAAGGGTTCGCCATGCGTAGTCACTAAAGTCTTGCTGTCCAGTTTTTCCAAGACTTATTTTAAACTTGAGATCATCTATAGCGTCCACATCGGCTAAAAAGCCTTCTTCTGAAATTCGCCATGCAGCAGCTGCGGCCGGAAAAAAGGCGTATTGATTATCACTAGCAAATTTTGAAGAGCCATCTATTCTTCCCGCTAATGTTAGTAAGTATTTACGGTCAAAATCATAGTTAAACCGGCCAAAGTATGAAGAAAGGCCTGAGCCGGTTTCAAACGATGAACCATTGGTATAAACTGTTGCACTGGTAATATTGGTCAATACATCATTAAAGAATCCTTCTCCCCATGCTTTGGTATTTGAGCTTTTAGATTTTTCAAATGAGGCTCCTAAAACGGCATCAAACTGATGTTTGTCTGCAAATAGCTTTGTATAAGTAAGTGTATTATCCCAAACAGTATTGGTAAAACGACTGCGGCTTTCTTGTGCATATCCGTCTCCGTCACCTTGAAAACGACTCCAGCCTCCTTTAAAGGTAAATTTAGGATAGAAACTATTTTGATTTCCATTGTTGTAGTTTAAAGCAAACATAGATTTTATCTTCAGCCCTTCTGCTAAGGTTAATTCAGTAAAAAATGAACCTAAGAGTAAAAGTGTTTTATTGTTATTGTAGGCTTGTGCGCGTGCAACTGGATTTTCAAAACTGTATTGTGAAGAATAAGAATAGGTTCCTTCGTCATTTAAAACAGGAATGTCAGGCCGATAACTGTATGTTAGTTGGGTAATTCCTCCGTCTTTTGCTTGTTGATCGGCAAATGAGACATTAATTTTAGATCCGATTTTCCAAATATCACTTACCTCAGAATCCAAATTCATATTAAACGAATATCGATCAAATCCAGATTGGTCATAAACCCCTTCTTGTTGATTTACCCCTATTGAAGTGTTATATCTTGTTTTTTTTGATCCCCCGTACATAGAAAGGTTGTACACGGTAGTAATGGGTGCCGATGGACTAATTTCATCTTCCCAATTGGTGTCGGCAGTACCAAAATAAGTACCATCTAAAACGCTTTGTGTGTAGGCATTATTAATGGTGCCGTTTTCAACAGCTGTTACCCAGGCCGATTTAAACTGTGCGGCGTTAAGCACATCTAAGGTTTTAGGGCTTTGGGTGCTTAAAGAAACACTAGCGTCAAATTTTGGTTCTCCAGAAAACACGCCTTGTTTTGTGTTAATAATGATTACACCATTAGCAGCACGAGAGCCGTAAATTGCAGCTGCCGAAGCGTCTTTTAAAATACTAATAGACTCAATGTCATTGGTATTGATATTTCCAACGGGTGTGCTTAAGCCTTCTTGAGCTAAGGAATTTCCTAAGTTACTCCCTTCAGTACCACCCACGGGAATATTGCTATTGGCCACCACAGGAATTCCGTCAATAACATAAAGGGGTTGGTTTGACCCTAGTAAGGAAGTGGTTCCACGAATTCTTATTTTAGCTGCAGCTCCCGGTTGGCCGTTGGCTGTAGAGACATAAACCCCTGCTACTTGACCTTGTAATGCGTTGTCTAGGCTTACTGTGGGGGCTTGATTGGTAATGTTTTTAATGTCAACTACACCTACTGATCCAGTCAAGGCTTCTTTTTTAACTGCGCCATACCCAATGAGTACAACTTCATTAAGCGCGTCAAGCCCTGGAAGTAATTGTACATTTATTACGGTCTTACCTTCAATTAAAATCTCTTGTGTTTGATAGCCCACATATGTAATCACGAGTGTAGTAGCGCGTTCAGGTTTTACTAATTTAAATTTCCCGTCAAAATCAGTACTAACACCTATGTTCGAATCTTTAAATAAAACGGTTGCCCCGGGTAAAGGCTCTCCTGCTTCATCGGTAACTTGACCAGTAATCTCAATTTGTTGCGAGTCTCGCTGAAGTGTATCCGGTCTTTTTAGAATAATTTGTCTATTATAAATTTCAAAGGTAATCCCTGAACCGCGAAATATTTGGCTAAGGACCTTTTGAATGTCCTTATTTTTAAAATTAAGACTAAGTTTTCTGTCGGGGTTTAAGGTAGCGTTTTCGTAAAAGAAATTAAATTCTGTTGTGTTTTCAATTTCTGCTAAAATTTGTTTAAACGTTACACGGTCTAATTTTAGCGAAACTTTCGTTTTTTGAGCGTACGAATTGTTTGCATTTAATTGAAACAATACCAGAAGAAGAAAAAGCGATGTAAGCTTCATTTTTAGGTCGAATTTAAACGCTTCAACATCTGCGATGTTAGAGAGGTTAATTATTTTCATATTTTTGTAAATATTTAAGAATTAGTAGTACGATTTTTAAATTGGTCGGAAAGTGTTGCAGCACTTTTCGGCTTTTTTTTTGGATAAATTTCAGGGCATAGTATGATAGGTTTAAGGATTAATTTTTATTTCATCAGCAGTGCTTGTATAATCAAATTTGACGATTTTTTGAATGGTCTTTAAAATTTCATCTAAACTTTCAATTTCAAACCTACCGGTAAATTTAGCTTTGCTAAAATTTGTCGTCTCTACATTGATTTTACGATCAAAATGACGCTCTAATTTTTTTATGATTTCTAAAAAGTTTTCATTTTTAAATAATAGAACCCCATCAATCCACGAGATATAACTACTTACGTCTACCGTAGACACCATAATTTTTTTATTAGTCTTGTCATAAGCAGCCATTTCATTTGGTACTAAACGACGGGTACTCTTAATATTGTTTAATTGATGAACTCCAATACTTCCTTCTACTAACACCACCTTGGTGGTTGATTCGCTAGGATAGGATGAAATGTTAAATTGCGTACCGTAAACGGTGGTTGATATATTGGTGGTGTGGACCACAAAGGATGTTTTTGATTTTTGAATCGAAAAATAGCCCTCGCCACTTAAATAAACTTCCCTTGTTTTATTGGGTAAAAATTGAATGGGATAGCGTAATGAAGACCCTGCGTTGAGCGTGATTTCCGATTGATCTGAGAGCACCACCTTAAACGTTTTACCTAAAGGAACGGTTAGGGTGTTGTACTGTTGTTCTGAAATACTAGCGCTTGTTAAAGCGTAAACCAGTTTATTTTGTTCTTGTTGCGCGACCGCTACACCATTTTTAGAGACAATAGTTCTAGTTGCAGTAGGAAGTATATTTTGCACTGATCCATCGCCCAATTTCACGGTAACAACATTGCTTCCATTCGACAGGTATATTTTTTCTTTAACTTGGGAGTTTAGGTCACTCGGTTTGGGTTTGAAAATAAAAAAACCAAGGACAAGAGAGGCCGCAATTAGGGCACTGTACGTAGTCAGTTTGCGAGTAAGTTTGCGCGTAGGTTTTTTCGCTTTTGCTGGAGGCAGCTGTGCCTTAAATTGTTTCCATTGTTTGTGAAGTTCTTCCTGAGGGACGTGTTGAACATCAGCTTTATTCCAGTCTTCACGAATAATTTCTTCCAATGTTTGTATATCATCGGTTGTAAAGTGCTTTTTTAAGAGCGCTAACTCTTCAAGGCTATACTCGCCCTTTAAAAAGCGATCTATAATTTCACGGCTTATCATACTAGGTATACCACGGCTAAAATGAACCTAACTAGTTTTTTTTAAAAAAAATTTAGAAAAAAGAGTAAGCTATATGTATTACCCTAATAAAGAGGTTAGTATGACGAACTTGATTGCCACATTTTTTCGTAAAAAAGTCATGGCTGTTGTGAGGTGTGTGGCCACGGTATGTTTTGAAATGTTAAAATACGTGGCTATTTCATCGTATGTTAGTCCTTCAAATCGATGCATTTTAAATATTTCACGTTGTTTTTTAGGAAGTTGTTCAATAAGAGATTTAACACTTCGCATATGTTCTTCGGTATGTAAATGCTGGTCTTCTTCTAAGGCTAGTGATGTGTTGAGGTACTCTTCCAGCATTATTCGTTGTCTCAGTTCACGCTTTAAGTGATTGTAAACAATATTTTTTGAGAGTACAAAAAGCTGGTGATCTATGGTAAGTGTGGGATTAATTTTCTTCCGATTTCTCCAAAATTTCATAAAAACTTCTTGTGCCATATCTTCCCCCTTTGCCGAATTACGACAATAGTTTAATACGATGGCATACACCTTAGAATAGTATTTTCGATATACTACTTCTAAAGCCTCGAGATCACCATTGATGAGGTTTTGTTGCAATGACATGATTCTGGATTATTCAATGGACTAAAGTAGTTGTTTTTTTTAAACTACATGAAAGTATGGAAAAGACCGTTAAAATTGAATGGGCGGCGAACTTTTTTTTGTACTGCTTGACGGGATAACCTATTAGATAGGAAGCTGTATGGTAGCCTGATAGATGAAAAATACGCTGTTTTATACTGATTTTTCGTAGGCCATTTTTAACCACTGCAACACTTCCGTGTCGATGTCACTCAACTGGCTAAGTTGTATGCGGTGTGTGCACATAGTGCCAAAAGGACCAGATGCTTCTAATTTCCCTTGAACGGCTTGATCTTTAATTTTTAAACCGAGGTCTATTCTTGTTTTTGTAGCCGGTTTTATTAAAGCGAATTGTCGTTTACGTATTAAGCTAACTGCTGCTTTTTTTGGTGTTAGTGTAATGTCTGTACCAAAGGCTTGAATGTGTTTAATAAGCTTATCATACAGTGGAATTAATGCTTCTTTATTTTTGTATTGATCTGCTATTAATTGGGCATCATCTTGCGAAGCCGCATCTGATTTTTTTGCCTTGTGTGCTACAAAGTTGGCGTAGCCATAGGTAAAGCCATGATTTGTTTTTAAAAAATCAATCATGGCTTTATGCTTTTCAAGTTTTTCTTGGTGTATTAGATCTATCCAGTAAGCTAGCGGTTTTCCGTAGTTTGTTAACAATCCTTTTTCCATGGTTTATTCTTTCGGATCCAGTTTTTTACCGAGGGCTGTAAAAGACATGTCCATGCCGTAAATCTCCCCTTCAAATTCATCTTTTTCAATTGTACCTGAAAGTTCAAAATCACCTTCTTGATATAAGAAAAAGCCAAGGAGTTTGCCTTTATTAATACTGAATTTTTCTAAAGGAATGTCGCCTTCTGGAGAAACTAATTTAGCTGTATATTCTCCGTCTTCATTTAGCGTAATACTCATGGTTATAATCATGTCGCCTTGAGGGGTGTCCTTAACCGTTATTGACCATTCACCAACGTATTGGTCTTCGGTTAAGTTGTCTACAGTATTGAAGCTCATGAGTCCAATACAAAGAAGTGCGCAAATAAGAATTTTAGATTTCATAAACAAAATTTTAAATTAGGTGGGGAAAGGTACTAAAAAAATTCACGATATTGATCTACGCGATAATCAAATGTAGTATAAGCTGGGTCTTTTCGTTTCTGATTTTTATACTTTAGGCTGCTTCCAACGGCACGATTGGCTGCGCCGGAGGGCGCAGTTAAGGAAACTGTTTTAAGGGTTCTATGCCCAAGTTTGAAGTGATGAATTTTAGGGGAATCTGAGTTAATCAATGTTAGGTTTGATTTATTTTTCTTAAGTAATTGTCGAAAAAAGAATTCAGGGCCATTTTTACTGTTTCCACCCGTAAATAATAGGGTGTTTACGGTTGGTGTATCGGTGAGGTATTTAAGAACATTTCTCAATTTTACCTGTTCCATGCCAAGATCAGACGCATCAATTTTTTGACGATAGCACGCATCAACGATATCACAAATTCCAAGCTTTCGCGCTATTAAAAATTGTTTTCGTTGGGTAATGGCTGCATCGGTATTCTCATAGCTCAAGTCTAGGGAAAAAATTTTAGCTAAAATTGGCCAGAGTTGTCCTTTATTACTTCCATAGCAAAAGTCCACATCTCCTTCAAGTAATTTTTTGGTTACAAAACGAGGAGGAGGTAAGGTTCCAACAAGAAGGGATTTCGCATTTTTTGGAATAAATGGCGGATATGGATGGGGGTGATAAAACATCCCATAAAGGTACTAAAAAAGCCCGATTGAAAAACCGGGCTTGTAATTCAAATTGCATATACTTATAGGCCGAAGCTTAAGGTGGCCATAAATTTATTTTGGTCAATATCTAGTTCAGCCGGAGCGGTATTACCCGCAGCAGTGAAGCGATAGATATCTGTGTTTTGTTGATTTTGATAGGCTAAATCTAATTTTACATTCCCTTTAAATTTAAATCCTATTCCCAAAGAATACCCTTTAACGTGATCTGAATCAAGTGCATCTTTGTAGGGGTTTTCTTTATACATGTATCCGCCACGCAAACTTACTAATCCCAAGCGCCATTCGGTTCCAATTCTCAATTCACCGCTGTTGTTTAAATCATCTTTAAACAATTGATTTTCACTGGTAAATTCGGTGGTGGGTTTCAGTTTGATATTGGTGTAGTTATGGTAGGTGTAATCAATGCTTACCAGTCCCATAGGACCAAATAAGTAGGCAAAACTACCGGTAAGTTTAGCGGGGGTGCTAAGGGTGTAATCATAGACTTCGGTACCGTTATTTTCTCGATACAATTGATTGTTATTACTTACCCTAATCTCTAAATCTTCGGCAAATTCATCGGTTAATTGATACCAGATTGGAGTTTGATACGAGGCTCCTAACCTAATTTCAGGAATGGGTTTGGCAATAATTCCCATTGAAAAACCAACGCCATCACCATAAGTCACTAACTCTTGTAGTAACGACGCGTCTAGCAGATTGCCATTACCATCATTATTAAATTCTTCAAACAGGGCATTTTGATAATACTCAAGGTTGTGTGCAATAATTGATAGCCCTAAATAAAGGTGTTCGCTTTGTTGCGCTGCTAAGGATATCGTAAATTTTTCATTTTGACCCTGGGTAATGTTTCTAAAATATTGGTTATCAACATTTTCATAAAAGATGTCATTACTGGGGTCACTGTCATTGTTGAGGAAGGGGTCTACATTAAAATCGGATAATCCGTTATTTCCTTCAATAATAAAACTATTTTCAAAGTCTCTGTCTAGGGTGTAATTAAACCCAACCGCAAATTTTGTCCAATAGGCATTGTTAGATGTATCAAATACCATCACGCCTCCTGCTTGCATTAAATTGAAATAAGGATCATTATCGAGCGTATTTTTAGTGCCGTAAAAATCGGTCATAAATTGTGTATTTCTGGTTCCTAAGGTAATCCCCGCTTCCGAATTTTTAAACACAGCCATTCCTGCTGGATTTATTTCACCTGCTGAGAGGTCTCCCCCTAAGGCACCAAAAGCCCCGCTCATTGAACTAAATCTTGACGTTCCGTTGTTTTCACTGTTTGAAAATAATAATGCGGCGTCATTATACCCTATAATTTGAGCATTCATATACACGGAGGATAATAATCCCCCTAGTAGGAAAAGAAACTTTTTCATATCTTTTTTTTAATGTTAATTACGTCTTGATGAAGATCTTGAAGAACTACTTGTGGTCCCTCTCGAAACTGATCGTGTTGGCGGTGTTGATGAAGACCTCGTTGTTGACGATCTTGTAGGAGGCGTACTTTTTGTCGTAGAGCTCCGCGTGTTCGTACTCCGCGTATTCGTACTTCGCGTATTTGTACTCCGTGTGTTCGTACTTCTCGTGTTCGTACTTCTTGTATTTGTACTTCGCGTGTTTGTACTTCGTGTAGACGAGTTAGTGCTACGTACAGACCGTACAGGAGTTCTTGTAGTTGTTGGTCTCACAGTTCTGCTGTTGGTGTTAGATCGTGTGGTACTACTGGTACTTGGACGATATATTGAATTGCTTCGAACGACTCTTCGCGGATTTTGAATAACCGATCTAGATTGGCTAGTGCTCAAGTTTGTTCCTGTGTTCACACGTCGTGTGCCCGTTGTTGTACTACGTGATATATTAGTAGTAGGGGTGTGATTTCTTCGTACAGTTGATCCGTTACGCGGATTCGTTGAAGTAGTTCTTCTTACCGAGGTTGCGTTTCTGAGACTTGTTGTTGAATTTTTACTGCTCAAACGACGACTGTCTGCAAGTCGATTGGTTGTTGCAATACTGTTTGAACGTCTATTATATGAGTTTCGCGTAGTTAATCTACCCGTGTTATAGGCATATCTTCTACCGTAATTGCTATAGTAGTTTCTACCGTAGTTGTAGCCATAACCATAATTGTAGCCTCTGTACCACGGACTGTAATAGTTTCCATAATACCCACCATACCATGGGTTATAATAATTTCCGTAAAAATTAGAATATCCTAGGCCAAATGAAAATATGGGTCCATATCCGTAACCATAACTATATCCATAGTAGGGTCTATTCCAAGAATTGTAATAGTAGGGATTGTAAAATCCATCAAATCCAAATCCATATCCGTAATTATAGCCATTATCAATAGTTACCACAACGTGATCTGTGTATTCCCATGGGGTACCGTCTTCGTAATACTCTTCATCATATCCTTCCTCATCATATCCATAACTGTCTATATCGGTAAAAATATCGGCGTTGGTAAGATATTGAAGTTTCTCTTCTTCTTTTGAGAAATAATTTTCATAATAGGCATTTGCTTCAGCCTCATCGGTGATTACTCGGGTAGTAGATGAGGTAGAATCATAAATTCCGTCATCTTCGTAGGCGGCATGTTGATATGACCCACAAGCAACTAAACTAAGTAACACAGTACTTAAGATAGGGTAAGTCAGCTTTTTTAACGAAATTAGCGTATTGATTTTCATCTTGTCGGATTTTAATGGTATTAAATTACAAAATATATTTAGTTTTGCACTAAATAAATTTGTGTTAAACATATCACAATATTTATGCCAAAACTGAACATATGGGTAAAAATTTAACGAAAAGAGCAGAAGATTATTCTAAATGGTACAACGAATTAGTAGTAAAAGCTGATTTAGCAGAAAATTCAGGAGTAAGAGGTTGTATGGTTATCAAGCCATATGGCTATGCTATTTGGGAAAAAATGCAAGCCGAATTAGATCGAATGTTTAAAGAAACGGGGCATGAGAATGCTTATTTCCCCATATTTATTCCAAAATCTTATTTCAGTAAAGAGGCGAGTCACGTTGATGGCTTCGCTAAAGAATGTGCCGTAGTGACACATTATCGTTTAAAGAGTGATGAATCTAGTGGCCAGATTGTTGTAGATGAAGATGCTAAATTAGAAGAGGAGTTAATTGTAAGACCAACATCTGAGACCATTATTTGGGATACGTATAGAAAATGGGTGCAATCGTATAGAGATTTACCCATTTTAATTAATCAATGGGCAAACGTGGTACGCTGGGAAATGCGAACCCGATTGTTTTTAAGAACGGCCGAGTTCTTATGGCAAGAAGGGCATACCGCACATGCCACCAAAGCGGAAGCCATAGCGGAAGCTGAACAAATGCAACGGGTGTACGCTACCTTTGCGGAAGATTTTATGGCTATGCCGGTGATAAAAGGAACAAAAACAGAAAGTGAACGTTTTGCTGGAGCCTTAGATACCTATACGATTGAAGCTTTGATGCAAGATGGAAAAGCCCTTCAAGCGGGTACGTCGCACTTTTTAGGTCAAAACTTCGCCAAAGCTTTTGATGTGAAATACGCGTCAAAAGAAGGAAAGCAAGAATATGTATGGGCAACTTCGTGGGGGGTATCTACTAGATTAATGGGGGCCTTGGTTATGACCCACTCTGATGATCACGGCTTGGTACTTCCTCCAAAATTGGCGCCTATTCAAGTGGTAATTGTTCCGATCTATAAGGGAGATGATCAGTTGACCCAAATTTCGGCTCGTGTTCAAACTTTAATGAAAGAACTTAGAGCAGCTGGTGTAAGTGTTAAATATGATGATAGAGATACCTATAAGCCGGGGTGGAAGTTTGCAGAGTATGAACTTAAAGGAGTGCCTTTACGTGTGGGAATTGGACCAAGAGATTTAGCACAAGGAACGGTTGAGTTAGCCAGAAGAGATACGCTAAGTAAAGAGAGCGTTGAACAAAGTGCATTGACGGCTAGGGTAGTGGCATTATTAGAAGAAATACAGCAAAATTTATACAATCGTGCGAAAGACTTTAGAGCAGCTCATATTACTGAGGTAGATAATTTTGAAGAGTTTAAAGCGGTGCTAGAATCGAAGGGTGGCTTTATCTCAGCACATTGGGATGGGACAAAAGAAACGGAAGATCGTATTAAAGAAGCTACAAAAGCGACAATTAGATGCATTCCATTAACTGCTGTTGAAGAGGAAGGAACCTGTGTTTTTTCAGGTGAAAAATCGACAAAAAGAGTTATGTTTGCACGTGCCTATTAAAATAAGTAAAAAAAACTTGTACATTTTGAAAATTGTTTTATTTTTGCACTCGCTATAAAAAGCAAATAACTAATATGGTCCGTTCGTCTAGGGGTTAGGACGCCAGGTTTTCATCCTGGTAACAGGGGTTCGATTCCCCTACGGACTACAAAAACAAAATTAAAATGGCAAATCATAAGTCAGCATTAAAAAGAATCAGAAGTAACGAAGCGAAACGATTGAGAAATAAGTTTCAGCATAAAACTACGCGTAATGCAATTAAAGAGTTGCGTTTAGCTGAAAAGAAAGATGCGCAAGAGCAATTACCAAAAGTAATTTCAATGCTTGATAAATTGGCGAAGAACAACATTATTCATCAGAATAAGGCGTCTAACGTTAAATCAAAGTTGACAAAATACGTTGCTGCACTATAAGTAGCACGAGGTATAAAAAGTAATAAAGACAGCTGTTTGAGCTGTCTTTTTTTTTGCCTAAAAATGAGATTAGTTGAATTTTCTTCACATTTCTAATGGGAATTTGTGTTTTTCAATTGTTATATATCAAAATTCTATGATGGAAAATTCACAATTAGAAAATACATCTTACGTCTTGTTTGGAGATGATGCAATAAAGATTTATAAAATGTCTTTAAAGCTTTTACTTTCATCCAGACATGTCAAGTACAAAGTGGCTGCGTTTCAAGAGGTAAAGCCATTTATGGCTGAAGCAGCTAATTGGGATAATTACTTGGAGATCTCTAAAGATGATTATTTACAGTTAATCCAAAATAAATTGCTCAATGAGCAACCCGTAAAATCTAAGCGCAATGGATTTTTTAACTTCTTCAAATAGTCTTTTGGCAGCTGCCAATTAGGTTACCATTCGTAGGTTCTATCCGCGTCAAGACGAATAAAAATAAACAATAACATCGTAAATCCCCACAGAGACGATCCTCCATAACTAAAAAAGGGAAGCGGAATTCCCACGGTGGGTAGTAGGCCAATAACCATTCCAATATTAACCATAAAGTGAAAAAAGAACATGGTGGCCACCGAATACCCAAATATTCTACTGAATTTTGACTTTTGTCGTTCGGCCAATTGAATTATCCTAATGATAAAGGCAATAAAAAGTAGGATGACAAAACTACTCCCTAAAAAGCCCCATTCTTCGCCAATAGCACTAAAAATATAATCGGTTTCTTGTTCGGGCACAAAATCACCTTGTGTTCTATCACCTTCTAAATATCCCTTACCGGTCCAGCTTCCTGAACCAATGGTAATCATCGATTGGTTTGTGTTGTAGCCAATACCGCGATTGTCTGTGGTCTTTCCTAAAACAATATTAAATCGGTCGCGATGATGTTGTTCTAATACAAAATTAAATACATAATCTACACTAAAGAGCAGCAGGCCAATGACCAAATACATTCCAATAATTTTTGGCCATTCTCGTTTGAGTTGAATTTTTTTAAAATTGACCAATAAAAAGAAGAAGAGAGAAATCAGCGAAAACACCATGATAATGGCGGTTGTAAATCCAAAATATAAGGTTGCTAAAAATAATAATATTACAGCTAATCCTATCAGTAAATAATACGCGGGTAAGCCCTCGCGATACAAAACAAAGATGAGCGTAGCATAAATAACTGCAGAGCCCGCATCGGGTTGTAACAGAATTAGAAAGGCGGGAATACTCATAATGATCACGGTATTCCATTGTGTTTTAAAGTGTGTTAAATCTCTATTGGCCCCATTTAAAAAACTTGCAAGTGCAAGAATAGTGGCGGTTTTTGCAAATTCGGAGGGTTGTAAACTAAAGCCTCCAAAATTATACCACGAGGTAGCCCCATTAACTTCGTTTCCAAAGACAAATAGTCCCAATAAACTCAGCATAGAGATTATGTAAAAAACCCCCGCAAATCGTTCGTAAAATTTAGAATCAATGGCCATTAAAATTACAATGAGCACAAAGCTCAGTCCAATCCATATTATCTGTTTTCCATAGAAGGTTGAATAATCAAGAATACCTTGGCTATTTTCTTCAATGGTCGCGGCGTAAATGGTCATCCAGCCTATGGTGATTAAGGCGAGGAAGAGGAGCACTAACACCCAATCAATTCCCGCTAATATGTTGGTCTTTCTCTTTCGCAAGGGAGATTTCTAGTAATTGTTGGTCATATTGATCTTGAAGACTATCTTCAAACATCTTTTTTTCTACGTGAGGTCTAGTTGTTTTGCCGTTGAGGTATTTTTCAATCATTAAGGTTGCAATGGGCCCAGCATAGGCTGATCCATAGCCCCCATTTTCAATATATACAGCAATGGCAATTTTGGGATTGTCTTTTGGGGCAAAGGCAATAAATACAGAGTGGTCTTTAAACTGTAGTTTTTCACCATTAACGCGGGTAAAGTTTTCTGCTGTTCCTGTTTTTCCACAGATTTCAATGCCTTTAACTTTAGACCAATATGCAGTACCACCAGGGTTCTCAACGGCTTGATACATTCCTTCAATCACAGGCTCAAAATGTTCTGGGTCTATGGTTGTCTGTTTTGGGGTGGTGAAATTGTCAATTTGAATGGGTTTCTTGTCAATTTCTTTTATGATATGAGGTGTATAATAAAATCCTCTATTCGCTACAGCGGCGGTCATGTTTGCCAGTTGTATTGGATTGGCCAGAATTTCGCCTTGACCAATTGCGTTTGAAATGGTGGTAGACGCTCTCCATCCGCCATTTGGATACATTCGTTTATACAAGGAGGCGTCAGGAACAGTACCTGGGGTACCATTGTATAAGTCGTTATGTAGGTAGTCACCAAATCCAAAGCTTCGCACATGTTTAGCCCATGCTTCAATACCATCTTCTGAGCTTGGGTATTTTTCTATAAGTCGTTTGTAAACGTTACAAAAATACGCATTGCACGAAGCGTACACTCCTCGGGTAAGATCATTTGACGTTCCTGACACGCAATGACACCCCATAAAGGCGTTTGGTCCGCTTCCATAGCGGTAGCCATGATAACAGGTAAAACGCGTATCGGTGGTAACCACTCCTTCTTGTAAGCCAATTAATGCATTGACAATTTTAAAAGGAGAGCCTGGGGGGTACTGCGCTTGAAGCCCTCTATCAAACATTGGCTTGCCATTGATGTCGTTATCAAGTCGCGCATAATTCTTTGATCGTTCACGCCCCACTAATTCATTAGGGTCATACGTTGGTGTAGAAATTACGGTAAGTAATTCGCCTGTAGCAGGTTCTATAGCGATAATCCCACCGCGTTTATTTGACATTAACTTTTGCCCGTATTGTTGCAAGGCAATATCAAGGGTAATGGTTAAATCCTTTCCGGGCGTTGCTAAGGTGTCTTTAGATCCGCCTTGGTACGGTCCAATTTCTTTGTTAAAGCGATTGCGCTGCATAAACTTGACTCCTCTAACCCCGCGCAAAACTTCTTCGTATTCGTTTTCAATACCTGTTATTCCTCGTAATTCCCCTTGTTTGTAATAGGGGTTTTTTTCCATAAATGCTGGGCTTACCTCCCCAATATAGCCCAAAACATTTGCTGCTGTTTTAAGTGGGTATTCGCGTAAAATCCGTTTTTGAATATAGAAGCCTTTAAACTTGTGCATTTTTTCTTGCAGAAAGGCATAATTCGCTTTAGAAAGTTGTGCCAAGAATACCGAAGGAATGCGAGGAGAGTAGGTTTTGGCTTTATTAAAATTTTTAAGAAACTCTTCTTTGGTTATTTTGAGTAAGCCGCAAAATTCAAGGGTGTCTAATGGGGCTACATCTCGGGGAATAATCATAACGTCATAAGACGGTTGATTGGCCACCAGTAGTACGCCATTGCGGTCATAGATAAATCCGCGGGCTGGATAGTCAAATTTAATTGCTACAGCCGAGTTGTTGAGTGGTGAGGGTTGGTATTTTTCATCGACAATTTGAATGTAAAACAACCGGATAATGAAGAGTAAACCCACCAAGGAAATCGAAAAATAAGCGATGTGTTTTTTTTCCATTTTACTTTTGTTTTGTCATTAATAATAAACTGAAAATGATCAAAATTAGTGTAAATATACTTGTTAAAATTGTTCGAGATAAAATTGTTAAAATGGCCTTAAATGAAAAATATTCTAAGCTGAAAAAGGCAAGGTGATGCACAAATACCATAATGGCAATAAAACTCAACAATTTTAGAAAAGGCAAGTTAGTAATTTTAAAGACGGCAAAATCAATCTCTGTCTTATTTAGCAATCCTTTAAGAACAGGAAGACGAATATAGGCAATAAGTAAGCTGGCAGATGCGTTAATTCCGCCTGAGTCTAAAAAAAAATCAACGCAAAGACCAAGAATAAATGATAAGATTAAAAACAGACTTCTATCTTTCTTCATTGGAAACACTAGGATAAATAGAATATACAGCATAGGGTTCCCGTAGCCCAAGAAATTGATTTTGTTTAAAATCATAACCTGAAGCAGGAGTAGCCCTAAAAATAGCCCAATATTCTTAACAATGTCTCCCATTAATGAATTGTCTCTTCTATTTGTAAAATTTTATCTTTATCTGCATTTTTAATAATGAATACAGGGCCAATGGCGCTCATGTCATTGTGTAGTTTCACATTGATGGTGGTGTATTCATTGTTTGTTTTTACAAAATCAGTAATAACACCAATAGGAATGCCGTCAGGAAAAATGGTCGATTTTCCTCCAGTAATTACAGAGTCGCCCACTTGAATATTTGCTTGAATAGGTAAATCTATAACTTGAACAGTGTTGTAATCATCTCCATTCCACTGCATCGTGCCAAAATGTTCACTTTTCTTTAATTTCACATTAATTTTAGCATTTCCATTGAGGATAGACAGTACGGTGGCGTAGTTTGAATTAACGGTATTGGTAATGCCTATAATTCCTAGGCTATTAATCACAGCTTGATCTGGCTCTATATGATCATCACTGCCCTTGTCTAAGGTAAGGTAGTTAAATTTACGCAGGTATTGATTGTGAATTATTTTACCCGACGTAAAGCTAAATTGACGCTCATATTTTGTTGAGTCTTGCCGCCAAATTGCACTGTCTTTAAGACGTAGCGCTAGTTCATTTTTAAGCCGTGTATTTTCTTCAAGTAATTGCTCATTGTAGGTCTTTAAATACACGTATTCTTCAATAGAATTCACACGATTGTATATTCCACCAGATATGGCATTTGCCGAATTGACAAATTTACTACGATGAAAAGAGTGGCTTTTTACGGTAAGGGAAAATGCAATGACCTGGAGGAATATAAAGAAGAGAAAGTACTTGTACTTTAATAAAAATCCTATTATTCGTTGCATTAGTCAATGTGTCTTTTCTATTTCATTAAAACCATACGATAACGCTCTAGGTCTTTTAATGCGATTCCAGTTCCTCTTACTACTGCTCTTAAAGGGTCTTCTGCCACGTACACCGGAAGGTCTGTCTTTCTTGATAGACGTTTGTCTAGGCCTCTTAACATTGATCCTCCACCAGCTAAATAAATTCCGGTATTGTAAATGTCAGCAGCTAGTTCTGGTGGGGTTTGCGATAGTGTTTCCATCACCGCATCTTCTATGCGCAATATTGATTTGTCAAGTG